>Ga0302277_1003798_pt1 | contig 10203 bp, 6 predicted proteins | sample III_Bog_N3_1_FD_198759 | JGI IMG/M metagenome (GOLD analysis project Ga0302277, IMG submission 198759) | Peat permafrost microbial communities from Stordalen Mire near Abisko, Sweden - III_Bog_N3_1 | ecosystem: Environmental > Terrestrial > Soil > Wetlands > Peat | place: Sweden: Abisko... | reverse complement strand
GGTCAAACTTGCGGCCATGATACCGGCATTTCAAGCTGTTGAGGCGGCAGGGTTTATCGGCGACGAGGTTACCCCTGTGGGTACAAACATTCGACAGTAAGTTTACCTGCCCTGCAGTGTTCTTCGTCAACAGCAAGGGTTCATCCAGGTATCCCGGCAGCAGCGTAAAGGGGTAAACGTCGCCGTTTTCCTTCACCAGGCCTTGGTGGCCGATAAACTGCCAGGAGGGCGCGAATATTTTCTCGCGGCATTGTTCAAAAACCGCTGCGCTGGTATAAAACGAAGTATCAAGTGTTTTGGCTCGGGCAATATTGGGATCGACAAAAAAATCGGGCATGGTAAAAGGGTTTCAGGCAGGCAAATTAAGTAAACGGGACGAGATTTTGAGGAGGTAATTCATTCCACGCCAACGCGGCCGCAATATATACAAGTCAAAATAAAAGTACATCTGTAGCGTTCATATCAACAAAGCCGTAAACTAAATTATGCCCTCAAAAACAACCGTATGAAAGCAAAACCCTTACTATTACAAGCATTTTTATTATTAGGCGTATTTGCATCGTGCAAAAAAATTGAGGGCCAAAACGGCATTCAATCCCCGCCTTCGGGTAAGTGGCTGCAAACCAGGCTGGAAACTTACGAGGACAGCGCCGGGATTAAGCTATACGACACTATCTATATGCACCCGTTCACCAGCTATGATTTCGCACAGTTTAACAATAACGGCACTTTTGAAACCGGTACTGATCACTACTATTACCTGAATGTACCGCACCAGGATGATTCCACACAGCTTATTACGCCAGTAACCGCGTCGTGGGCATATACCGCCATTTCTACACCTTCCGGCACTAAGTACGTTTTAAGTAGCGAAAGTATGCTAACTAATCCGGGGGGATTTGTTTCTGCTGATACCGTGTCGATGCTCAACTCAAACACCTTATGGCTTCATTCGGTATTTTATGGACATGGTATAGGTACCGGGCCGATGATCATCACAGAGTTATATTACAATAAATGATAAAACCGACAAAGTTCAACTTTTGACTTGCGGCAAAGGGTATCCCTTCAATGAATCTATTTTCCCGTCTTTATTGATCTTATAATAATGCTTGGCAACAATGGAGTCTAAATCCGGCTTATCATCAAACTTCCTGGTGTAAACATCTTTTGTGTAAAATAGGCTATCATTGATCATGGCAAAATCTAGTTCCATGTAGCCTTTGTCCCCATCTGAATCACAGGATTCTTCCACTTTTTTATAGGCAGTGTTTTTTAATGTCGTCCGGTCAAAAACCAGCAAGTATGAATATTGGCAAACGCCCCGGTAATCGCAAGTTCATACTGCAGCCAGGTACTTTGGGCCTGCGTTGTAAACCGTATCGCTTTCATAATGCGAAGTGTTGTAATAATAATCTGCCGGCAGGATGGTATGCATTTTTAACTGCCTGATGGTTAATGTTGAATCGGCCGCCAGGCTATCCATAAACGATAAATGTTTTTTTGGCGTTGGATGCCCGCAGGAAAACCAAAGTATTACCAGGGACAAAAGGCAATTTTTGATGTAAGGTTCATCGCTCAAAAGTTTCTTAAATATAACACTTATCCAGGCCGCGTTTGAACAGATTTTACAAATTTGAAAAGTTGTCCAATCTAACTACGGCAAACCGCTATATTTGCACATCAATTCCGTTCATCCATTCATGTCTTCCCAACCTGATTCCAAACGGTCCAGGCCGGTTTTTAAAACTGCCGCCCTTGACGACCAGGAAAAATTTCAGCCGCTTCCAAACCCAACCGGCAGCCACCCTTTTCATCTCGACATCAAAAGCGTACTGCCCGATCTGCCAAACAATAAAATGGTTTTCCATATGGCCGGCGATACCGGCGGTTTGGTGCAGCCGGTTTACAAGCACCGGGTGGCCGAAGAAATGATCAAACAATGTGCAGAGGCTGCTTCGGTCGAACACCGGCCGCAATTTTTCTTCCATTTGGGCGATGTGGTGTATAATTTCGGGCATGCCGAAGAATACTACCCTCAATTTTTTGGGCCTTACCGCCATTACCCCTGCCCTATTTTTGCCATTCCGGGCAACCACGATGCCGATATCGATCCCTTCGACACGCGCAAACGCGAAAGCCTGGAAGCATTCGTGCAGGTATTTTGCGATACCGAAAGTAAAACCATCCCTTTTGCGGGTGACAGCGTCCGCCTGAGCAACATCCAGCCCAACGTTTACTTTACGCTAAAAACCCCGCTGGCCAATATCATCTCGTTATACAGCAATGTGCCCCGGTTCGGCACCATTTTGCCGGAGCAGCGCCAATGGTTTGTTGAGGAGCTAAAAGCCGTGCAGGTGGAGCATAAGGCGCTCATCGTGTGCCTGCACCATGCTGCCTATTCGGCCGATACCAATCACGGCTCCAGCTTAAACATGCAGCTGTTCCTGCAGTCGGCATTTGACGAGGCCGGCGTTTTACCGGATGTGGTGATCAGCGGGCATGTGCATAACTACCAGCGGTTCACCAAAACATACCCTGATGGCAGGTCTGTACCCTTTATTGTTGCAGGCGCCGGCGGCTATGCCGACCTGCACCGCATTGCCGCACCGGGCGACCCGGCTTTTCCCGACCAGCACCCGCTGCTGGACAATGTACAGCTTGAAAATTATTGCGACCATACCCATGGCTTTTTAAGGATGACGCTGGAAAAAGTAAAGGGCAAGATCAGGCTGATGGGAGAATATTTTATACTTAGCGCAAAAGTTAATAATAGCGGAGGCGCAACGCTTTTTGATTGCTTTATGGTTAATGTTGGGGAGTAAATATCCCAGCGGTGTGCAAAGTGCGCCCTATTGAATGAGGCTTCGCTATAAAATGTCCGGATAAATCTTTAAAAGATCTGTTTCAAACCAGGAGTATCCAAAACACCAAAATGGCCGCCAAAACTCCCTCCCACAGGGACGGGTGCGGCTGGAGGCGAAATGACGGGGAGGGGTTTCGCCATTATTCCATTGTAAATTCAGGTTGAACCAAGCTGCCAAAATAGTTCGCGAAACCCCTGCCTCCCCTTCCCAACGAAGGAATTGCACAGGCCATTGCTCTAAAAGCCATTCCAAAACACTGGTTTTCGACCTTGGGGCGCCTCAACTCTTCCTCATAACTATTCCCTGCCTTTTTCCGTATCACCAAATCAGCACGCAATTATGGGCCTATTTTTGCACTTTTCCACAGTTTGGGGTTTTTCGGCCTTAAATTTTAGTATTTTAAGTAAATTGGTGCAATCAATCGGTACCGGGCACAGCATATAGCCCTCATCTTTAAAATTATTTAAAACTTGGCTTATTTATTGCCGATAGATAGTATTAATTAAGTTATGAAACGACTTTTAATTATTATTTCGTTTTTACCCTGCCTTGCATTAGCCCAAACATCCGAAGTATTTGTGGACAAGGCGAATGAGCAGGTAAAACACCACCAGTTTAAGGAAGCCCTGGCTAATTTTAACTATGCCATCCAGCTAAACGCCAATAACATCAGGGCTTATCAATACCGGGCTGACGATTACGTAAAAATGGGGAGCTACGGGCCGGCTATTGCCGATTTTACGAAAGTTTTGACGGCGGACCCTGGGAACGCTACCATCTATTCGTACCGGGCAAATGCATACAGCAATATAAAGGACTATCCCAATGCGATAAAGGACTTTAACAAAGCGATAGACCTTGGCCTTAAACGCGCCGATCTTTATCATTACCGCGCAAACGCCAAACTTAATTCAGGCGATTACAGCGGCGCCGCTGATGATTTTACAAACGCAATAGCGCTTTCGCCAAAGGACGCCGAACTTTATGAATTTCGCGGCGTGGCAAAAGCCAATTTGAAAGATGACAAAGGCGCTATTGAAGATTATACCAGTTCGATAAACCTTAACCCCGCCGTTGCCAATGTGTATTATTACCGGGCAAATTCAAAAGGGACAATCGGCGAATACCAGTCGGCATTGGAGGATTACAACATTGCCGTTGAAAAAGACCCCAAAAATGCCGAGGCTATATTTTACCGCGGCAACATGAAGACCAATATGAAAGATTTCAAAGGCGCCATTGACGACTATCGCCGGGCGCTTGATTTGAAGCCTGATATCCCCGACGGTTATTATTACCTTGCAAAAGCCGCCAGTAATACCGACGAAAACCAGCTGGCGATAGAATATTTTAACAAAGCCATTGCACTGAATGGCAACAACGCGGAACTTTACCTGTACCGGGGCATATCGGAAAACAGGCTTGACGACACCACTTCGGCAATGAACGATTATACCAAAGCGATCAGCCTTAACCACAAACTTTCAAGGGCCTACCAAAACAGGGGCGACCTGGAAATATCGATAAAAAAATATCATGAAGCGCTTGCGGACGGCGATAGCGCGGTGTTTTACGATGTTGACCATGACGGCTACGCCTATGTTACCCGCGGCAAAGCAAAAACAGCTTTGCAGGACACCGCCGGCGCACTTACAGATTATACCACGGCCATAACGCTAAATCCAAAAAACACCGAAGCTTATACCGGCCGCGGCGAAGTGAAGGCTGAAATGGCAGACTATACCGGCGCGCTTATTGACCTTGACAAAGCCATTGAACTGTTCATCGGCAACTCCTATGCCTATGAGGCACGCGGAAAAGTGGAAAGCAAACTTGGCGACCGCAAGGGCGCCATAGCGGACTTTAAAAAGCAGCTGGAGTTTGATCCTAAAAATAAAGAAGCCCAGCTGAGGTTGGCGCGGGAGCTGACAGCCGACCGGCAATACTCCGAGACAGTCCTGTTTTTAAATAAGGTGATCACTCCCGCAACCAAAAATGGCAAATTTTATATAGAACGCGGCATAGCGATGGGCTATTTAGGGGACTTTAAAGGCTCGAACGACGAGTTTGTAAAAGCGATGACCATTGACTCCACTGTAAAGTCTATCGCCTATTCGGAAACCGCACATAACGACATACGCCAGGGCAAACTCGACGAAGCGGCCAAATTAATTGACAAGGCCATCCTGAAAGATCAGAATAATGACGGCGCCTACTTTTATCGCGCCGATTTGAAAATGAGGCAAAAAAACTACCTCGGCGCCGAGTACGATTATATCAGCGTATTGCTGATCAACCCGGATAATATCCAAACCTATGCATACCGCGGCCTTTCAGAGGCTTATGTCGGTGATACCGCCGCTATGCGGGCCGACTTTGACAAGGCGATAAAGTTGAGCCCGAAATCGTCAAACAACTTTGTACTGCGCGCAAAATCCAAAATAGTTTTAAACGACTATGACGGCGCAATGAAAGATTTTGGCAGAGCCATAGAACTTGACCCCGAAAGCGGCGAAGCCTGGCTAAGCCGCGGCGTAGCTAAACTGGATAAAGGCGACCAAAGCGGCTGCGATGACCTGAAAAAAGCTGTTGGATTTGGTTCGACGGAAGCTGCGGATGTGGTGAAGGTAAGGTGCAGGTAGGCGGAGGAAGTTGATAGTTCATGAGCATTGCCCGACTGTTCACAGAGTGAACAAATATGAACGCCTTTTCGCCCCGGACGAATTTTTTCGATCCTGTTTGAACCCTTTTCGTAACCGTTTCAAAGGCGCTTTATGGGCGTTTCGTAAACGTTTTGATGGCTGTTTGAGATACAAAAAAGTCGCGATGTCCGCCCATTTGGCGGACCAGCATCCCATTTAACAAGGTAGCCCGGCGACCGGTGACAAGTATGCCCGTGACTGAACGCCCCGGTAACCTATCCATTTTTTACTTAGCGTGTGAGGTGCTGAAACAAGTTCCATGACTTCTTGAATATGTCTTAATCATGTCTCACAGTGTAAACTTACCCCAGGGTTAGCACCGAAAGCGTAAATTTTTTTTAGGAATAGACACCGGAAATCGCGTTCACAGCGTTCATTGTGATGTTCACGCGTGAACGGTAAAAAGGCAACCCTGGTATTTTTAAGCACTTGCTTAAGATTCGGTAAAATGGTTATTATAAGCCATTTAAATGCGTAAACTTAAAGTAGTTTTATAGCGTTCATGGTGTTCACCGCGTTCATTTTTCAAGCCGCGTGAACACGTGAACACCTGGGTTTAAAAGTTATCCTCGTAATTGACTTTACCGTTGGTGAGCTTCACATAATCGATGGAGCCGGTGCCCTGGAAGGCAAAATCGAAGCCGACAATTTTTGATTTGATGATATCCTTACTAACGGTATAAACCGGTTTATCGTTGATGTAGATGACCCCTTTCCCGTTTTTAGACTCGACTTTAACTTTTACGAAAGCATTGAAGTCAACACCAAAAGCGGAAAGGTCCTCCTGGCGGCCGGAGGCAAAAAAACCGGTAAAAAGCAGGTCGAGGTTGGATACGCAGCCTTTTGCGCAAAGGGGGATAGCAATTGCCGTCCCTTCGCACAATATGTATATGTTGGTATTTTGGCATGCGGCTGCGCCTTCGCGGTAATCATTGCGGAGGGATGTTTCGAAAGTAAAGTCGTTGCTGTAAATTTCGCCGAAATCAGTCACGTTGGAATACATTACGGTCGGCGGCGAAGGCTGCATTTTGATGTTTCGCGCCTGGATCTGGTCGGCCGAAAGCGCAAGTTTGCCATCGTGCAGGGCGTCATTTGTACTGAAGTAAACCGGCACAGGGTCTTGCATTACAATCGGGAGCCAGCCGTTTGATTTGATCAGCAGTCGGTGCATGCTTACAATTTTACCACCGACGATAAGCTTTGCCTTATAATAATCGGGCAGGTAATAAATAGATGTATGCTGATGCTGCCATTTGGAAACCTTTACCTGCAGGTGCTTGTCCCAGGATTGCTGGATGATGACTGAATCGTAAGGGGACTTAGTAGCATCGAAATTAAAAACGACGGAATTCGGCACACCTTCGGAAACAATCTTTTTACTGCTGAAGGAATAGTCGGTTTTTGCAACATTAGGGCTCCACCATTTAATGTACATGATCAGCACCGCTACGGCCAGCGCAGCTACGGTTATCAGCAACGGCTTATAGGGAATTTTTCTCTTTTTTGCGGTCACGGCCGGGGGAACCTCATAATGAATTCCATTTCCGTTGATGATAGCTTCTTTGATATTCTCCTTGCTTACGGCCCCGTTACCATTCTGCGATTTGAACTCCCTCCAGTTGGTATAGCCCAAAAATTGCACAAGTGTGTCTAGCGTATGTGTATTGGGTAGACTATCGTATTTCACCTTGCCCCACACCCGTTTTAAGGTAACGTGGCTCAAAGCAACGCCGGTACGTTCCTGGATTTTCTCGCTCAGGATCACAAAGTCCTGGTTGGTCCACTCGTCACTATTCCCCCAGCCGGTTTTGTCTTCGTACAACCGCCTGGCCTTCTCAATTAAAAACTCGTCTGTCTGCATAACTTAAACCAAAAATAAGCAAAAAACCGTCAGATTTTCACCAAAAACGGTTTGTACCAACTTGTACGAATTTGTACACGCCGTATACACAATGAATCTTTCTTTCTATCGTTTTTAATGTAAATTTGTATATAAGATGATAAAGATCAGTGCTTTCGCTGCCAGTTATAAACCGAATTAAAAAAAAGCAGACAGCCAAATATACTGAGTAACGCCGGAAAGATTTCGGGGACGACTTGATCTATTAAAGTGCCCTTAATATCGCTGCAAAGCCACCCTCCCAACCTTCATAGCGTATCATCCACATGAAGATTAATTTTATTTTTTTATTATGCCTTACAAACCCATTTTCCGGTGTTTATTATGGCTGCTGCTTTTTAACGGCTTTTTCGTAACAGCTTATGCTCAATATTTTGACATAACCGGCCACAAGAAAAAGGTCAATATTCCATTTCGCATGGTGCGCAACCTGGTGATCGTGCAACTAAAGATCAATAACAGAGGGCCATTTAATTTTATAATGGACACGGGCGCCGGTCTGATGATCATCACCGACCCAACATTGGTCGATTCGGTAAACATCCCAAGCAAACGGATTTTAAAAATTTCGGGCTGCGGCACCGGCCGTGATTTTGATGCTTATGTTACCTCGCCACTAAATGTCCAGATACCGGGGCTCACCAGCTACAACGTCGAAGCGGCGATACTGAAAGAAGACCATTTCGGCCTTTCGAACTACGTGGGGATGCCGATCCATGGGCTGCTCGGCTACGATTTCTTTAGTAACCTTGCTGTAAAAGTAGATTTCAGCGATTCAACCATCACATGCTATCGGCCAAAAGACGAACACCTTTTTAAAAAGGGCGAGAAAATACCGATTAGCATTGAAAATCATAAACCTTACCTGCTGGCCAAAATACACCTGCCGGACGGCAGTATAAGAGAGAGCAAAATGGTTATCGACCTGGGCGCGGGGCACCCGATGTCGCTCGATAAAATGGCCGATGCGCATGAGCTTCGGTGGACCTATATTATGGCCAATTTAGGTATGGGGTTTAACGGCCCGATCAGCGGTTACCTGAGCCGGGTAAACGAGATCGAAATTGGAAAGTATGGCATCAAAAATTTGATCTCATCGTTTCCGGAAGACGATTCGGTAAAAATGCTGATGGATGCGAGGCGCGATGGTAACCTTGGAATCGGCTTGCTTAAGCGGTTTACCGTAGTTTTTGATTACCCTGGAAATGCGATTTACCTGAAACCGGGGGACAATTACAAGGACCCATTTGAACATGATATGAGCGGGTTGGAATATTATGCCGCAGGCGACGGCTTTAAGCACATCATCATCAGCAGGGTTGAACCGGGATCGGCCGGCGATGTCATTGGGCTGGAAAAGGATGATGAAATTGTTGCTATTAATTTAAAACCCATCGCTAATATGTCCCTTGAAGAAATTGACAATATTTTCAAGTCCAGGAACGAGCGTAGCCTGCTGCTGGAAGTCTACCATGACAAGCGGTATGACAATGTGATTTTGACGTTGAAGAGAAGAATATGATTTTATTTCGGATTTCGGATGTTCGATTTCGGAATTATTTAAATGCGGAACTCGGAATGCCGATTGCGGAATTATTCATTGAATTATAACGTTGCACAAATCCGAAATCGAAAATTCGAAATCCGAAATCATCAATTCACTTCCAGCTGATCTTTCGAAGGAAATACCGGGAAGGCGCCATGCGGCTCAGTTTGGTACCAAAATACCACCGAGGCTATATCATCCTGCAAGGGCATATAGCGGCCGTCGGCGTGCCAGCCCAAATCCTGTATAGTTACTTTCAGATCTTTTTCAAAGCGTATCGGATCAGCGATGTGCCAGCGGTATAAACCGAAACGTTGCGCAATTCCGTAATGCCCGTCTCCGCGGATTACCTGGGGCAGGCCCGTATACGGACCGCTAAATACGGTATACTCGCTCGCTTCACTGCCATCAGGCTTTTTCTGCATGCTGTCAAAATCATAAGCACCGCAAAAGTAGTCTTCGGTACCGGTGCCGTTAATGGTTGGAAATTGGGTATCGCCATCCATATAAAACTTGATTTCTCCTTCGCCCCACCAGCCGTTTTTGTTTGAGCCGTAAGCTAAATACGTTCCCACATACTGGCCTTTACCCTTTATGCTGTCGACCAGCACGTAGTTCTTTTTAAACGGTACGGGGTTGACACGACGGAATTGGGCGTGGAAATAGCCTGCATCTTTGGGTATATCGGTGAGGGTATAATCGACCTGGTAATACAGCACCATGTCTTCATCGTCGATATTTTCCATCGTGATCCTGCACTTTTTGCGGAAAGGCATGGGCCAATAGCAGTTTAGCCCACTGCCCGGGTTTACTACAACCGCAAGTGAAGTTACAGGTGCAAACTTACCCCAGCCCATGCAAAAAAAGTCTCCGACAGGCACTTCCACAGACGGTGTCGTTTCGTCGTCCCAGTAAAAACGCAGGATAGAATAACGCCAGTTGCCGGTTGGGGTCATCCAGATGTGCTGTATGGCGCCCGAGCCGTCAATTTCGGCAACTGTATAAGTGGTATGTTTTTTTATAACAACACTTGGGCTTACCTTCCAGGTCTGGCCCAGTTCTTTCGCCGGGCCCTGTCCGGTTCCGGTAGTGGCCATGCCGCCTTTCCCTTTTTCGCCATTAAAGTTTTCAGGACTGATGGAGCGCGTTTGCGCGTCCGACATCCGGTAAATATTGCCGAGGTTAACG
>Ga0302277_1003797_pt1 | contig 10203 bp, 8 predicted proteins | sample III_Bog_N3_1_FD_198759 | JGI IMG/M metagenome (GOLD analysis project Ga0302277, IMG submission 198759) | Peat permafrost microbial communities from Stordalen Mire near Abisko, Sweden - III_Bog_N3_1 | ecosystem: Environmental > Terrestrial > Soil > Wetlands > Peat | place: Sweden: Abisko... | reverse complement strand
CCGCATCGCTACCGTGAGGCAGCCGATTTGAGGGTTAAGTTTTTGCGATCTTGCGGTCAACTTGCAGCGCGCTCACTCCGGTTGAACCACTCGTTCAAGTCGGACGCGCGAAACCGCCATAGTTTGCCGATGTGCGTGCCGCGGATCTCGCCGCGCCGCGCCAACTTCTGCAAAGTCTTGTGGTGGATTTGCAGCAAGTCCGCCGCCTGCTCACTGTTCAGGAGAGGCTCGAATTCGGTAACACCGAACCTGCTGCGACTGTCGATTCTGGAGGTAACTGGGGGAAAGGCATGTGCCATATCAGCCTCCTTTTCCCACACAATGCCCAAGTTTTCCACAAAAGTCCAAGACTTCTTCATGTGGCTTTGATAACGAGTGAGCATCAAGAAGGAAGCTAAAGGAGCGCGCTGGGACGCTTCGGCATTTGGCAGCACGGGCCACTCAACTCACTGCCACACATTCGATGACATGCTGTGACCTGGATCAGCTAAGGCTCTCAATGCGAAGATCATCGAGTTCCTGTTTGCTACCACCGAACCCAGCACGGAGCACAAAATCGACACGCCACCGAACAATCCCCAGAGAAACCTTCGGGACGAACCTGCACCCAGTATGAAGAGGCAGTATGCGACCGCTTTCTCCCACCCCCACAAAACAGGTGCTCAAAGCATTTCATTGGTAGGCGGTTCGATTTTGAGTCGATTGGATGAGCCCAAAGCGATTTGGTTTAGAGGGCTAATGTAAAGGGAAAATCCCTCTCGGCGACATGCGCGTTTGAAAGGAGTCATCCTGAGGATTGAGGTAACTGGCGCTCTTGATTGCTTTGCCTGTCGTCAAAACCGAATCTGTTCATGAGTTTTGCGTTCACGGAGGAAGGGGGCAGCTGCCAATCGTTAGAGGCCGCCTAATTCTTGGACGGCCGAACAATCGTGATTGAAGGGCTATTCCGCTAGTAAGGGCTCCGTGCTCGGATTGCGCCAAGCGATTGGCGGTCCACCTTCTCACTGGCAAGAGGACCAAGTAATGCGAGGCACGGCTGTTCAAAAGAACCGGCGAAGTAGACTGCGAGTCGCGAAGTCCGGTTGCGAAACAGGTCGTTGTGGATAGCGGCCAGGCCCGAGAGCCATTTACCTAGGGCGCAGGCGGGATTCTGCTGCTTCAGCTTCACGCGGCTCTCCTCGATGTATCGCCGGGCTTGCGAGTGCTCGCCCGATTGAAAGTGGAGTAAGGCCACTTCCCGTAGTACCAGATCGCGGGGGTGATCAAATGACCGATCTGAGACGAACTTCTCCGCTTCACAAAGCACCTTCCTAATGAGATCATGGGGAACGCTGAAACCTGCAATCAGAGCTTCGTTGACTGCCCGCGCCGCTGCGTTCGCACCGAAAACGTCAAGCTCACTGTTAAGCATCTCTCCTACACACGCCAGCGTCCGCCCCCATTGGTGTAGGCGCGAAAACACCATGAGGCGGGTGACTCGCGCACGGCTCAAGTCGGTTGGGTGCTGGGCGGCGGCAACAACACTGTCCAGCAAATCATGCACTCGAGCCGCAATAGCGTCCTCATCGGGCTGTATTCGCATAGCCAGAATGCGAGCAAGTGTTCCCACTGCGCGCAATTTCCATCGAGGCAAGGCTGGTGCCGTGTCACCTGCAAACAATTGCCACGCAGATAGAAAATCCTGAACGAATCGGTAATGGGACTCGGCTCGGGTCAAAGCCGCGTCGAAGTCGAGGTCGTTAATGGCGGAATCGACGATAAGGGCACCAAACTGCATCGCTAGCGGAAGCGCCTCGGCATCCGAGAGCAGGTAAGGAAGCGTTGCCTGCTGCTTATCGATAAGACCGGTCACCAAGTCCGATGAGCCTATGTGGTTTCCGAGCAATAGAAGGCGATTCCGCAGCCGAAACAGAAGTTGATGACCTTCACAACCATTGTCCGTGATCGCGCTTTGAAGCGCGTCTTGGAGCAGAAGCAGCGCGTCGATCTCGGTGCGAGTTGGGGCAGAACGTGCAATGCGCTCAATGACAGCCTGCAATGATGCCAAAGGTCCGGTTGTGCCGGTGTTCTGCAACACTTTACCCCAAACGCGTTCAAGAGACGCCGTTCGTACAGTAGAGGCATCTATCCCAGCTAAAGCCCAGCGTGAGAGCGCAGATACGTAGTCCTGGTCACGCTCCGCGACGAGTGCACGCCGCTGTTCGTAGCCACCGCAGCTCTGAAACTCAGTAAACACACCCATCGACTTCCAACTTGTAATCAGGCCGGCTTGAAATGGGTGATGTCGGTTGTAGGCTGTATTGGCAAGGAAGTCGGCGACTGCTATCCCCCAGGACTGCGAAGCCGGCCGGAGGCGCAATTGCAATGCATTTGAATTGAACGAGTTCAGAAGTCCGCGAGATGCAAGCCCCATCTCAATGGCATCGCGCAAGGAATTACGTGCGTCCTCTTTGAGCCGATCAAGTGTCGTGAGTCGCTCGCCATCCTTTGTGCGTGTGGCAACCTCGACGTGCAGGGAGGCGATAACGTCAGACTCCTCAAGCGTCGACTCGACAAGCGCAATAAGATCGAGCACACCAACGCGGTAGGTCTGCTCGGGGCTTCCCGCGCGGCGTTTGTCGGTGTTGACAGCGATGGCGAGCAAGGGGTGCAAGTCCGCGCACTCGGAGAATACAGTGCTGAAGACTCGTTCGGCGATGCTGTTGGCTTCACGCACTCCGTTTGCGCGACGATATTCTGTTAGGTGGCATTGCGCGAGCGGCGGTAGCACATCCGCATCCACCTGCTTGGAAAACGCTTTTGAGAGCGAAGACTGGATCGCAAGCATTGGACCGCGGCACAGCAGCCCGGCAATGAGCCATTCCCCTCGTTCAGTCTCAAAATCTCCTGACTCATCAATAAATAATCCCAGTTCCAAGCTGCTCATTTCCTTGTATGATACAAGTCAACTCACAAAAGCGCTTAGGACCTCGCGCTGAAATGCGCATACGCTCGAGTATGGGGAGTGAAAGGGATGCGTGGCGGACGAAAGAAAGGCAATTAATCCGTTTATAAAAAAACTCGATGTTGAACAATTTAGGAAGCTGCTTACTCCAGCCCCAACTCCGTCAGCTTCTGCTCCGTTGTTAGAAACTCTGGGTTCCAAATCAATTCCAAATCCCCCTACATCAACTCTAAACCCGTCTACGGTGGTTCCAAATCTGTCTGCGTCAGGCTCGATCGAAGTGCGGGGAACGCTAAAGGCAAGAAAGCGAGGCAAGTCAGCCTGGATGTGGGTGCTTGCTGTTAACGCCGAAGAACCAAGCCTTCCGGGACGCGATCTCGAAGTGGGTAACCACATCCAGGGAATTCCCGCGACGCCGGCTCTGAACGGTGTTCTTGTGATTGCGACAATCGATTTGGAAAGAGGCAGCCCTCGCGTTCTCCACTCGCAAGTACGAGTGCTCCCACCCTACCCTCACGGAGTGATATCACAATCCGCTTCGCTCACCCTTGTTGAATGGATGGGCCAGTGGGAGCAGGATCTTGAGCGGACGAATCGGGAGGTAGAGCAGGCGGTAACCGAAAAGGCCTTATGGGAAGCTGAGCGCGAAACTAAGCTTACGGACCTGCAAACACTAGAAGCATCGATCGGGAGGGTGCGCAAGGAGACCGAAGAGATTGTAAGCGGTAAAAGCGACCTCGAATCAGAGAAGGCGAAACTCGCCCTGGGGGTTGAGGGTCTCAACCGGGAGTTTCTCGCGCTTGAGGCGAAGCAGAGTGCGCTCTTGCCGAAGATTGAATTTCTGGACCGGCAACGCAGGAAGTATGCCGACATAGTTCGCGGCTGGGTTGACGCTGGTTGGATTTCAGACGATGAGGCTGCAGCCATAGATCCACCGACCGCCAAGCCGGGTGATCGCTTCGTGCCGCATACCGCAGCGGAAGCCGCATCCTATATCGACGAGATTCACCGATATCTTGTCCATGACTGCGATCTGAACTATCCGCTCCCCTTGGTCGAGAATATCTTCGCGCTCCTTGCGACGCACGACACGCTCGTATTCGCAGGCAGCCCCGGCTCTGGAAAGACGGCATTTGTCCGAGCGTTCTCGAAAGCTAGCAGTGGCCTTGAAGCGACCATCATTCCAGTAAAGCCGAACTGGACCTCTGGTGAAGATCTGTTTGGCTACTGGAATCCGGCGGCCGGGCATTTTGTCGCAAGTGACTTCACCGCGGCAATCATCAAAGCGACCGCCAATCCGGACAAGTTGAGCCTAATCTGCCTGGACGAAATGAACCTGGCCCGGGTGGAATACTACTTTGCGGATTTGTTGTCAGTGCTGGAGAATCGGAACGCCCGAGAGATCCAACTGATCCCCGATTCAGTTATTCAGGCAATCACCGACGAGAAGCAGAGAGCGCGGTGTAAGCCTTACCATAGAATAGCGATTCCACCGAACATTCGCATTATCGGCTGCCTCAATATGGACGAGACCACATTGGCGCTCTCGCCGAAGGTATTGGATCGTGTCCACGTCATCCAGTTCCCAGATCCATTGGAGCTGCCCCCGGATTTCGCGGAGAAGACTCTAACCTGCAACGGGCTGCCACTTCCCCTCGATGCAGAGAGCTTTAATCGTTGTGAATACCCCTCATTGCGAAATGACGACTCCGTGTGCCAGCAGCTCATCAATTGGCGGGAGAAGCTGACGAACATCGGGATAACATTGAGTCCACGCGTGATTAGGCAGGCAATGAACTACCGGGACTGCTTGGCGAAGATCGTTGGCGAAAATATGGCCAATTGGCAGGCCCTGAACAACACATGCCTACAGAAGTTCGTGCCGCGCTTAGAGCGTGACATGCCGGATCAAGCTGCCGCAGACGCACGGCACGCCAGCGTGAAGGAACTCATCCAGAGTTGCGAAAAGCTGGCGAAAAGGTTTCCCAACGAGAACGGCAAGCCGGAATCTTCGGCCGCATCCGCATTGAAGGCACTATACGAAGCGGCTGATAAGCGTCCCGACAAGCGGTACTCGGTATGGAAGTAGCCGCCAAGCCAATTAATTGGGACTTGCGCATCGCTCGCATCGAATGGACGGGGCCGAGCGCCACAAATGTGACCGCCCAGAGCGATCCTGTATCCGTCACCCTTATAGGAAAGTCGCGGTGGCACGCCACGTTTCCAACCTTCCCACGCGTGAATGGAGCAATGGGACAGCTTGCTATCAATGCAAAGGCTTTAGAGTCCGCGCCGGTGTTGATGCTCGCTGATGGAACTGCCATTCCGATGTTGCGTGTCCCTGCCACAGATTTGTGGGTCGAAAATGGCGCGTGGCTGAAAGAGCGTCGAAAAGACCAAGAAAAGTCACCGAAATGGCCGCGCTTTCGAAAAGCATCATTGAACGCCAAAGCTGGCCGGGTGCAGATCCGGATTGCACAGGACATTCTCGATCTCGAGTTATCACCAGCAGATTGGTCGTGGAACGATGTCCTGCACCTTGAGCTTGATCTGCGCGCCACGGCGCTGGAACTCGTGCTAGAGCGCAAGAGCGCAGCGACCGCGACACAGGAGACACAGCGGCTGACAGGATCGCTGGAGAAATTGAAGGCTGCCTTGACAGCTTTTGCGGAGCAGAGCGAGAGAATCTCCCTTTCCCCAATGCGTGAGCTCAGGTCGAACGTAGTGCTAGTTCGGGCACATCGGGCAAAACCATATCCCGGAGGTCTGATCGACTTGACGCGACGACCTGGTGCGAGTTACGTGCGGTCGCGGGTCTCACAGGAGAGCATCGACTGCCCGGAGAACAGATACATCGCCTTTTTGCAGCATCGTTGCGACCTCGTCCAACGGCTTTGTCAAACGGTATTGATACAGCGTAAGGAAACACACCAGCAAAGGCTTGGAGACTTGCAGCACCAGCTCGAAACGACGCTCGAAACAGCGCCGACCTCGGTGCCCGTCAGCGCGGAGGATATCAATCAAGATCGCGATGCAATCAAACGGCACTTGCGTCGAATTGCATCAAAAACTTTCGATGCGACCGAGTGTAGAGAATGGCTATTGGGTAAGGATGCCTATTCCCCGTTGGGACTATTGACATTTATCTTGAACAAGCAATTGAATTCACTCGATGGCTTGGCTGGAGCGACAACTCGTCCAACGACGAATGCTGAAAGACAGGAGTATCGTCGTAGTCGAGACGCGATGGTTGCACAGCGGTCGCAGCTGCGGAACGAAATCACTTGGTTGGAAAGTTTAAGGCAGGACTTCGGTGCTGTCGAGAGCCGGATCCTATTGCAGATTCGTTCATGGAGAGCGTTTGGCCTGCAGCCTTCGCCAAGCGCTCCGACTTCTGTCGCTCTACGCATGAACATGCCGTATGCGAAGGCTATTGCGGCGTATCGAAAGGTTCGCTCGGCCTTTCGTGATGAGACGACAATGACCGCGTTGTTCTCGGAATCTTGTGTGCGGGAACACGGACTAATTGACCTCAATCTTCTTTACGAACGCTGGTGTGTGGTGCAAGTAGTGCGCGCAATCATCGGTCTCGGTTTTGCCCCTGATGCGGAGGAAGCGCTGGCCACAGTCGCACGCGCACTGGTTACGCAGCGCGAGCTACGAACCGAAAATGAGAATCTCATATTCACGCGCGGCGCGGTGAGTCTCTCGGTGAAGATGGAGCCCGGGATGAAAACGGTAGAAGGGATGGGAACGAAGTATCCTGACCTGGTAATACGGATCGATGGCGGGGCACAAACGGAGACGGTGGTACTTGACGTAAAATGTCACGAGTTTGCAGAGTCACTTCCTGAAGGAGCCCAGCGCAGAACCACTCTTCCTTCCAGCTCGAACGAGATTCGAAAGATGTACTTCGGGCCGGATGATGGTGGGGAACGCAACTACTCCATGGGAGGTCAAAACCGAGTGTTTCTGCTCCACCCGTGCCGTGGGGGCATCCCCAAGCCATCTTCCTTTCAGACTTGGAGTGCAAAGTCGTTTTATGGTGAGCGCTACACTTACGATTGGCAAGATGACGATGCCGGTCCCGACCACCGTTACGGAGCGATATTTCTGCGCCCAGGCGAACTAGATGATTTGCGCAGACTGCTCGGCATGCTCCTGAATATCGCGACTCTGCCACAGCTTAAAGGGGAGATTGAGTCGCAGTATCAAAGCGCAACGCGCTGCTCTCAGTGCGGAGGAAATCTCGATTGGAAAAAAACTAGCACACACAAAGGAATTCCAAAATATGAGTGCACGTGCGGCAGTTGTGGAGAGTTCTATGTCTTCACGCACTGCTTTCTCTGCAATCGACGATTGGTGAAGTGCGGCATGTATTGGAGCTATCATTCGCTTGCGGGACAGATCGGAAATGTTAGATGTCCGCGGTGCGGGACCAGCCTCAAAACACAAGAGCGGTCGAACTCCACGGATGCAGGACCGCAGACTTGGGAAGACCAAGAAAACAGTCCTTGGGGGTTCTTTGAACCGAGCATTCAGTCGGATGAGGATGAATCAATCCCGTTTTGATACTGCATAAGGGACCTGCCCATTCTGTTTCTTTCTTGGGTTAGGAGATCCTTGATGCGGAGATTTTTCCCGAAAATCGGCAAGTGCCCGTGGATCCGCATGCACCCCCGACAAAATCCGCGCTTTTTGAGGCTAATTAGGCAGGCGAGCTGGCGCGGTACCCAAAGACCGTCTGTTTCTGGCCCTGCCCTTACCGATTAGCGCCGTCGTCATCACCTTTGATGGAAATTCGGTTCACAACACCCAGAAAATGCAATTAGGGATGCCCAGCATGGACATCTGAAAAATCACTTTCCCGGCAGGATAGCGACCCCCAACATTGCGCCAGGCACCCGCGCAAGAGCTTGAAAAAAGGAGGAAACGCGACTTTTTCGCGGCGCCAGTGTCCAATTCAAATATGCGGATGTTCCTCGAAGGCGGTCCCCATGGATTTTCCCCCACCGCTTCGGAAGCTCCAATACGTGCTTGCTGTCGCTCGCGATTTGCACTTCCGCAAAGCCGCTGAGAGGCTGCACGTCTCGCAACCGGCCATCAGCCGCCAAATCCGCGAGTATGAAGAAGAGATCGGATTTGAAATCCTCCACCGCGATCACCATTTTGTATCGCTGACGAAGGCTGGGCGCGCATTCGTCACCGACGTTGAAGGAATTGTTGCACGCATGGAAGGCGATTTTACAGCCGCTGTTCGTCGTGCGCGTGCGATCAGCAGAGAGGTTCCAGCCGAATACACCGTTGGGCATTCTCCATTTGCTCCAATGCAGATTCGCCGAATTGCGCTGGCTTTGCAGCAGGAGGAATTTCGCGACCTCCCGATGCGTCTTCGTATCCTCCCGACCTCTGAACTTCTGAATGCAATTGACAACGAGATTGTTCAGGCCGGGATCACATATGCTCCCGTTGACCATGCGGGCATTTCCGTCATCCCTATAGCGAAAGACCATTGGGTTGCGATTGTTCCGGCCAAGGGCCGGTTTTCTGAAATGGCCATCGCACGCATCCAAGAGTTCCGAGGGGAGCCTGTTATATCGAATGGTGCAGACCGAACACATCCCGCGTTGTTCCGGCAACTTCAAGCGGAGTGCATAGTGAAGGGTTTCCCGTTCAGGGCCATTGCGGAGGTCACTTCTCCCCTTGAAGCTTTTGACCTGGTAGCGGGGAATGCGGGCATAGCGTTCCTGCCCGCTGGAGTATGTGAAGGCCTTCCAGCGGCAGTTCGTGCGGTACGAATCTCCGACATTTCCCTATTGGAAATCGTCATGATCTTTGGTTCGGATGACTCGGGCTTCACTCATCAATTCGCGGAGAGAATCCGGGTAAAGATGAGCTTTGGAGATCGCGCCAGTGACGACAAATACCCGGAGCCTTTAACGTTTCCAGCAAAGCGCAAGCCCCCTACATCCGTTTCGAAGACGAAGTCCGGAAAGCTCCCGAGTCGATCCGTTGGATAAAAGCGCACTCAGTATCTCCTGATCGCATCGCGAAATTCTCTGGAGCCAAGAGTTTCTGTTCTTTTCTCTCAATTCCCCAACAGGTCATTCGCTACCCGCTTGATAGTCCGGAAGCATCAACATGGATTAGAAAAGTCTTGGACAGCGATCCGAGACAGAGCTACTTTTGCGCCAAGAGCAGCGATTGAATCGTTGCTGCCGGAGGTGCTCATGCCACGACCATTACAGACACCAATCGCTCTTCCATTCGCACCCGCATTCCGATCGAAGTGGGCGCGCCCAACCGCTACACTCGCGCTCCTCCTCATAGCTCCTGCGATTGCCCTCGCGCAGTCGCCGTTTGATACCGGATTCACCGCAATGCAAACGCTCTTCACCGGCACGGTTGCCAAGGTGGCAAGTCTGATCGCCATCGTGGTCGGAGGCTACCAGTTCGCGCACGGCGAACCGGGCGCGAAGAAGACCCTGGCGGGCGTCGCAGCCGGCACGGGGATTGCCGTGCTTGCCACCAACGTTTTGACCTGGCTTTGGGGTGTGTAAGCGGAACCCCAGGCCGTGCGCAAAAACGACAGCCCAAGGATTTTTCAAGTTGTGAGGGGCGACGATGCAGACACACATTACAACCCGCCGGAGGAACCGGGTCTACAAAAGCCTGCACAAGCCCCTCACATACCTCGGTGTGGAGCGGACGCTGTTTTACTTCGTCTGCGTCGGGGCCGTTGGCGTATTCAACCTTTTCAATAGCCTCCTCGCCGGAGTTGCCGTCTTCATTGGCGGCTTCGCATTCGGCCATTGGGTCACGAATACCGACCCGGCATTTCTACGCATCTTGGCTAAGTCGGAACGCTATAACGTGCGCTACGACGCCGCCAAACAGAGCGTTCCCCGCGTGGAGGTGGTCTGATGCTGCGACTCGACAAGGTCATCAAGCCGTGGAAAGAGGCTGCCTCGCTCAACGATCACATCAACCTGTATGGCTTTTGGAACGAGACTACGTTTCTGACCAAGAGCGGCGACGTTGGCACGGTGTTGCGCGTCTCTGGCGTGGACTACGAAAGTCTAGACCACGCGGAGCAGGAGTATGCCGTCAAGCGGTTGGAAGCAGCGCTGAAGGCGTTTGGCCCCGGCTCCCATGTCTATCAATATCTGTTCAAGCAGAATCGGCCCGAGATCCCCTTCGCCCACTACGATGACCCTGTCGTAGAAGCAGCTATCGACCAGCGGCGGCAGTTCTTCGAG
>Ga0302277_1003792_pt1 | contig 10208 bp, 6 predicted proteins | sample III_Bog_N3_1_FD_198759 | JGI IMG/M metagenome (GOLD analysis project Ga0302277, IMG submission 198759) | Peat permafrost microbial communities from Stordalen Mire near Abisko, Sweden - III_Bog_N3_1 | ecosystem: Environmental > Terrestrial > Soil > Wetlands > Peat | place: Sweden: Abisko... | reverse complement strand
CTAGTTTCATAGAGCCTTTATCAACTAATTTACGCAATAAAATCTTGATGTTGACTTCATGATCGGACGTATCAACGCCAGCTGAATTATCAATAGCATCCGTATTGATACGACCTCCCTTGAGAGCAAACTCAACACGCCCACGTTGGGTTACACCTAAATTAGCTCCTTCTCCGATAACCTTGGCACGCACTTCCGCGCCATCCACACGCAAAGCTTCGGTCGCACGATCGCCGACTTCTTCATGTGTTTCGATACTGGCTTTTATATAAGTACCAATTCCACCAAAATAGAGCAGCTCTACATCGGCTTTCAGTATAAATTGGATAAGATCAGCAGGCGTTAAGCTGTCCGCTGTTATACCAAAAACTTTTTTCATTTCGGGAGTTATCTTGATGAGTTTCTCACTTCGTGAAAAAACACCGCCCCCTCGTGAAATCTTTTTGGCATCATAGTCCGCCCAGCTACTTCGTGGTAAATCAAAAAGCCTACGCCGCTCAGCAAAACTGATCGCTGCATCGGGAGAAGGATCACAAAAAATATGCCGGTGATCGAAAGCCGCTATTAATTGAATGTGTTTGGAAAGTAAAACCCCATTCCCGAACACATCTCCCGACATATCTCCTACACCAACGACGGTAAAATCTGTTGTTTGAATGTCCTTACCCATTTCACGGAAATGACGCTTAATAGCTTCCCATGCACCGCGTGCCGTGATGCCCATTCCTTTATGGTCATAGCCCGCAGACCCTCCCGACGCAAAAGCATCATCAAGCCAAAAGCCATATTCCTGAGAAATGCCATTCGCGATATCTGAGAATTTGGCCGTTCCTTTGTCCGCGGCGACAACCAAATATGGATCATCCAAATCATGGCGCACAACACGCTCGGGTGGCACAATTTTATTACCGACTCGATTATCGGTAATATCAAGCAAGCCACACATCATGATGCGGTAGCAGGCAATCCCCTCTGCAAGATATTTGTCCGGTTCTGTAGGCGGGTGTTTCACAATAAACCCGCCTTTTGAGCCTACCGGTACAATGACACTGTTCTTGACCATCTGGGCCTTCATAAGTCCCAGAATTTCATTACGAAAATCTTCGCGTCGATCCGACCAGCGGATCCCACCGCGCGCTACTTTACCGCCGCGCAAATGGACAGCCTCAACGCGAGGACTGTAAACAAAGATCTCATAGAGCGGCTTCGGCAGAGGCATAAACTCGACCATGCGGCTATCAAACTTTATCGAAAGATAAGATTTGGGCGTACCATCTTTATGAACCTGGAAGAAATTCGTGCGCAACGACGATTGAACTAAATTTAAATAGCGGCGAATGATACGGTCTTCTTCAAGTACATTAATATGAGAAAGCTCTTCTGTGATCCGGCCTTCTATTTCACGACAACGTGCGGCACGATCCCCTTTGGCATCTGGATTATGTCGCGTGTAAAACAATGCATAGATATTTTGAGCAACATTGGGATGATTTAAAAATGTTGTCGCCATCATTTCATGACTGTAAGGGATACGCAATTGACGCAGATAACGTGCAAAAGCTCGTAAAACTCGCACCTCTTGCCACGTCATCCCAACTCTTATCGTCAAGGCATTAAAAGAGTCATTTTCAACATCACCTACCCAAACCTTGCTAAAAGCTTCCTCAAATTGGGGTTTTACTTTATCAAAACTTGCACCTTCGCTTCGTCCCGAACGCCCGATAAATTTGTGAATAAACACACTCCGGCCATCTTCCTTGGAACAAATTTCAAACGGGCCACTCATATATTCAATTTTGAGACCCATATTTTCGATTAACGGAAGGGCTTCCGAGAGCGTAATAGCGCGGTTGACCTGAAACAACTTCAGACATAAAAAACCTTCTTTTTCAGTATTCGATAAATCAACAATAATCTGATTGTTTTGCAAATTTTTGCTGCGTTCAAGATTACGAATATCACCGACAGCACTCCTAGGAGCCTCAATTTCACGGTAGGATGTCGGGAAAACAGCTCCATAGCGTGAGAGCAAAGATAAAGCCGTCGCCTCGCCAAACTCTTCAACCAAAGATTCTCGCAAACGATCCGACCAATCACGACACATTTCCGTAAGATCTTTTTCAAGCTTTTTAAGATCCGGGTGACGTGATGACGGCGATAAATTGATTGTTACAAACGCACGCGCCAATATACTATCGTCAATGCGAACATTCCATGTTTCCGCATGCCCTTGAAATTCAGACTCCAAAAATGACTGAATCTTAACTCGCAACGAGGACTCCCAATGATCACGAGGTGCATATATGAGACAGGTAACAAAGCGATCAAAGGCATCGCGCCGCGTGAACAGAGCGACGCGGGCCCGTTCTTGAAGTTGTAATATACCTAAACTATTGGTGAAAAGTTCATCTTCGCTAATCTGAAACAACTCATCATGTGGATAATTATTGAGGATATGGACTAATAATTTGCCGTCATGACTATTATCATTAAGCCCAGCACGTTCAATAACACGCGTAATTTTATGTCTTAGAAATGGAACATTCAGAGGGTTCTGAGAATAGGATTGCGATGTAAACAATCCTACAAAGAGGCGTTCCCCAATAATGTCGCCTTCTTTATTAAAACGGCGGATAAAGATGGCATCCATAGGCACAGAACGATGAACGCGCGCTACTTGGTTTGTTTTTGTAACAACCAACAAGTGATTTTGACGAACATAATTTTGCAAGGAAGGATTACGATTTAAACCAAAATCGCGCAACCCCCCAAACATTCTTACTTCTGTATCACGAAGAATACCGAGACCACTTCCTTCAAGAACAGTGATATTTGTCAGCTTACCGTCTTTTTGAGTTAAATCGATATCGCGGAAACCAAGATAGGTAAAATTATTATCATCAAGCCACTGCATAAAGGCTCGGATCTCTTCAATATCCTCAATCGCTGGTTTTTGGTGTTTTGATGTGACCGCCTCAGCAATTGCTTCATGCATACGCTGACGCATCTTTCGCCAATCTTCCACGGCGGCCCGTACATCGGATAGAACTTTGTGCAAACATTGCTCAATATCTTTGAGTTGAGCTCCATCCAAACAATGATCGATTTGAATGTGCATCCAAGACTCAGGAAGGCTATCTTTCTTAGGCGCATATGTTTCTAGAATATCGCCCATTATCTTTCCATGCGCATTACGTTCAACGAGCATAACTGGGTGAATAACTAGATGCACCATAAAGCCAAGACGCTGCAAAGAGCTCGTAACGGAATCTACTAGAAAAGGCATATCATCATTGACGATCTCGATAACCGTATGATCGACAGTCCATCCATCGGCCGCATTTGATGGATTAAAAACCCGTATGGTTGGGACACCGACAGACCTATTTTGCGCCAAATGCCAAATTGAGTTTGCAATACGTTCGCGATCCGATGATGAAAAATTTTCTAAATCGGCATCCATGACGTGACTGAAAAAAGACCGCATAAAAAGAGAGGGGGCAGGTCTTTGATTGGAAGACATGATCTTAGGTATACGTTTGTCAGCGCGTGACGCAAGTCCAACAACTGAGGATCCCTTTTTAGACTTTGCAGGGCGGGACATTTTTTTATGTGTTGAACCATAACCCATAACAGACATTCTCCTCTATCTCTTGACGTCTCATTATCTAGTAATGCACGGCCATTATCGAATGGCCTCGATTCACGGGGGCAAGCTAGTCCTGAGCTAACCGCAGGTCAACATAGCTTTCAAACCTACATACTTAATTGTGCGCATGCGAATTACCGTCATCAGCAACACCTTTTCGTGTATTACAATTTTTAGGCAAGTCACGATAAAGATCCCGCCTCATTTTTGGATAAGATGAGGCCTTCACCTCTATATGGTGAGAAAAGATCTGCTATTTTTTTTGAATTTGTTTTAAGGGCATCTTCTTACAACCTTCTTCAAGGACTCTCTCCTTCTTTAACTTTGACGGCAGTCTTCTATTCCTTGAAAATCTATCCCCATCATGGGGCCCACTTCTATACTGCTCAAAACAAGTCTTCGTGTAAGTGGCGCATTTTATCTTTTTTAGCCTCTGTCTTTCCTAGCAAGCGAAGCAGAAGAATGAGGATCTCCTCTTGCAAATTGGGGTTTGCCTTACATTTTTTTGCACTGTGTCATTCAAGCAACTTTCTAACCCCTTGATAGAAAGCAATCTTAACCTATTGTAAAGCCATAATAAACAAAACAAGCTTTAACTTTATCTTGATCAAAATAACTTATAAATGTTGCAATGCACTCGCGTGCATCTGTTCTCTCGAAGGAGTCGGTCATGACCTCATTATCATCATCTAAAAAGCCAACCGTTGATACAACCCACATAGGTGACGCTGCCGCTCGTCAACCGCTCTCAGGTATCCAGCGCGTCGACGAAACATTTGCTGTCAATGGAACAGGTCGTGGAGGCTTCGTTCGACGTGAAGACGCAGCAAAAGACAAAGCCACATCGTAAAGTTTCTCCTCTTCTCGCTAACTCTCTTTCCATACCTTGGGATGGCACGGGAGTGGCCGTTGACAACAATTGACCAACATGGGTGCTGAAAGCGGTAGGTTTAGGATACTATTCCACAACAAGGGTGTGCCCTACCTCGGCTTTTTAAGCGATACTCTTTTTTTGTTCCGTGGGAACTTTTTTATCCGCCAATAGCCTTTGTAGCTCCCCACTCTGGAACATTTCCCGCATGATGTCACAGCCCCCAATAAACTCTCCTTTAATATAGAGTTGAGGAAGAGTAGGCCATTTACTGAAGTCCTTAATACCTTGACGCAACCCCGTATCGGCAAGCACATCGACACCTTTAAACTGAACGCCTAGCATAGTCAAAATTTGAACAGCTTGAGCCGAGAAGCCACATTGTGGAAAAACAGGCGTTCCTTTCATATAAAGGACAACATCATTCGAATTTACATCAGCACGAATACGTTCAACAATCATTGTGTCCATTTTTTTCTCCTTTAAAATCTTTTAATGGGTTGAAGTTGGAGTAGAAGTCGTTAGAGCTAAAGCATGGACAAGTCCCCCTGCACGCCCCTGCAAAGCTTCATAGACCATACGATGTTGATCAATACGTGATTTGCCGCAGAAAGCGGCGCTCTCAACATGAGCTTGATAATGATCATTATCGCCACGTAAATCCTTAAGCTCAACGCGAGCATCAGGTAAAGCCTCCTTAATCAGACGCTGTATTTCCTCAGCACTCATGGGCATTTGTGTCTCCTTTAATTATTCATATAATGTGGTAACCAATTGTCATGAAGCGACTTAAGCAAAGAAAGCTCTAAGGTCCCTACGTCCTGCAAAGACAAAGCAGAGCCCCCCGTATATCCAAGTTCCATCAAAGGCACCCCCGCTTCCTTTGCGTTCTGTTCAAAAGGAGAGCTCTTTTCAACGGCGACAACATAACGCCCCTGATCTTCACCAAACCAAAAACCAGCATCACCGGTTCTATTGATTATAGCCCCCCTATCGCCAGCAAGCGCCATTTCCGCTAGCGTGACCAGTAATCCTCCGTCCGCGACGTCATGACAGATCGTGAGAATGCCCTGTTTAATTTGCTCACGAACGAATTCGCCATACTTTCTTTCAGCGATCAAATCCACAGGCGGAGGGCTCCCCTCTTCACATCCAAATATTTCACGCAGATACAAAGACTGCCCCACATGACCGAGTGTTTCACCAATAACATAAAGGACCATATGGTCGGCTTTAAAAGCAATCGTTGCTGTTTTTGAAACATTATCGAGTAGTCCAACACCCCCAATGACCGGCGCTGGTAAAATCGCTTGGCCGTTTGTTTCATTATAAAGACTGCAATTTCCCGATACAACAGGGTAATCGAGAGCCTCACAGGCCTCCTTAATACCTTGTATGGCCCCCACAAACTGCCCCATAATACGGGGTTTTTCAGGATTACCAAAATTCATATTATCGGTAATGGCTAAGGGTTGAGCTCCAACAGCACATAGATTACGCCATGTCTCAACAACAGCTTGCTTACCCCCCATAACAGGATCTGCCGCACAATAGCGAGGCGAACAATCAACCGTCATCGCCAAAGCTTTTTGGGTGCCCTCGAGACGAACGACGGCCGCATCTCCACCAGGCCCCTGCGCTGTTTGAGCCCCGACCAAACTATCATATTGCTCCCATATCCAACGCCGTGAACACAAATCAGGAGACGCCATCAATTGTTGCAGGACGGTAAGAGCTGTCGCATCTTTTGGAAAAGGATAACGCGAAGCATTTAAAAGTTCAGCAGAAGGCGTCGCTTCCCAAGGACGGTGATAGAGCGGGGACTGTTCAACCAAGGGCTCAACAGCTATGTCAATTTCAGTTTTTCCTAAACGTGTGCAAACAAGACGCCCCGTATTGGTTAACTTACCAATAATGGCACAATCCAATTCCCATTTATGAAAAATACGTTCCGCTTCACCTTCACGTCCAGGCTTAAGCACCATCAACATGCGCTCCTGACTTTCGGACAACATAATTTCATAGGCACTCATATTAGGTTCACGCTGCGGAACTTTATCGAGATCAATCATAATGCCAAGATTGCCTTTTGATGCCATTTCAACGGATGATGACGTCAACCCCGCCGCACCCATATCTTGAATAGCAATAATGGCATCTGTCTCCATCAGTTCAAGACAAGCTTCTATCAGCAATTTCTCAGTAAAAGGATCCCCAACTTGTACGGTTGGCCGCTTGTTTTCAGCATTGGCATTAAATTCTGTGGAAGCCATGGTGGCTCCTTTTATGCCATCGCGTCCTGTTTTTGATCCAACATAAACAACGGAATTTCCAACTCCTGCGGCGGCCGAATAAAAAATACGATCCTTATTGGCGATCCCAACTGTCATGGCGTTCACAAGACAATTGCCATTATAGCTCGAATGAAAATTGGTTTCGCCTCCAACGGTAGGAATACCTACACAATTACCATATCCGCCAATACCCGACACGACCCCGGCCACCAATTGTTTTGTTTTAGGATGAGATGGATCACCAAAACGCAAGGCATTCAAATTGGCGATGGGTCGAGCGCCCATGGTAAAGACATCTCGTAAAATCCCTCCGACACCCGTCGCTGCCCCCTGATAAGGCTCGATATAAGAAGGGTGATTATGGCTTTCCATTTTAAAAATGGCTGCCATGTTGTCACCAATATCAATGACCCCCGCATTTTCGCCAGGGCCACAAATGACGTGAGGCCCTTTTGTCGGCAACTGCTTCAGCCAAACGCGTGTGGATTTATAGGAGCAATGTTCTGACCACATCGCTGCTGCAACACCAAACTCGGCCAAGGAGGGCTCACGCCCCAAGACACGCAACAAAACGTCATATTCTTCATGTGTCATTCCATGCTCGGCCAACAACTGGTCGCGATCAGAGACTGCCTGAGAACTTTTCTTAATAGCCTGGGTCATTGTAAAACTTTCACGATACTATCAAACAAAACTGCACCATCTGTGCTTCCATGCAGGGGCTCAACGGCATCTTCGGGATGGGGCATCATGCCAAGAACATTGCGCTGTTTATTAAAGACACCGGCAATATCATGCACAGAACCATTGGGATTATCGCAGTAGCGAAAAGCAACCTGACCATGGTTGTTCATGTCATTTAAGGTAGAAGAGTCCACAAAATAATTGCCATCACCGTGCGCAACAATCACTTTAAGCTTTTGGTCTTTTTGACAAAGATGTGTAAAATCACTCTCATTATTTTCAACGCTTAACGTGACGGAACGACACACAAACTTCAACTGAGCATTTCGCAAGAGAATACCTGGCAGGAGTTGCGTTTCACACAAAATCTGAAAGCCATTACATATACCCCATACACGGACCCCTTTTTTTGCGCGATCAATGACTTCGCGCATAATCGGTGAATGGGCCGCCATAGCTCCTGTACGCAAATAATCTCCATAAGAAAAACCACCCGGCAAAACGACCAGATCCACTTTAGGAAACTCGCGATCACCATGCCAAAGCATCAAGGGTTTCTTCCCCATGGCACGTTCGAGCGCCAGGCTCACATCCCGTTCGCGATTTGATCCTGGAAAGACAATGACTGCGGCTTGCATAAAACGATATCCTTAAAATTAGTCGAATTTTACGACAATCTAGGCCATAATGCGCCATAAGCAAAAAGAAATCTGGCCCCCCATGTCACGTCTTACTTCCACGGATCATCTCGGTTTAGGAGACAAAATTAAGCTTCTAAATTGGGGCTTAATTGCCATTATTGTAACCATCGGTCTTGTCGGTGTGGCCCTGCTCTATTCGGCGGGGGGTATGCATTGGCAACCTTGGGCGGGGGCCCAGCTCTCGCGTTTTGCCGTTGGACTTTGCGTCATGATGGTCATCGCCCTTATGGATGTTAAGATCTGGATCCGCATTGCTTACCCACTCTACGGGCTCATGTTGTTCCTTCTTGTTGTTGTCGAAATCATGGGCCATATCGGCATGGGCGCTCAACGATGGATTAATCTTGGCTTTTTCGTTTTGCAGCCTTCGGAGCTCATGAAAATAGCTTTAGTTTTGGCCTTAGCTAAATATTTTCATGGCTTATCTCTCGACGATATTCGTCATCCGATTAAACTGGTCGCCCCCGCCTTCATGGTGGCCCTACCGGTAGGACTTGTTTTACTTCAACCAAATCTTGGGACAGCCACACTCCTCACTTTAGCAAGTGGCGCTGTCATGTTTGCAGCCGGAGTCCGTTGGTGGAAATTTGTTATTGTTATTGCACTGGTTGCTTTTATTGCTCCCTTTGCTTGGCATCATTTACATGATTATCAAAAAGCACGGCTTATGACTTTTATGAATCCGGGAGCAGACCCGCTCGGAACGGGCTATAATATTCTTCAATCAAAAATTGCCTTAGGATCAGGTGAGTTATTTGGCAAAGGTTTTGGACACGGAACCCAAAGCCAATTGCAATTTTTGCCTGAAAAGCATACCGACTTTATTTTCGTTTTGCTTGCGGAAGAATTTGGCATGGTGGGAGCCCTTTTCCTTCTTCTTCTCTACGCACTCCTCCTTGCCTACGGATACATGATCGCCTTAACAACGCGCAATCAATTTGGCAGGCTCGCTGCCTTTGGCCTCACAACAAGCTTTTTTCTCTATGTGTTTGTGAATGTTGCTATGGTCACAGGCACTATTCCTGTGGTTGGCATTCCGCTGCCGCTGGTTTCCTATGGGGGGACAGCTATGCTTACCCTTATGATTGGCTGTGGTCTCCTCTTAGGTATTTCGGTCCATCGCGACGCGCGCATATCCCGCACCGGCTTTAGCGATTAGCTATTTTAAGTTCATTGACGAAATCGGCTTCTTGATACATCCTGAATTGTCTATCTTCTCGACCCTTCGTTGAAGGGATACGCCTTTTGATTGAACCCCATTCAAGTGAGGAATCCCATGTTATCCTTTTCTGGAGTCATAATACTCGTTGTTGGCCTCTTCATCCTCGCAACATTTTTAGGGTGTTTTTTTACAGTCAATACTGCTCAGGTGGCGATTGTCACGCGCTTTGGAAAATTTCTCTATGTCGCCGAACCAGGCTTAAATTGGAAATGGCCCTTTATTGATGCGATTATTGGTAAAATGAGCTTGCGTGTTAATCAAATCACACTCACCATGGAAACAAAAACCAAAGACAATGTTTTCGTCACCATTCCTATTTCGGTTCAGAACCGCGTTCGTCCCGAAAAAGTCTATGATGCATATTATAAATTGTCGAACCCCGCTGAACAGATCCAATCTTATGTTGAACAAGTCATTTTAGGCCATGTTCCAGGAATGACCCTCGATGAAGTATTTGCCAGCCAATCAAGCATTGCCTCCGCTGTCAAACAAGAGCTTGATGCCGACATGGCCGGATTTGGCTACGAAATTGTCAATGTTCTCGTAACAGATATTGTTCCCGACGCCAAAGTTAAATCCGCCATGAACGACATTAACGCTGCCCAACGTGAGCAAGTCGCGGCCAATGCTCGTGGTGAAGCCCAAAAAATCCTTGTCGTAAAGCAAGCCGAAGCCGAAGCCGAGAGCAAAGCTCTTCAAGGTCAAGGTATTGCCAATCAAAGGAAGGCCATCATCCAAGGACTACAAAGCTCAATCGAACAATTTCAAAAAGTTGTTGGTGATGCGA
>Ga0302277_1003789_pt1 | contig 10215 bp, 3 predicted proteins | sample III_Bog_N3_1_FD_198759 | JGI IMG/M metagenome (GOLD analysis project Ga0302277, IMG submission 198759) | Peat permafrost microbial communities from Stordalen Mire near Abisko, Sweden - III_Bog_N3_1 | ecosystem: Environmental > Terrestrial > Soil > Wetlands > Peat | place: Sweden: Abisko... | reverse complement strand
TAGCTCCAGTATTTAGTTGCGCCTGTTCCGTGCACATAACCAATTCCCACGTCTATAAGCGATGCATTAAAATCCCCTTCGCCCAGCAGCAGTTTTTGTCCTTCTAATCCCAGATGATCTTTATCGGTAACAATATTTTTTATCGCTACTTCCCCGGAAGAAGCCCCTCCTTCAATAGCTTCAAGGTCACTTTGTTTTTTATTTTTCACCAGGTCAGAGGATATGCCATAGGCTTTATTTACATAATAATTAATGCCGTAACCGTCAGGATCAACCGGACCGAAATATTCTTTAAAAGCCATGCTTAAAGCCTTACGTTCAGCAACAGCAGCAAGCGAATCGTTCCAATGAAGTTCAGGACGAGGAGCAATATTTCTTAGTGAAACCTCATACCGTTCAGTATAAGCATTCGGATCTTTGCGTATTTTGTTTAATAGTACAAAAGCTTTTTGTGCTTGCTGCTTATCGATATATACTCCCTTTTCAGGATGAATGGTGAACGAAGGAAGCAGGAAAAAGCACGCGGATAGAATGCTAAAAAATATAATTATAGTAAGTTTGCGAAACATAGGGAAGTAATAAATAATGGATATTGATTCTAATTAATAAGGCAAATGTACATATTTGCAAAAAAATAGTACTTTGTATTTGTAAAGGGAATAAAAGCAATGATAAAAAGTAAAAAATATCTATTTCTTGTATGGGTGATGTGTATTTGTCACTTCACTATGCCTGCTCAAGATAATAAGGTTGATTCGGTTCAAAATATTTTAAAAACGATTAAACCGGGTGAATTTTATTATGATGCATGTTATGATGCATCTTGTTACTGGGCACTTGCAGGAAACAAACAGAAAGCATTCGAGTATCTTGAAGTTGCTATTGATTCCGGTTTTATAGATATAGGTAAAATGCAAGTGGACCCTAGATTGAATATTCTTAAAAATGAAATTCAATGGACAACTATGCAGGAAATGATTGCTTCGCGAATGAAGGAGAAACAGCCTTCTTATCTATGGGGTGCATATTTCGGCATCCTGCTTATTCTTTTCTTTTATAATCTATTTTTGTTTTTTTCACTCAGGGAAAATCAATTTCTCTACTACTCCTTATTTGTCTACTGCTATGCAGGACTAGAAGCATCACGAACGCCGCAGTTTTATTATTATGTAAGCGCCATATTTTTCTGGATATCCTATATTAAAATTGGTTTTGGAATTATTTTTTTCCCTAATCTTCTTATCGTTTCTTATTTATTGTTCACCCGGAGTTTTCTTAATTTGGAGAAGTATGCACCCACTACCGATAAATGGATGAAGTGGATGCTTGCTTTTTTTGTTCCGCTTACAATAGCTACTTTTTTTATCCGGTTTAATTCCCTATTTCAAAGTATAGATTATTTGGCAGTAATATCAACCCTTATATTTATTTTTAGTACCGGAATAAATATTTGGTTGAAAAAACTTAAAGAAGCCCGATTTTTTGTGCTGGGAAACGTTTTTCTGATAAGTGGCAGCCTATGGACCATGCTATACATATTAAAAATAACTTTTTCCAATAAAATTTTTGTTTTCAATTCAGACAATATCGGCATTGTTACCTTTATGATGATGCTTTCATTTGCCTTGGGCGATAAAATGAATATTTTGAAGAAAGAGAAGATAAACGCACAAGCTGAAGCTTTAGAAGTATTGGAAGAAAGAGTAGAAGAACGAACCCTGGAAATTGTGCAGCAAAAGGCTTTGGTAGAAGAAAAAAATAAGGATATACTTGATTCTATTAATTATGCCAAGCGCCTGCAGGATGCTATATTACCGCCTTTAAATTTAATCAGGGAGTTCTTTCAGGAGGCCTTTGTGCTATACAAACCAAAAGATATAGTAGCCGGTGATTTTTATTGGATGGAACGGGCAGGCCATACTACTTTTATTGCGGCTGCCGATTGCACGGGCCATGGTGTACCGGGGGCATTGGTGAGTGTGGTTTGTTCCAATGCATTAAACCGTACTGTAAAAGAATTTCATATAACAGAAACTGGAAAAATACTTGACAAGGTTAGGGAGCTTGTGCTCGAAACATTTGAAAAGAGCGAAAACAATGTGCAAGACGGAATGGATATATCATTATTTTGCATCAATAGCAATACCAGGGAAATACATTGGAGCGGTGCATACAATTCCTTATTATATGTCCAAAATAATGAAATGCATGAGGTAGATGCTGACAAGCAACCCATAGGTAAAGTGGATAAACCAATTCCATTCACCACACATATACTGAATCTTCAAAAAGGCGACATCCTCTATTTATTTACCGACGGTTATGCCGATCAGTTTGGAGGTCCAAAAGGAAAAAAATTCAGGTATAAACGCTTTCAGGAGATGCTATTGGAAAATGCAGGTAAGACCATGGATGAACAAAAAAATCTATTGGAAGTGACCTTCGCCCAATGGAAGGGTAATCTTGACCAAGTGGATGATATTTTGGTTATTGGAATAAAAGTATAATAATGGTACAAACCCTTTAAACCTGTTTTTTCTATCTTTACCCTCCATGAAAAGGAGCCATTTTGCCATAGTGTGTATTCTTGTAACCTTGTTTTTTTCGTGCAATCGAAATAGCAAGGTTCCTGAAAGGCATTTGCAAAATCAAATGTATCAATCGCCTAAAACAGTTGAGGCCATAAATCCTTCTCCGGTGATTATCGATACCTGCCCTAAACCTCAAACTATTATAATCCCCGTTAGCCCTGGTACGTATAATGAGCATACTAAAAGCGGCAACATAAGCATCCCCTTATCGCCACCGGAAACTAAGCCGGCCAGCTTTTTTTTACATATGCAAAACTACAGCACCGATAACGGGCTTGCCCTTGATGCCATTTCCTGTTCCTGTATTGACCACATAGGAAACCTTTGGTTTGGCTCATATGGTGGTGGTGTAAGCCGTTACGATGGCAAATCGTTTACCAACTTTACCACTGAACAGGGGCTGGGTGATAACAGTATATTGAGTGTTATAGAAGACAAAAAGGGAAATCTGTGGTTCGGCACCCACGGTGGTGGGGTTAGTTGCTACGATGGTAAATCGTTTATTACCTTTACCACAGCCCAAGGCCTTAGCAATAATAGTGTCTGGAGCATTCTGGAAGACAAAAAAGGGAATTTTTGGTTTGGCACGGGCGGAGGTGGTGTTAGCCGTTACGACGGGAAATCTTTTATTACATATACCACCGTGCAAGGATTGGCTAATAACAATGTGTTGAGTATTGTAGAAGATAAAAAGGGAAATCTTTGGTTCGGCACACATGCCGGTGTAAGCCGTTACGATGGCAAATCCTTTATCACCTATTCAATGGAACAGGGTTTGTGTAATAATAGTGTTTGGAGTATAGTAGAAGACAAAACCGGCAACATGTGGTTTGGCACGGGTGGTGGTGTAAGCCGTTATAACGGCAAATCATTTGTTAATTATACACCGGCCCAGGGTATGGGTATTAACAGCGTTCATAGTATCCTGGAAGATAAAAAGGGGAATTTATGGTTTGGCACAGGAGGTGGTGTAAGCTGCTTCGACGGCAAATCTATCATCACCTATACAACTGAACAGGGGCTAAGCAATAATAGTGTGTGGACCATCCTGGAAGACAAAACAGGGAATTTATGGTTCGGCACCCATGGTGGAGGGGTTAACCGGTATGACGGCAAATCATTTACCACCTATACAACAGCGCAGGGGTTGGGCAATAATAATGTCTTTAGCATTTTGGAAGATCAGGCGAAAAACCTATGGTTCGGCACCGGAGGAGGGGCTAGTTTTTATGACGGGAAAACCTTTACCAATTATACCTCGGCGCAGGGACTTGGCAAAAGCAGTGTCTTAAGTATTTTAGAAGACAAAAAAAGAAATATATGGTTCGGTACGCAGGGTGGAGGGGTAAGCTGTTACAACGGCAAATCGTTTACTACCTATACCTCGGCACAGGGGCTGGGCAACAACACTGTATTTAGTATATTAGAGGATAGAAAAGAAAATCTCTGGCTCGGCACATATGGCGGTGTAAGCCGTTTTGATGGCAAAACATTTACCACCTATACCACAACGCAGGGGCTGGGCAATAACAGTGTATGGTGTATAATGGAAGACAAAGCCGGAAATTTATGGTTTGGCACAGATGGCGGTGCAAGTTGTTACAACGGCAAAACCTTTACCACGTATACTATGGAACAGGGGCTCGGCAATAATACTGTTTTCAGCATGGTAGAAGACAACAGCGGCAATATATGGTTTGGCACACAGGGTGGAGGGGTAAGCAGGTTTGACGGTAAATCCTTTACTACGTATAAAACCGAAGAAGGATTGCCCGATAATGATGTGGCGGGAATAGTGATAGACAAGCAAGGGAATATAGTCATCGGGACAAATGTAGGTATTGCTGTTCTCAAGTCTTTTGCTCCTTACTTTCAAGGCGAAAATGCACAAAACAAAATACCTGCACAAAATAATATCAGTAATGAAGTGTTAAGAAAATTCAACCCGGTTTTTAAAATATATAATTCCAAAACAGGATATCCTGTTAAAAATGTAAACGGAGGAAGCGATAACGGGGCTATGCTATGTGACAGCAAAGGCAATATATGGGTTGGCACAGGCAGCGAAAAAACAGCACTGGTATGGTTTGATCCGGCCACATTAAATAAAAACCCCAATCCGCCTACGGTAGTAATTCAAAATATAAAAATAGATGAGGAAAATATATGCTGGTATACTATTGCCCAATCTGTTTTAAACGGCACAACATACCATGACAGTGCTATGCTCGCGCAGCAGGAAATAATGACTTACGGCAAGGTATTGACGGAAGATGAAAGTGATACCATGCGCAAAAATTTCGGCGGTATTCAATTTGATGGAATAGCTCCCTTTTATCCCTTACCCGAACATCTTGCGCTTCCTCACCAGTACAATCACATTACTTTTGATTTTAATGCCATAGAACCCTCCAAGCCCTATCTTGTGAGGTACCAATATATATTGGAAAATTATGATAAAAACTGGAGTCCTGTCAGCAGGAAAACTACGGCTACTTTCGGTAATATTTATGAAGGTAACTATACATTTAAAGTAAGGGCTCAAAGCCCTGAAGGTATTTGGAGCGAGCCGGTAACCTATACCTTTGAAGTATTGCCGCCTGTATACCGCACCTGGTGGGCCTATAGTTTGTATGCCACTGCTGCTTTTTTATTATTACTTGGTCTGTATCGCTGGCGCACCGCTTCCTTGCGGAAGGAAAAAGAAGTATTGGAAAAAACCGTTGACGAACGCACCGCTGAACTGGTTGAAAAGAATAAAGAAGTTGTTAACCAGAAAGAATTAGTTGAAAAGCAAAAGGAACTGGTGGAAGAAAAAAACAAAGATATACTCGATTCCATTGCCTATGCTAAACGCCTGCAGGATGCCATACTTCCCCCTTTAAGCATTATCAGGCAGTTTTTTCCGGAATCCTTTGTGCTTTACAAGCCCAAGGATATTGTAGCAGGCGATTTTTACTGGATGGAGCGGCAAGGCGATAATATTCTTATTGCCGCTGCCGATTGCACCGGGCATGGAGTACCCGGAGCTTTGGTGAGTGTAATTTGTTCTAACGCATTAAACCGTACGGTGAAGGAATTTAATATTACCGAAACGGGCCGTATTCTTGATAAAGTTCGCGAACTTGTCCTTGAAACTTTTGAGAAAAGCGAGAGCAATGTACGGGATGGAATGGATATATCCTTATGTTGCTTAAACACCAGAACGAGTGAAATACAATGGAGCGGAGCGTATAATTCACTTTGGTACATACACAAAGGTGAAATGCATGAAGTGCCTGCTGATAAGCAACCCATAGGGAAAGTGGATAAACCCCAACCTTTCAACACACATAATTTAAATCTTCAAAAGGGAGATACGCTCTATTTATTTACCGATGGATACGCCGATCAGTTTGGTGGCCCCAAAGACAAAAAATTCAGTTACAAACAATTGGAGGGCTTATTGATGGAGAATTCCGGCAAGGCCATGGAGGAACAAAAGAAAATCCTCGATGGCATTTTTAATGAATGGAAAGGCAGGCTTGAACAGGTAGATGATATATTGGTGATTGGTATAAGGGTGTAATGATATGGAAACTAAAATATACCCCTGTATTGCTTGGAGTTATTCTTTGCGCAAATAATGGTTTTGCTCAAAAAAGGATAGTCGATTCTTTAACTAAGGTTTTAAATAATACTGCAAGCGACACTGCACGCATGAGCATATACAGTGCCTTGTACGATGCCGGTGATGAAAAAGAAAAGGTAACGTATGGAGTGTTGGCTGTAGAGTTGGCCGATAAAATACTGGAACAAACTACGGATAAAAAGGAAAGAAAGCGCATTCTTAAAGAAAAAGTTGCCGCATTAATTGAGATATGCTTTTACTATTCTTCAAAAAAGGAAAACGTTAAAGCGTTTGAATACCTGGATGAAAATTTAAAGGCAATGGAAAAAGCAGGCGACAAGGACAGAATTGCTTCCATACTTCGCTCCATAGGCAGATTCTATTTTAAATGCGGCATTTTTTCAAAGGCCTTGGAATATAATCTCAAAGCATTACCCATATACCAGGATATGGAAGATACCGATAACATTGCTCAATGTGTGGAATTCATCGGCGACATTTATAAAAACCAGGGCAATGACTCCACCTCGCTTCAATATGGGTTGAAGGCGGTTGACATAGCTCAAAAAATGAAGAGCAATGATCGTATTTCTATCTATTACAGCATGGTCTCGGAACGATATAGCGATTTACACGACACTGCTAAATTTCATGAATATGCGTTAAAAGCATTAAAAGTGGAGATGCAGAAAGGAAATAAAGAGGGTATAGCCCAAGTAATTCTGGGTATAGGGGAGGGTTATATTGACAACGGCTATTATGAAAAAGGATTGGAATATATTCAAAAAAGCCTCAGCCTTTGGAATGAAATAGGCGATAAAAATGAAATAGCCTATTGTTTAGGCCGCATAGCTAAAATTTACAGAAAGCAAAATGATTATCCGAGTGCATTGGAATATTACTTTAAAGCCTACAGAATTTATCGAGAAATAAACACTAAATCGCAGATAAACTATTCATGCCTTCGGATTGGAGAAATGTATCTGTACCAATTTAGAAAGTACAATTTAGCCAAAGCATATCTCGATTCGGCAATAGTTGGAACCCAAACCACCGGACAATTAAGTTATTTTGTTGATGGATATAATAGTTTAGCAGATTTGGACAGCCTGACGGGCGATTATAAAGCCGAAGCCAGGGATTACAAAAAATATATCTTCTATCGTGATAGCCTGAAAAACGAAATGACTTCACAGCAAACCGTGCAAGTGGAAATGAACTACGAGCTGAACCAGTTGGATGCGAAAGATAAGGCAGAACAGGCACAGAAAGATATTCAGGCGGCAGCCGATAAGCATAAAGAGACAATGATCATCTGGTCGGTTGTCGGCGGTTTATTATTGGTGCTTGTTTTTGCGGGTTTTGTATTCCGTTCTTTGCGCATAACCCGTAAGCAAAAGCAATTGATAGAAATAAAAAATAAGGAAACGGAAGAACAAAAGAAAATAGTGGAAGAGAAAAGTAAAAGTATTCTCGATTCTATAACCTATGCCAAGCGCCTGCAGGATGCCATTATTCCACCCATAAGCCTCATTAAAAAATACCTGCCCGAATCGTTTGTATTGTATAAGCCTAAAGATATTGTGGCAGGCGATTTTTATTGGATGGAGCGTGCAGGCGACAACATCTTAATTGCTGCCGCCGATTGCACAGGCCATGGGGTTCCCGGTGCGCTGGTGAGCGTGGTATGCAGCAATGCGCTTAACAGAACGGTAAAGGAATTTCATATAACTCAACCGGGCAAAATATTGGATAAGGTACGGGAACTGGTGCTTGAAACTTTTGAAAAGAGCGAAAGTAATGTGCAGGATGGCATGGATATTTCCTTGTGTTGCCTGAATACAAAGACGAATGAAATGCAATGGAGCGGCGCTTATAATTCCCTTTGGTATATTCAAAATGGAGAAATGAAAGAGCTGCCTGCCGATAAACAGCCCATAGGTAAAGTGGATAAGCCCCAAGCTTTTAATACGTATAATTTAAACCTTCAAAAAGACGATACCCTTTATTTATTTACCGATGGCTATGCCGACCAGTTTGGCGGACCTAAAGGAAAAAAGTTTAAATACAAGCAATTTCAGGAAGTTCTTACGGAAAATGCAGGCAAAACAATGGAGGAACAGATGAAAACACTGGATGAAGTACTGAATGAATGGAAAGGCACGCTTGAGCAGGTGGATGATATATTGGTGATTGGAATAAAAGTCTAATAGTATTTTCCGCCCTGTTATTTCATTTCTATATCTTTACCCGCTATGAAAAGGCGGTGCCTGATACTTTTTCTGAGTTTACTATGCATTCTCCCTCAAGGATATGCGCAACGACATCTGATAGACTCGTTGCAAAATGCCTTGAAAAGACATAAAGATGATACAAGTAAAATATCCCTTTTATGTGAAATAGTGAAACAGGCCTATTCCTGCCAATCTGATTCTACAGATTCAATAATAAAAAAAAGTACGGATGAAGGTCTTGCTTTAGCTGACAGACTAAATTCCGCAAACGGCAAACTTCGGGTTCTGATAGCTATTGGAACTTCCGAACAAATCAAAAAGCCCGGGTATGCATTATCTGAACTTTTTGAAGGATTAAAATTAGCCGAATCGCTTAAAAACATCAACAGTCAATTTGAGATTAATCGCATAATAAGCAGTATTTACTATCGGCTGGGCAACTATTCTGAAGATGCTGTTTATGCTTATAAAAACCTGAAAATTGCCGAACAAATGCACGATTCGGTAAAGTTAGGCACGGCCTATAATCAACTGGGCAATCTTTATTCCGATGAAGGCAATTATGCAGATGCCATTAAATTTCACGGCAAGGATTTACAATTTGAATTAAAGCGAAAAGATTCTTTAAAAATTTCGCATGAATATGTTAATTTGGGTATTGATTATTTGGGAATTGGAAAGTATGATTCCGCTATTTACTATAGCTATAAAGCGCTATCTATACAAATACCAAAGAATAATATAATTGGCGAAGCATACAGCCTTGATAACATTGGGGAATCGTATTTAGGAAGAAAAGATTACCAGAAAGCACTCGGATTTTTCCTGAAAGGAAGCCAATATTTAGAACCCTATCAAGATGCCTCGCAAAAAGTTGAAACATGGAACGATATTGGCAAAACCTACCTCGAACTTAAAAATTATACAGAGGCTTTGAAATTCTATTTTCAAGCTGCGGATTTGGCAGTGCAGGATAAAATGCATAAGTACCTGGTATATACATACCAGGGATTATCGGATGTATACGAGGCCACCCATAATACAACCGCAGCCCTTAAATATTATAAACTATATTCCAGTTATAAAGATACCGTATTTAACAGTGAAAAAGCCAATAAGATAAGTTCTTTGGCTTATCAGTACCGGCATGAAAAAGAAGAAGGGCAGTACCAGTTTGAGGAAGAAAAAACCAAATTAAAGCACGAAGCAGAATTAAAAAGAGAACGAATCCTTATTTATTCATTCGTAGTCGGCTTTATCTTGTTATTAGGTTTATTATTCTATATGTACAGAAGCTTCCGGAATAAACATAAAGCTAATATTATTATTGGCAGGCAAAATAAAATGATGGAGGTAAAGCAAAAAGAAATAATAGACTCCATTACGTATGCCAAGCGTCTTCAGGATGCCATCATTCCGCCCATAAGCCTGATTAAAAAATATGTGCCGGAATCGTTTGTGCTTTATAAGCCAAAAGATATTGTTGCCGGCGATTTTTACTGGATGGAACGACAGGGCGATAATATTCTTATTGCGGCTGCCGATTGCACCGGTCATGGAGTACCGGGCGCATTGGTGAGTGTAATTTGTTCCAACGCGTTAAACCGCACGGTAAAGGAATTTCATATAACAGAGCCGGGTAAAATTCTTGATAAGGTGCGTGAATTGGTGCTCGAAACCTTTGAAAAGAGCGAAAGTAATGTGCAGGATGGCATGGATATTTCCTTGTGTTGCCTGAATACAAAGACGAATGAAATGCAATGGAGCGGTGCTTATAATT
>Ga0302277_1003784_pt1 | contig 10230 bp, 9 predicted proteins | sample III_Bog_N3_1_FD_198759 | JGI IMG/M metagenome (GOLD analysis project Ga0302277, IMG submission 198759) | Peat permafrost microbial communities from Stordalen Mire near Abisko, Sweden - III_Bog_N3_1 | ecosystem: Environmental > Terrestrial > Soil > Wetlands > Peat | place: Sweden: Abisko... | reverse complement strand
TTTAACAGCCTGTAAATACGGCATATTTCACGCCACCGCTTCAGCAAGTCTGAATAAATATCCGGCGGTTTTATGTTTCGCTATTTCCTCGGGTCGTGAAGCATGCCTATCTGAGCTTAACGTAAAGTAGACACCCTAAAACGTACCGGTAAAGGCACCTTCGAGGTGTATAATCTGGCATCTTTCCCGCAATGCCTTGTTTTTATTTGAGGTGAATTTATAGCACCCCCTAATTCTTCAAATAAATACACCACAATAAATCCTCACGATTGATGTGACTGAAAATTAATTTTGTTCATTCTGATGTATTTGATTCCACGGCGCAACCTTGAACAACAGCAACATCCCCGGCACGGCCAGTAGCGCGCACAATAAAAAGAATCCCATCCATCCCATCGCTTCCACCAGCCAGCCGGTGGCGGCGTTGGCGAAAGTGCGCGGCATGGCGGCGAGGCTGGTGAACAGCGCGAACTGGGTGGCGGTGTAGGCGGGGTGGGTGGTGCGGGCGATGAAGGCGACGAAGGCGGCGGTGCCCAGCCCCACGCCCAGCGCTTCAAGGCCGATCACAATGGCGAGCTGGGCGAGTTCCACGCTAGTAATTTCAGCGTGGTGTCCCACCGATGCCAGCCAGGCGAAACCAAAGATGGCGACCACTTGCACTACGCCGAATAGCCACAGTGCGCGGTTGATGCCAATTTTCACCATCCACAATCCGCCGAGCAAGCCGCCGATCACGGCGGGCCACAGTCCCGCATTTTTGGCGATCAGCCCGATCTGGGTCTTGCTAAAGCCCATGTCCATATAGAACGGTGTGGCCAGCGCAGTGCACATACTGTCGCCGAGTTTGTAGAAGAATAAAAAGGCGAGGATCAGCAGCGCACTGTTCCATCCCCGGCGAGTGATGAATTCGTGGAACGGTTCGACGACCGCTTCGCGTAAGGTCTTGGGCGGGGTCGCGCGGTGCGGTTCTTGCACCAGCAGAGTCATCACCATGCCGGGCAGCATGAACAAGGCGGTGACGATGAACACCATGTCCCACGGCAGAAAGTCGGCCAGGATTAACGATAGCGAACCCGGCACCAAACCGGCGATGCGGTAGGCATTCACATGCACCGCGTTACCCAGCCCCAGCTCGTTATCCGCCAGCAGTTCGCGACGGTAGGCATCCAATACGATGTCTTGCGTGGCGCTGAGAAAAGCGAGCAGCGTGGCGATCCAGGCGATGGTGCGTAAATCGCTTTGCGGCGAGAATGCACCCATAGCAGCAATCACCAACAACAAACCGATCTGGGTCAGCAGCATCCAGCCGCGCCGTCGTCCGAGCAGGGGCAAGACATAGCGGTCAAGCAACGGCGACCACAGGAATTTCCAGGTGTAAGGAAATTGAATCAGCGCAAACAGTCCGATGGTTTTCAGGTCAACGTGTTCGCTGCGCAGCCACGCGGGAACGAGGTTGAATAACAGATAAAGCGGCAGGCCGGAAGTGAATCCGGTGAACACGCAGATCAGCATGCGCCGGGTGAAGAGTTGTTGCCAGACGCTCATCCAATCAGGCCGCGCGTTTGAACCGGTACACCGCCATGCTGCCGAGCAGATTGGGCAACAGATTAACTTCGCTGTCGCCGGTCATCACGCGGCGCTCAAGGATATGCACGCGATGGTCGCCGCAGAATGTCTCGAAGTCATGCAGCGTGCACAAGTGTACGTTGGGTGTGTCGTACCACTGGTAGGGCAGCTCGTCCGACACCGGCATATTGCCGCGCAGTATATTCAGGCGTGCTTTCCAATAGCCAAAATTGGGGAAACTGACGATGCCTACACTTCCCACGCGCAGCATTTCCTGCACCAGCGGTTCGGTGTGGCGCGTGGCTTGTAGCGTCTGCGACAGGATGACGTAATCGAAGGCGTTGCTCTCGAAGCCGGACAGCCCCGATTCCAGATTGCTCTGGATTACATTCACGCCGTTGCGGATACACGCCACGACGTTCGCATCGCTGATCTCGACGCCGTAGCCGCGCACCTTGCGCGTGTTCTTCAGATAACGCAGCAGGCTGCCGTCGCCGCAACCGAGATCGAGCACCGAGGCGCCCTGCGGTATCCATGCCGCGATGGCGGCGAAATCCGGGCGGGCGGCGGCGAGTTCGATAGGATCGTGCGCACTCATTTCTTGGAACCCCGATTAGCCACAGATGAGCACGGATTAACACGGATAAAAGCCCGATTTTGATCCGTGTTAATCCGTGTTAATCCGTGGCTAAATTGCTTTCCAGTATTCATGCTAAAAACTCCTTGGCAATTCTGTCGAGATAAGCGCGCATTACCTCATGGTAATGTTCATGCTGCATCAAGAACGAATCGTGCCCGTGCGCCGAGGAAATTTCACCGTAGCTGACGTTGCGGCGATTGTGCAGCAGCGCATTGACAATCGCGCGCGAACGCTCCGGTGAAAAGCGCCAGTCGGTGGTGAACGACAGCACCAGAAAATCCGCACGCGCGGCGGCGAACGCTTTATCCAGATTGTCGGCGTAGTCGCGTGCCGGGTCGAAATAATCCAGTGCCTTGGTCATCAGCAAATAGGTGTTGGCGTCAAAGTAGGCGGCGAACTTGTCGCCTTGGTAGCGCAGGTAGGACTCGATTTCGAACTCGATATCATAACTGTAGCCAAGTTTACCCGAGCGCAGGCTGCGCCCGAATTTGTCCGCCATTGCATCGTCGGAAAGATAGGTAATATGTCCCAACATGCGTGCAAGGCGCAGGCCGCGCGTTGGAACCACGCCATGTTCATAAAAATTGCCGCCGTGAAAATCCGGGTCGGTCAGGATAGCGTTGCGCGCCACATCATTGAAGGCGATATTTTCTGCTGTCAGGTGCGGCGCGGTGGCAATTGCCAGCACGTGGCGCACGCGCTCAGGATAGGACAGGGACCATTGCATGGCCTGCATCCCGCCCAAGCTGCCTCCCATCACGGCAGCGAATTGTTGGATGCCGAGTAGATCGGCCAAGCGCGCTTGCGACACTACCCAGTCTTCTACCGTTACCACCGGGAAGCTTGCGCCGTATTGCTTGCCGGTTGCCGGGTTGATGCTCGAAGGCCCGGTGGAGCCGTGACAGCCGCCGAGATTGTTCAGGCCGATGACGAAAAATTTATTGGTATCAACCGGTTTGCCGGGGCCAATCATGGTGTCCCACCAACCCACATTATTCGGGTCGTCTGCATAATAGCCCGCAACGTGATGATGCCCGGACAATGCATGGCACACCAGAATAGCATTTGATTTGTCAGTGTTCAGCGTACCGTAAGTCTCATACACTAATTCATAGCGCGGCAACACCGCACCGCTCTTGAATGTGAGTGGTGTTTCAAACTGCGCGCGCTGTGCGCTGACGATGCCGACAGATGAGTTCAATTCATTTTCCAAAATACAAAACCCGCTCAGCTTGCGCCAAAACGGGTTAAACGCTTTAGCTGGTATATTTTACGTGCCCCGCAAGCTGAGCTCAAATCGGCACGGAACTAAGTTTCCCGGTTTTGTGGAATTATGTCAATCGCATAGCAGGCTGCGTTCAACTTTTTCAGACAGTCGCGTTCTCCCGATAGCTGTCGTCGGAAGCGAATTTCGAGCACCTATAGATTTCATTTTTCGGTTTAGCGTAGCGATGCCCACGCGTCAGCTTTTTGACCCAGTTATGTCAACAAGGTTTGTTAGATGATTTTGCTGAAAGGTTTGGTCAGATTTCGGTCAGGTTGCTGCTGTAAAGTCTTGCCCGAAGCCACATTCAGAGTGGCGAAAAGCGGACGCCCATTCCAGTTTTTACTGGCTCAACAGATTGGGCTCTGGAGTTAAATTATTCGCCATTAACTATTTTACATTTCAGCAGGAAAACACTACGCTGCTCCAGCGTGGTATCCATGACTAGTGCTGTATTGAATAGAACGGGCGGCAACATCAAAATTTTTGTTAGAAAATTAGGAGGAGATATTTTGAATAAAAATAAAATCGTTATTGTCACAGCAGCGCTATTAAGCGGGTGTGTCGTCGAACAGCCGCGTGTGGTCTACGTGCCAGCGCCACCTCCACCAGTGGTTTATCAAGCACCACCGCAAGTGGTGTATCAAGCCCCTGAGCCGCAGCCGGTTGTGAGTATCTATGTCGAACCTCCACTGTTCCAACCGCCTCCCATTAGAGTGGCTTGGGCGCCCCCGCCGATGCTGGTTGAATTACCTCCGCCGATGCCCTATGACGGCGCAATTTGGACGGGTGGTTATTGGGTATGGGAAGGAGATTGGGTTTGGGCGCATGGCCGTTGGGCTCCGCCGCCACGCCCAGGCTATGGCTGGGTCAATCCTTACTATGAAAATCGCGGCGGGTCGGTCGTGTTCATCAATGGATTCTGGGCAGCGCCCGGAGTTTCCTTTGTGGCGCCATCTTTGAGTGTCAACATTGCCTTCGGTGTGGTTGCAGTTGGAGTGATCGCCGGCCCTCGTCCAATGGGCCCTGAGGGCGTATTCGTGCCACCGCCACCTGGCTCGCACTTTGGTCTGATCGTGCCGGCGCCGATTGGCACGGCTCCTGCGGTCGTAACGGGTGCCCCACCGATTGTCAGGGGAGGCATGCGTATAAACAGCAACAACAATAATTCGACGCAAATTAATAATGTGACCAATGTAACAAATATCACCAATGTGACGATTGTTGCTCCGGCAAGCGCTACGGCCAATGGTCAGGCAGTCAACACTTCGGTGCCTGCCCAGCCGCATCTGGCAGCCGCGATGCCGCCGGTGGTCAAGGCATACGCGCCGATACCGGCATCGACAAAGCCGATCCCAGCCTATGTTCCGGGACGTCCGCCTGTTACTTTGCCACAGGCGCAAATGGTTCATTCGGAGGTAACGCCTGCGTTGATGCATCCGCACGCTGTCGAACAACTGCGTCCGGCAGCTCCAGTTGCCCCTCCGGTACAGGCTCGCCCAGCAGCAATGCCTGCTTATGCGGCACCGGTTCAGCCTGCTGCTGTGCCAAACCAAGGCAACCAGAACCAAGCAAAACCGAACATGGCGCAACCGGGGCCAAGAGCACCGCAAGAAGGACTAAATCACGCGCCCCAGCAGCCAATAAATGCTGCAACCAATCAGGGGGTGCCAAAGCAGCCCCCAAAAGCTGTCGCTCCTGTGAAAAAAGAACAGCAGAAGCCGAATGGCGATGCGCAAAAGAAGAAGGAAGCGAAAAAGCCGAAGGAGGAAGGTAAGCCATCGGAGAAGCATGAAGAACGGAATTAAATCGGGTTATACAACACGCAGCATGACGTAAAAATAGTTCTGGGGCGAGGTACTGTAATCACCTTGCTGCCTACTATTTATGCCTCTATCCTTTAGGGGTGTGTTTAATGAGCGCTTTTCTTGAGTGACTGGTAATGGCACAGATTGTGTAAAAACGCGGCGAAAAATTGAGCGCCAAAATATCGACCGTCCAGGAAGCACTACAATCGATTTCTTGGTGTCGGATGATGCTTTTACTCACCATTTTGATTGGTGGTACCGTTATTTAATGCGTTCGCTTGGCAGGTTTATGTGAAAAGATAAAAATGCACAGCACGATTACGGCTAAAAGCGCCACAGATGCTGAATAGCGACTTATCGCCAAGCCACCTTTGGCAATGGGTTTGTCGAGGAAGTCGCCGACAACCGCACCGAGTGGGCGAGTAAGGATAAATGCCGCCCAGAATAGCACCGTGTGGGAAATTTTTGTTCGGTAGTATGCCACTGCAATTACTGCCAACATTGTTCCAAATACCGCAGCACCACCGCTATACCCGAGGTCGGCTGTATCGGCAGTCCAATCACCAAGCGCAGTCCCCAAGGTTTGCGAGAACATGATCGTTATCCAGTAGAACACTTCTGCTTTTGGTGAATTTACTGTATCAATGGCAACAGAACCAAGCACGCGATACCAGAGCATCAGTGACGCCACTAACAACGTAAACAGGATAGTGGTTCCCCCTGCGTATCCGATACCAAGTGATCGATCTGTGAAATCTGCCAATGTCGTTCCAACCGTTGTTGTTGCAATGATTGTTGTCCAGTACACAAGGGGGTGAAACCTCTTCGCTAAAATCTGAACCATTACCGCAACAGCAAATATTGCGGCAAAGATACCAGTGCTCACGAGATAACCTAGATTCATAGACATGGACAAGGCATCGCCGCCAGTTTCGCCCAAAGTTGTGGCGAAAATCTTTATGATCCAGAAGACCAAGGTTACTTCAGGCACCTTGCTAAATATTTCTTGCTGCTCTGTGTTCATCGCTTTCCTCAATGCTATTCGTAATGCCAATGACTAGCGAAGATCTGCTTTTGGTGACCTTCCGCTTCCGAGCAGTCAAAATAAAAGTTTGCGAGGTTCCGCTATTAGGCAGCCAGTTTACAACATTAACCTGCGGTTTTCGCCCGTTGCCGCATTACAAAATGGGTATTTGCCTGTTAAGCGCGTTGTGTCAAGCGTGCTATGAAGGCATACAACAAATTCATCTTCTTGAAACAAATATCTAATCTCTCTGCAACATATTTTCACTATTGTCGCTTCTAGTAATTTTTATCAATGGAGAAAATACATGCAAGAACAACAGAGCGACGATTTCTATATTCCCGCTTTTCTTTTGAAGCTGCCACACGAGCCTGAAACTAATTGGCGTGAAAAACTGGGGATCACTTGGTGTGAAAACACAACTGAAGACTTTCTGAATGGCATCCAAGGCTGGACTGAATATTTTCCGGAAGACGAATGTGTTGAATGAATGCCAGCTTGGTATGTAAATGAAATGGCTGCGTGAAAAATGTACCTTCTTACTCAGGAGGTAATGCTGAATTACCGTAACCCGCCATTACCAGTATTCCGGTTCACGATATTATTGATCGATCTGCGTTATCACCGTTAAAGCAACACAAGAGACGGAGAGGCTTGGTTATTAGCTTAGCCATTCGACTTGGCGCTACAACGTGTTCAACCTGTCCAGCAGGTCGCGAGTTTTCAGTGGGTCTTCGGCGCGCAGAATTTTTTGCGTGAGCTGGGCGATGTCTGGCAGGCTGGTGGTGAGCACGCGCTGTTTGGTACCGAGTAGTTGCGCCGGGTTCATGGAAAACTGGCGCAAGCCGAGGCCGAGCAGCAGGCGCGTGTAGGCAAGATCGCCAGCCATTTCGCCGCAGACGGCAACCGGGATATCGGCCTTGTTCGCACTGCTGATGACATGTGCAATCAGGTGCAGCACGGCGGGATGCAGCGGGTCGTACAGATGTGCTACTTCCTCGTCGGTGCGGTCAATTGCCAACGTGTACTGGATCAAATCGTTGGTTCCGATGGAGAGAAAATCCAGCTTTTTGATAAATACATTAAGCGCCAGCGCGGCGGCGGGAATTTCAACCATGCCACCAATTTGTACTGCGGGATTGTAGGGAATACCTTGTGCGTCCAGTCCCTGTTTGACGTTGGCGATGAATTGCAGCGTTTGGTTGATCTCGGCTGCGCCGGACAACATTGGCACCAGTATCTTCACATTGCCGTAGTGCGAAGCACGTAGAAGTGCACGCAGTTGAGTACGGAACAATTTTGGTTCGGACAGGCACAGGCGAATAGCGCGCAACCCGAGCGCCGGGTTGCTGGCTACACGCTGAGCGCCGTTGAGTTGTTTGTCCGCTCCCAGATCGAAAGTACGGATGGTGACCGGCAACCCATTCATGCCTTCCGCGACGGTGCGGTAGGCTTCGAATTGTTCATTCTCGTCAGGCAACACGTCACGATTGAGAAATAAAAATTCGCTGCGGAAAAGACCTATTCCGGTAGCACCGTTTTCTTTTACCTCCGGCAAGTCATGCGGCAACTCGATGTTGGCATGTAGCTCAACGTGGGTGCCATCCAGCGTGCTGGCGATCATGGCCTTGAGGCGCTTGAGCTTTTTTCGTTCCAGTCCGAACTGATCTTGACGCAGCCTGTAATCGGCGAGGATTTGTTTGTCCGGGTTGACGATGACGACACCCTGCTCGCCATCCACGACAAGCAGGTCGTTCTCGCGCAGCAGTTCGCGCGCATGGTGCAGACCCACCACGCACGGCGTGTTAAGGCCACGCGCGATGATGGCGGTATGCGAAGTCGCACCGCCAAGGTCGGTGAGAATGGCGGAGAACTGTTGCGGTTTGAGCTGGATCAGATCGGCGGGACTGACATCATGCGCCACCAGGATCATTTTGGTGTCGTGAGTGACGGCGGGTGGTTGGTGGCCGGGCTGACCGGTAAGGGTTTTGAGCACGCGCTCCACCACCTGCATTACATCGGTCTTGCGTTCGCGCAGGTAGGCATCATCGAACGCTTCGAAATGCGCTACCAAGTCATCCATTTGCACCTTGAGCGCCCACTCCGCATTGCAATGCTCGCGCTCTATCATCTCGCGTGGCGTGCGGCTGATGTGCTCGTCATCCAATATCATCAGGTGCAAGTCGAGAAATGCGTCGAACTCGGCTGCCGCCTGTTGCGGGCGACTGGCGCGCAAAGAAGTCAGCTCGCTACGAGTGGCGGACAGTGCAGCATCAAAGCGCGCCACTTCCGCAACCAGCATTTCCTTGGGCAGTTTGTAGTGCACCACTTCCAGTGCAGTATGCGAAATGAGGTGAGCGTGTCCGATGGCGATGCCGCTGGATACGGCGATGCCGTGCAAGGTGAAGTTCATGGAAATCCTCCAAGAACCGTAGCGAGCAAGCCAATATGCAACAAAGTCACGCAATCCGCTATCGGCTGAAGCCGAAGCGGAGTTGTCAGCAAGGCGCCGCGCAACGAGCGACGAGATATACCGATTTGGTAAACGAGGAGCGAGTGAGCACGCAACGTGGCAGATTGGCTGCGCAGTAGGTTATTGGGGGATTTCACTCACCTTCTCCGAAATAATCGTTTATTAAAGCCAACAGCGCATCCATCGCTTCCTGTTCCTGTGCACCGTCAGTTTCAATATTGATGGTGCTGCCCTTGGCGGCGGCCAGCATCATCACACCCATGATGCTTTTCGCATTTACGCGCCGACCCGCACGCGACATCCATACCTCGCAGGGAAACTTCGAGGCAGTTTGGGTCAGCTTGGCCGAGGCACGCGCATGCAGCCCCAGCTTGTTAATTATCAGTACATCCTGTTGTAACATCGCAGCTTCCTGAATCAGAGTTTATTGGGAGTACACAATTGCGTCCGCTAATCAGCGCCTTCTGTGCGACCTCTGTCAGCGGTTTGTCGCTGTAACACACTACACGTAGCAGCATCGGCAGATTTACTCCCGCCACACCTTCCACGCGCCCCGGCTGATACAACCGTCGCGCAATGTTGCTCGGGGTTGCGCCAAACAGGTCAGTCAACAGCAAGACACCATTGCCCGTATCCAACTGTTCGATCAGCGCGTGTCCTTCATCCTCCTTGCACTGCGGGTCGTCCTCCGCCAGCACCGATAACACCTTGAGGTTGGGCGGTACACTGCCCATCACATGTCGCACACAGTCCACCAGGCTGTCGCCCAAGCCATTGTGCGTTACCAATAAAATTCCGATCACGTTCCGTTTCTCCCGGGGTATTTCGATTATTCGGTTTTTTGAACCGTATTTTTATCTGCGAATTCTAGCCTTTTCTGCATGCCAGCGGTAAGGTGTACCACACCGTCGCTATCAATTAGCAGCGCCTCGGCGAGATTCATCTTCTGTGCGGCGTTGCGCCAGCCCGCGCTACCTGATATGAACAAGGGCTTGGAAGGCGCGTCCGACAAGGTACCGGCACGTGGGCCATGTGTCAGGATAGTGACTGCTTGCACACCTTGTGTCGGTTGCCCGCTGCGCGGGTCGATCAGATGACAGTAGCGCTTGCCGCCGAATTCGAAATAGCGCTGATAGTCGCCCGAAGTGCCGATGGCTTCGCCGTCATGTAATTCCACCGTGGCAATCTGCCCGGGTTTGCGCGGATGCTGGATACCGATACGCCACGCGCGGTCACCGTGTTGCCCCATCGCCAGCACATTGCCGCCGATGTTGATAAGTGCGTTGCGGACACCTTGCTGATTTAATAACGTTGCCGCCCGATCCAATGCGTAGCCTTTGGCGTAGCCGCCGAGATCGAGCATCACCGCCTTGTTATTGCTGCGCACCAGTTCCCCTTTTCCATCGGGAGCGGGTGAAAAAACCAGATCACTCATCTGCGGCTTCGCCGCGACCA
>Ga0302277_1003782_pt1 | contig 10239 bp, 7 predicted proteins | sample III_Bog_N3_1_FD_198759 | JGI IMG/M metagenome (GOLD analysis project Ga0302277, IMG submission 198759) | Peat permafrost microbial communities from Stordalen Mire near Abisko, Sweden - III_Bog_N3_1 | ecosystem: Environmental > Terrestrial > Soil > Wetlands > Peat | place: Sweden: Abisko... | reverse complement strand
AAGCGTCGCCGTCCAAGGGACTGATTCGGGCCGATTTTGACGCTTCCTGGTTGGCTCGGAGTTACCAGAACGGCGGCGCGAGGGCGCTCTCTGTGCTCACCGACGAGCCGTATTTTCAGGGCAGCCTACGCAACCTGGAACTCGCTTCCGCGGCAGCCGCTATCCCCTGTCTGCGCAAGGACTTCATGGTGGACGAATACCAGATTGTCGAGGCCCGCGCGCACTGCGCGGATGCCATTCTGCTGATTGCCGCCGCGCTCACAGATGCGGAGCTTTTACGGTTGTCCGCGAAGGCGCGTGAGTACGAACTGGATGTGCTGGTGGAGGTTCACACAGAGGGTGAGTTGGACCGTGTTTTTGACTTCCTTGGGGCGGACGGAGCCGATGCGATCGGGGTAAACAACCGCGACCTGAAGAGCTTTGAAGTGAGCCTGGAAACTTCGCTGGCGCTGGTGGAGCGGATTCCGGCGTCGGTGGTGCGGGTTGCGGAGAGCGGCATTACGACAGCGGAGGATCTCATCCGCCTGCGAACGGCGGGATTCGACGCCTTTCTGATTGGCGAAAGCCTGATGCGGCAGCCCGATCCCGGCGCGGCATTGGCGGAGCTTCTAGCGGGGGCGGCCGCGACACAATGAGTCTCTGGATCAAGATTTGCGGAAGCACCTCTTTGGAGGACGCGCGCCTGGCGGGAGAAGCCGGGGCCGACGCGGTGGGCTTTGTGTTTGCGCCCAGCCCGCGCCGCGTCACCACAGCGCAGGTGGCCTCCATTGTGCCGCATCTGCCGGCCGCTGTGGAGAAAATCGGCGTGTTTGTAAATGCTGGATTAGATGAGATTTACACGACGGTCCGGGTATGCGGGCTGACTGGGGTGCAACTTCATTCCGAAGCCGGACCAGGCGTGCCCGGCAGGCTGCGCGAGCGGCTGGGGCGCGGGCTGCGCATTCTGCGGGTGGTGCACTTTGGCGACGGCGCGGCGGAGCAGATTGGGCAGCATATGCGCAACCGGGACGTGGATGGAGTGCTGGTGGATTCGCGTACGCCGACGGCAGTTGGGGGGACGGGCGTGACCTTCGACTGGGCCGGTGCGAGCGCCATTTTCTCGCGGAATGCGGAGGCGCGGAAGCGCCTGATCGCCGCTGGTGGCCTGCGTCCGGAGAACGTGGCCGAGGCGATTCTGACGCTGCAGCCGTGGGGGGTGGATGTGGCTTCCGGCGTGGAATCGGAGCCGGGCAAGAAGGATCCGGAGAAGCTGCGAACGTTTGTCGCGAAGGCGCGTGCCGCCGCGCAGCAATGAACCAATTGTCGGTCCGGTGGGGTGGGCTGCACGGCTCGGGAGGGACGATTGACGAAGGAAGCCGAGCCTGCTGCCACATCTCGATTTGATGGGATCGACCTGCTTCGGGGCCTTTCCATCATCGCCGTGATTCTGCTGCATGGGCAAATCCGGCTGCTCTTCACCTACTCCGATTCGATTCAGGACCTGCTGCCGCGCTGGCTGTTCCGCATTGTCTTCTGGCAGGGCGGCAATGGCGTCACTGTCTTCTTTGCCATTTCAGGGTTTCTGATCACGCTCACATCCCTGCGCCGCTTTGGCTCGCTTGCCAGCATGCGCGCGGGCACGTTTTACCGCATTCGATTTGCGCGCATCGCGCCGCTCCTGTTGTTGCTGCTGGCAGTGCTCAGCGTGCTGCACCTGTTTGGCGTGAACGGCTTTCACATCAACCCGGCCCGCGGAACGCTGCCGCGCGCGCTGTTTGCGGCACTGACGTTTCAGATCAACTGGTTTGAGGCGGTCCATGGCTATCTGCCTGCCAACTGGGATGTGATGTGGTCGCTCTCGGTGGAGGAGATGTTTTATCTCTTCTTCCCGCTTGCGTGCCTGGCGCTGCTCAAGTGGAAGCGCGGGTTGCCGTTGTTCTTGCTGGTGCTTCTGATCCTGGTGGGAATGGGACCCTTTGCGCGCACGGCCTGGACGACGAATGCGATCTGGAAGGGAACGTCGTACCTGGGAGGGATGAGCGGGATAGCGCTGGGCTGTCTTACCGCGCTGCTTGCCGATTGGCTGCAACGCGCGAGGCCGGCCTGGGCGGGTAGACGGCTGCTGCTGGCTGTTCAAATCGCCGGCGCGCTGCTGATGCTGCTTATCGTGGTGTGGCCGCCTTGGCATTGGATGGGGACCCTGGGCCGCAGCGGCACGGACGACACGGTGCTTGTTTTGGCCACCTGCCTGGTGATGCTGGGGTCCGTGTTGCGGGGCCGCGAAGGAAGCGCGTGGACTGCGCCGGTGCGCTGGTTTGGGCGGCATAGCTACGAGATTTACCTGACGCATGAGTTTGTAGTGGTGGGTATGACCGAACTCTATGTCAAGGCGCATCGAGCGTCGCCGCTGATCTGGATCGCGGCTGAAGTTGCGCTGGCGGCGCCGCTGGGGCGGGCGGTGGCGAAGTGGTATTCGGAGCCCATGAACAGGCGGCTGCGGGGAGCCGCGCCGCCACGGGTAGAGGGCTGATTCCACATTTCAGAAGCAAGACATGAAACACCCAGGAATTCAATCGAATGCCCTATTGGGCATAATGCGCTTTGTGGCATAATTGTACTATGAACTGGTCCGCCTACTTCCATCCGAAGTTCATGGCAGAGGTTGAGGGCTGTCAGCGGCAGTTCAAGACGGCCTAGCGTCGGCAATTGCGCCGCTTCGTGAGTTCGGACCCTCTCTTGGAAGGCTCGATGTGGACACGCTGAATGGGTCAAAGTTTGCGAACATGAAAGAGCTTCGCTTCAGAGCCGACGGAGGCGTTTGGCGCGTTGCCTTTGCTTTCAATCCACAACGGAATGCAATTCTTTTGGTTGCAGCGGACAAGTCGGGCGTGAGCGAAGCGAAATTCTACAAACGGTTGATCGACAAAGCGGATAAGCGGCACCAGGAACATCTTGACGACCTTTAATCAAAGGGAGGGACTTTAAATGCGCGGAATGGTTTCAGTGGATGACTGGATTGCCACTTTGCCTATCGAACGGCAAAAGGCTATTGAAGCAAGGGGAAAAGAGCTGATCGCCAAGGTGGAGCAGCGCATGACACTGGCCGAGTTGCGCAAAGGACGCAAGATCAGCCAGGCGGCAGTGGCGGAGGCGTTGGGAATCGGCCAGATGCAGATTTCCCGGCTCGAGAAGCGGAAGGATCCGCGCCTGTCCACGATGCAGCGCACCGTGGCGGCAATGGGAGGGCAGCTGACCATGATCGCGACCTTTCCGGATCAGGAGCCGGTGGTGCTTGTGGCTTCGCAAGTTGCAGAGAAGGCAACGCGCCGCACAAAGAGAGCCTGACGAGGACTGCGGGCCAACATTTCAGGATCGAGTGCCCGCCGGGCAATTGATTTCACTTGAAAATCTTTGCTAACTGCGCCGGGGATACGGGGTGTCAAATGCTTGGCACAAGCTGAGAATCATTCCGACAGTTTTCGGTGCGTCACCGCTTTGAGGTTTTGGGCGATGGTAAGATTCCCTGCTTGGGGAGCGTACGCTATGTCTCGCACGCTGGCTTGCTGCATTGCGCTGATAATCGCCCTGATATGTCTTACCCTGCCGCTGCCAGCGCAAACCGCGGCACCGGTCGCGGACGCGGCCTCGTCAACGCTGCGCATCAATAGCCGGTCGGTGCTGGTGGACGTGGTGGTGACCGATAAAAGCGGGAGGCCGGTGACTGGGCTGAGCCGCGATGCCTTTGCGGTGACGGAGCAGGGCAAACCGCAGGAGATCGACTTTTTTGAAGAGCATACGGGAGCGCTCGCGGGAACGCCTGCGGCTGCGCCCAAAGAGATGCCGAAGTATCCACCCGATGTGTTCAGCAACTTCTCGCCGTTTCCGGAGCCGGCCGCGGTGAACGTGTTGCTGCTTGACTCGCTGAACACGAAAAACCAGGACCTGAGCGTTGTTCACGGGCAGGTGTTGAAGTTTCTGAAGACCGCGAAGCCGGGAACGCGGACGGCGATCTTCGCGATGGGAATGGGGCTGCATTTTATACAGGGATTCAGCGACGATCCGGCGGTGCTGGCGGCGGCGCTGAACAACAAGAAGAACAGCGGGGTGGAATCCTCGGTGATGCTGAAGGGGATGGAAGAGACGAACACGCAGCAGAGCCTGACAGGCATGATGAGCGAGCCGGTGCCGGGCGGCGGCACGTTAGCCTCCGCAGGCATGGCCGGTGACCTGCAGAGATTTATGAGTGAGAGCGATACTGTGCAATCCATCAATCGCATGCAGATCACGCTGGACAATCTGCAACGGTTAGCCGCGTTTCTTGAAGGATTTCCGGGACGGAAGAACCTGATCTGGTTTGCGGAATCGGTGCCATCGGCCTTTGTGGATACGGGTGGCGCCGGGAGAACTGGCAATCCGGCAGTCGACAATGAGCTCCAAAATACGATGGCCATGCTGGCTGCGGCGCGCGTGGCAATTTATCCCGTGTATGCGCCCGGCGTCTGGACCTACAGCCTGTATACAGCCGAGAACAACCTTCCCAAGGGCATCACGCAGGCCTCGCAACTGATTGGCTCCGACGGATATTTTCTGCAGTCGCTTGGGAGCGATGCCTCTCAGCACTACGCAGACATGGGCAGTGGGCAGATTCTGGCCGAGCAATCGGGCGGGAAAGCATACTCAACGAACGGGATGTCTGAGGTGATTGAAAAAGTCACAGCGGACAGCAGCGATTTCTATACGCTTTCGTACTCGCCTACGAATGCGAAGATAGACGGGGCTTTTCGGAAGATCGAGGTCAAGATTCCTGGAGGGAAATACGATCTTTCGTACCGCCAGGGCTACATTGCGACGGATGCGGGCCTGCCCGGAAGCGCGATGAGCGCAAGGAACCAGCTGGTGCAGAGGCTGGCCGTCCAGAACCCCGGAGAGGTGGACCCGCTACTGCCATTCATGGACCTGGGGATGCCGCAGAGCGACCAGATTCTATACAAAGCCCGCATTGTGCCCGCAGCCGCGGGGGAGAACGAGGCCGGCGGGAAGAAGGAGGAGAACCACTACAAGGTGGAATTCTTCGTTGATCTGAAGGATCTGGACTTGAAGCTGGACTCGGACGGCCAGCACAAAGGAATGCTGAACCTTTCACTGATTGCGTATGACCGCTACGGAAAAGTCGCCAGCCGCAAGGAAAACGTGGTGGAGCTGAATATCAAGCCGGATGCGTATGCGGTTTTCCAGCAAACGGGTGTTCAGTTGCGTACGGAGATTGGAGTTCCGAAGGGGCAGTACTGGCTGCGCACGGGCGTGTACGACCAGGGATCGCACAAAGTGGGAACGATGGAAGTTGCGTTGAGCTCCGTGGTTCCGATGCCGGCTTCTGATCCTTTTGAGGCTGATGTTCCGAAGCAGGCTTCTGTGCCGGTGCAGCCTTCTGTTCCCGCGCAGCCTTTAGTTCCATTGCGAGCTTCGAAGAAGAGTGGCGCAACTCCACCCACACGACCTGTCGAGAAGGTAACGGTGGAGCAACTGGAAAATACGCTGGCCGCTGCGCACGAGAAGAAGGATCAGGAAATAGCGAAGCGGCTCGGCGGGATGGAACTGAGCGAGCGTCTCAGCTCGCCGAGACTTCAAAAGATCCAGGCTGACCTTCCGGGAGAAAAATCCCGAACGGCGCTGCTGGTTTTGGCGGACGCCTCGGCCTTTCTCCAGCTTCCCGCGGCGGAGATTTCCACAACTCCGCCGCCGGACCTACCCACGCAGAGACTGATCCTGTCGAAGGCTGCCGAGAATCTTGTGAGCGTCCTCCACAAACTGCCGGATTTCTTTGCCAAAGAGACCACCACCCGCTTTCACGATTTGAAAGTTTCGTATCAGAATGGGTCTGGATTTATCTTTGTGGAGCATCAGGCGTTTCAACCCCTGGACAGCTTCAGTGATACGGTCTCTTATCGGGACGGCAAGGAGGTAGATGAGCCGAGCGAGAACCACGCAAAAATCAAATCGACGCAAAAAGACGGGTTGGTGAACTCGGGTGTCTTTGGCCAGTTGCAGCGCCTCGTAATAACGGATATCTACATGGGGAAGATGAAGTGGAGCCACTGGGAAGAGCGCGCGACCGGTCCCATCGCGGTGTTTCAGTATTCCATTCCGAAGGAAAAATCTACTTACGTTGTGAATTACTGTTGCTTCGGGTTGCCGAATCAGCCATTGCATAATTTTCAATCGGTACCGCCCTTTCACGGAGAAATCGCTATCGATCCTTCCACCGGGGCCGTGTACCGCCTGGTAATCATCACCGAGTTGTCGCCCACCGACCCCATTTTCCAGGCTGAGATCATGGCGGAATACGAACCTGTGGAGATCGGCGGCCAAACCTATGTTTCCCCAAGCAAGAGCGTCACCATCACCACTGCCGTCTCCACGGCTGTGCGCCGAACTTGTTATGTTGAAGGCGAATGTTTCGTCTCGGATTCGTCCATCCCCAAAGACACGGCGATCAACGAAACGGTGTTTGACTCTTATCATGTATTTCGCTCTGAGGCGCGGATTGTGCCGGAGGCAGACGCGGGCCAGGCGGATAAGACTCCTCCTGACAGTTCCGCGCAAGTACCATCCCCCAAGCCATAGCCGGTGATTGCAGGAGGCCCGTTCACCAGAAACCTCCAGCCGCATCTCCACGGAGCGGACCGTTGACCACCTGGCCAGAGCCAGGTCTCAATTGCCGCATCCAGCCCAAAGCACAGATTCCAGCCCTGAATAGGCGCGATGTGGCGAGCTTCGGGGGAACTGTCCCCAATTCGGAGACAACTACTCAGCAAACTTCCTGGAAGCGTCAGGGCAGACTACGGGAGATGTTGACCATTCTTGAGGTCGGTGACGCTTCAACACTTCAGCCAAAACCACCGCCGCGGCACGCCTCTTGGGGACAACGAACAACCTCAGCCCGCTTTTCCGCAGCCCGGTTTAAGCCGTAGCCAGCGCAAACGAATGAAGGGCCAGCTCCGGCTCACGGACTTCTTCCACTTCCCGGCTCAGGCTCAGCAGCGACTCAACCACATCCGCCGCGCCGTAGCTGTCGCGCCCCGGCGCAAGGAAGGTCGCAATCGTGTTCAGGTCGTCGCCCACGGTCACCAGCGCCGGCTCTGCCACGTCGTCCTTGCGCATCTGCGCGTGGCCAACGTTGGCCATCAGCGCGTTGCACAGGCACTTTTTCCCCACCGTTTCCTCGGCTTTGCCGCCCTTGGCCACATAATTGGCCACAGGTTCCGCCGAGCAGCGGTAGCCGATGTTGCCGTCGGGCGTCGAGTATGGATCGCGCAGGTAGCCCAGATCGCAAACCCGCTTCCGCTCCTGATAGATGGGGAATGCGGAAGACGTACCCTCAAGCAGCGCAACCTTGAACGGGAAACCCGTCGGAGACGCCACCGGATCGGTATACACCTGGCCCTTGCCCTGAATTGCCTGAGCCATGAGTCTTTTCTTCAGATCGGCGCGCATGCCCGATTCCCGGGAGAACGCGAACGCCGTCCCCACCTGAATGCCGGCCGCGCCCTGATCCAGCGCTTCGCGCAGCTTGGCGGCGTTTCCATAACCGCCCGCCAGCCAGAAAGGAACCCCCAGCGCCCGCAACTCCTGAATGTTCACATGATCCCGCTCACCGTAAACCGGCTCGCCCGCGCTGTTCAGTTGCAGCTTTCCGCGCGGCGGCGCATTGTGCCCCCCGGCCGTCGGACTCTCGATCACCAATCCATCCACACGTCCGCTGGCGCGCCGCAGCATGGTCGTCGCCAGCGTATTCGAGGAGACGATAGCCAGGAACCGTGGCCGGCTCAGGAACGGCAGCGGGCCCTCGATAAACTCGGCCGGATCGAGATGCATCATCGTATCCTGGCCCGGTACCGCCCCCGTCACGTTCAATTTATATTCGGCCGCCGCGTGCGCCGCGTATGCATCCAGCACGCCGGGAATGTGCAGCGGAATTCCCGCGCCCATCAGCACATAACCCACCCCGGCCAGCATCGCCCCATAAATCGAGGGCAGGTGCGGCAACTGCACCTTCTCAAGAAAATTGATGCCCACAGGATTCCTGTGGCCTTCCCGGGCCAGAAACACTTCCACAAAATTGCTCACCATGCACAATTCAATCAGCTTGCGGGTATCTTTCCGCTGGTGCATGGGAACGGTGGGGTACGGCGCTCCGCTGGGCTTGCCGCCGGGAACGAAGTAGTCTTGCCAGATTCGCCGCGCCATCTCAGGAAAGGGAAACGCTTCCAGTCCCCGCTGCATATGGCCGCCCTCGTCGCCATCCGCGAGACGCCGAACAAACAGCTGATCGAGCGCTGTGCCGGAGACCACCCCAAGCTGGCCAAGCCGGGAGACAGCATTCGCCAGGCGCCAATTCGAGACGCCCACACCCATGCCGCCCTGTATGATTTTGGGAAACTGGATCATATCTGAATTCTTTCACAAGTCTGTGTAAATCCGGATACTTTCTTTTCAGAGTATGCCAGCTTTGGGAAGCAAGGTGTGCAACATTGATCAATTCCAGCCAAAATTGGAACCGCTTTGGGAGCCGGCAAAGGTCGAGAATCCGTGCCCGGAGCCCCAGGCACCAACCTACTTCCTCGGGTCCGGGTCACCCTTGGTTGAGCCACCCGACGAAGCGTTGGCTGGTGCGGGCTTCTTGTACACCTGATTCAGGATTGCAAACTGGTAGCCACTTCGGTCCGGGTATTTCAGCTTGCTGGTATCGGCAGGCAGCTTGCCGGGCTCTGCGAGCCGCCACGCTTCCGGAGCCTGCCAGGGGTCATAGCCTGCTTCAGCCATCAACTCCAGCGCCACCCGCCAACGCTGCTCCTTCAATACCTTGCCTTGCTCGTATTGATACACGCCGCCTGTAACAAGCCCGGCGTATGGAATAAGACTCGCCGCCGCCAGGCCCGCAGTCTCTGCCATCATGGTTCGGTCCAAATGGACCACGTCTGGCGCTCTCCCCTGAAGACTGTCCGCGATGCCATCGGCGAGCACGGCGGCAAGCTGGTCGTCGTTCCTGAATCTCGCGGCCAGTTGCGCGGGCACAATGATCAGGCCTTCCCGGGGGGTGTCCTCAACGTGCCCCGCGTTGATGATGACAACAAACTCGAACTGAATCTTCGATGGATCGTCTTCCGGCAGCTGCTTTTGATAGTCGGGGACCAGACTCATGCCGATTCGACGAACGCGTGACTTCAACGCCTCGTCCGTCGAAATCTTGTAGGTATCGCCGTCGAACTGGATCTCCTTCCTGCGATCATCTATCTGAACGTCCGCCTGCTTGAAGGCGCTATTCGCGGGAGGCGGCGACGCAGCCGGCGGAGTGGAATCGCCCGGCGCTTTTCCAGCTTTCACCTTCCCGTGATCAGTCGAAACAAACCGGGCTTTGCTGGCGACCAGCAGGCCATCCGGACCCAGTTTGCCCTCATAAAGCACCCACAGTCCCGGATACACATCGGCCGCCGATTTCAAATCGCGCGGAAACTTGACTGCCGTCCCCGGCGACACGCGAATTCGGTAACCATCCGCGGCAAGCTCCAGTTCCGGAGCGGTCGAGATCACCTTGTCAATCACCCCCAGCCCGGTGACCTTTCGGTCCGAATCATCCCGAAAGAGCACCGTCTGGGCGGCCACGGTTTTCGCTTGCCGGTCCTGCGCACCGAATACCTCGACCCAGACGCCGATCTGCACGGAGTCTCGCATCGGCCCATTGCTCACCGGGTTCTTTTTGCCGATCGGCCCGAACCGGGTCTCCGCGGTCGTGGTGACATGTTCCCCATTGACGTCGAAACCGTCGGGCGGGCGAACTGCGGTGATGTACCCGTGTACCGTGGGAGACTGTGCATGCAGGGTCGCCGATGGGGGACAGCCCAAGCTCGCCGCGACGACGGCGGCGAACAATCGCCTGCAAGCAATGCTTCGCTGCTGGCTGAAGCGAATCTCGTGTGGCATTACAAACGGTCCCAGAAGTAAAGTTGAGCCCAGTATATGCCAGTTCTTTGCAATTGTTGCTGCACAAGTCTACCCAGGAAGTCGGCCCACTCATCGATTCTGAATATATGTGTCTCTATCAGGATGCAGGCACCGGCCAGCGCTACAGCTTTTCCCGCAGGAAATGGACCACCTGGTCGGCCTGCACCACGCCCACCATGAAGGTTGCCCAGGAGCCTGGCTAGGCTTCGGGGCTGAATTGAGCGATGGCTAGCCGGTAATGGTAATCGTGATCGTGTT
>Ga0302277_1003780_pt1 | contig 10244 bp, 9 predicted proteins | sample III_Bog_N3_1_FD_198759 | JGI IMG/M metagenome (GOLD analysis project Ga0302277, IMG submission 198759) | Peat permafrost microbial communities from Stordalen Mire near Abisko, Sweden - III_Bog_N3_1 | ecosystem: Environmental > Terrestrial > Soil > Wetlands > Peat | place: Sweden: Abisko... | reverse complement strand
CTTCCAGTCGAATCTGGGAACGCAGCGGATCGGAAATATTCAATTCCTGGTCGTAGCCGCAGGTGTTAATTGCGGTTAATACCGTGAATAGCGTCTCGCTGGTTTCCAGAGAAACATTGGGAGCGTTCTGCGCCCCCGCCGGAGGAGAGAAGATCGTTACCAAGGCTACAGCGAAAACTAGAACAGCGAATTGTGACAGAAAAAAGCTTCGGATCCCGAGCATAGACAAATGAGCTAAGGAGTAGTGTACGAACTAGCTAATTAGCGGTCAAACCCAGAAAGGGCTCGCAGACCCGAAAAGCGCTCACGAATCAGCCGCGGCCCGGCTAAGGGTCATCCCATCTTCGAGCTGGGATAACGCCTTACCCCTTAACGCTGATCTTCGAGAACGACAGGACTGCGGTTCCCGTGGTCGGCCGTCCCATAGAAAGGGCCGGACGGAAGGTGGTAAAAATCAGCAGGTTCTTCAACTCCGGCAAAACATCCTTAGCCTCGTCAGGCTTAGATAGGATTCGATAATCGTCCACCCGTCCGTTGGCATCGACATACGCTTCAATCACCAACGCATCGTCGCCCACGTTGCCGAGCGATGTGCCGAACGCCGACTGCTGCAGTTGTGGACCCGTGTAGAGCGTCAACGGAACATCTCCACTGCTTGCCCGCAGTTCAGCGGGCAGAGCAAAAAAGCCCAAGAGCAGCCCAAAGAACAAAATCGCGCTTACCAACCCCGCCGTCGCCGGAACCATCACGACATTCAATTCATTTTGCAGCCGGACCAGTATGCCTTCGAAGCGCGGGCGCCGCTTTTGCGATGCTTCGCGTGAAATCGCGAGCCGCAGCTTCAAAGCCAGGTCCACTGGAGCTTTCTTCGGACCCAAGCCCGACAGCAACTGCTGTGTACGTTGCATTGCAGCGTACTCCCACTGGCAATTGGAACACTCTTCAATATGGCGCGTAAGGGCGTGCATCTCTGCTCCACTCACGCGGCCGTCGATATACGGCGAGAACAACTGCTTGATACGCTTGCAGTCCATCTCAGCGTATTTCATGACGCCACCTCAGCCTCTCTACCACCACTCGAACCCTCTTTTACGATTTTGCTTGAGCCGTTCTGCCGTCTTACACTCGTGTCCGCGGGTTCAGCCAGCCCCATTTCAGAACCAACTTCCCGAACATAGGCAGCCAGCTTCTTACGCAGCGCATCGCGTCCCCGCGTGATGCGGGATTTCACCGTGCCCAACGAAATCTGCAAGACCTCAGCGATCTGCTCGTACGACATCTCTTCCAGGTCACGCAGAATTAATGCAGTCCTGTAAGGTTCCGGAACCTGCCGCAGCGCCTGGTCTACCGCCGCACGCACCTCGGCGTGGGCAAACTTTTCAAACGGAGATTCGCCAGGGTCGACCAGCCGCTCTTCGCCCGTGAATTCGCAATCTCCGGTCGAAATAGGGTCGATCGGCGTTTCCTGCGCTTTATGACGGAACCACCAGCGTCGGCGATTGGCCGCTTCGTGGAGCGCTATGCGATAAATCCACGTCTTCAAACTGGATTCGCCGTGGAAGTGTTTCATTCCGCGAAAAACCTTGAGAAATACGTCCTGAGTAGTGTCGGCAGCGTCGGCCGGATCATTGATAATCCGGTAGACCAACCCGTAGATGGGCTGGTGGAACTCGCCGATAAGCCAGGAATATGCTTCTTCGGAGCCAGCCTTAAGTTCTGCAATTACAGCAGATTCCGCCGTACGGACCCCGATTGCGCTGGCTAGATCACTCAACGTGATGGCTCCTGCCATGCAGGCGTTCCCCTTTATAATACGACGAGTTATGTGCAAGCGGAAGCCTAAGTTTTACCGTCTAACCCGAGGGAAAACCAGAACTTCGCCGCTTATGTTGGTTAGACTCCGGCGGGGGGTAGGGAGTTCCCACAGAAGGGTTTAGGTGGTTGGGGATCGCAGCAAATTTGGAAACCGAAGTAACTCACGCCGCCGCGATTAGGGAGGGTCGCGGCGGCTCTTGTCTCTTGCGCCATGAAAATGTCTTAAGCGCTTTTCACCTTAACTGTTCCACCGCCGTTGCCAGTGGTCCCTCCCGGAGTAGCCTTGGTCAGTTTGTAGGTGTAATCCAAACCGTCGCCGGTGTTTTCCTGGTGCGGGCTGTTGTTGGGGGCTCCCACTTGAACGCTGGTAAGAGGCGGTGAGAAGGGATCGGCCGGCGTCCAGTTACTCACGTTGTAGTTGAGGTCGCTGGAGATCATCTCCAAATAGCCGCCGACCGGAATGACGATCGGGCTGGGATTCGTGATGATGCCCGCTGAGGTGTCATAAAGCTGTATATAGAAAGGGCCGGTTCCCACCTGAATGGCATATGGACCACTTTCTTTGGTTGTTCCCACATAAATGTCATAATTTGCAGCGGCATTGTAGTTAGGTGCGGTAAACCCGGCACCGCTGCCGTTTGGGATCGTTATGTTCCCAGATACAGATTGTCCTGGGGGATTCGGTAGAAATTCAATTGTAACGGTGCTTCCCGAGTTATTCTGGAAATTAACGGCGTCGCCCTGTTGCACGATCAGACCTTTCGGCGAGGCAGTGAAGGTTGAATCAATATCGATGGTATAAACGGTATCGGTGATTGGAATGTGGCGGGCTGCTGTCATGGCTGTCTCCTTTTTCTGAATTTCGATTCGCTAGAGAACGTGCAACAAATGTTCTTTAAAGTGACCGGGCATTACTTGGGATCGACAAACTACTCGCGGTTTTCCAAAGGATTGACCCACTAAGCGCGTTTTACTTTCCAGCGGCCCGAAAAGCTGGATCGGACATCAACTCGTGCAGGTCCGGAATGTTTTTCAGGGCTGCGAGGGAATAACCTTTTTGCAGGCTTTTTTCGATGAACTGTAACGCCTGACTACGATCACCCATGTCTTCGTATGCTTGACCCGCCGCTTCCAGAACTTGAGGATCGTCGGGCGAAAGCGCGAGAGCCGATTGTATGCGCGAAATGGCCCTCTCGCGCAACTTTTTCTGAGCGTAGAGCAGTCCCAAAGTAGACTGCACGATAGCGTCTCGGGGCGTTAGTAACGCAGCCTTTTCGAGTAATGCGATTTCGTGATCGTGCGCTTGGCTCGCCTTTTCTTTTTCATCCAGACCTGCGTAAGCGATCGCCAGATTACCCCATGTAAGGTAATCCTTGTCATTGATTTGCAAGGCTTTCTCGACGGCATTGGCAGCTTCTGCATATTTCCGCTCTTGAATGTAAAGATACCCAAGGTTGGTATAGGCGGGGTAGTTCGGTTCCAGCGCAATCGATTTCTGCAGCCATCGCTCAGCCTCCGGGTATCGCTTGGGATCGCCGATGTCGATGTAGACCGATCCCAGATTGGAATAAAGAGGGGAATTGTCTGGAGTCAGATCAATGGCGTGACGGTACTGGGCAATCGCCTCCTCGTAGCGCTGGTTGTCGTCCAGAAAGCTGCCATAATGGTTGTACCCCTCCCACGAATCGGGGCGCAAAGCGATTGCTTTCCGATATTGCGCTTCGGAGTCCGCGCTGCGCCCAGCGCTGTCGTAGGACATAGCTAAGCCCATTACCGCATCCGCGTTCCGCGGATCGAGTTGGAGCGCACGCTGATATTCCTGTAATGCCAGATCGTACTTTCCCGTATTAAGGTGGATGTGTCCCAGTGTCACGAATACGACGGGCAAGCGATCATCCAGTTGCTGTGCCTTCTGGCAGTCGTCCAAAGCCTGATCGATCCACTTCGTATCCTTGTCCAGTTGGTATTTCAGCCGGTACGCCTCCCCTAGTTGTGCGAACCCGAGCGCAAATCGCGGATCGGTCTTTACCGCGTCATTGAGCGCCGCAATCGCCAGATCGAGATTTCCCGGCTTGTCGTAACGCTGCGTATAGCCGAGCGCCTTCAGATAAAGTTCGTACGCTCCCGCGTTTGCCGCGCCGCCGGTAGCGCGAAGCATCTCGGTGGTCACGTCCACGTGCAGCAACTTGGCCAGGCGTGTAACGGCCTCATCTTCCAGAGTCGAAAAGTCTCCTGCCTGATCATCCAGGGGAATCGATCCGATCTGCCGCATGGTTTTGGTGTTCACCAGGTTCACCGTCATGTGGATCGCCTGACCGTTGCGTTGCAGAGTGCCTTCGACAACGACTGTGGCGCCCAGATCTCGGAGTGCGGAGGCGGGATCCGTAATCTTACGGCGACGCACTTCGCTCGCGGGGACGACCCACAGCGACTGCTTGCTCGCCTGATCCCCGCCTTCCAGGTTGGTGAGTTTGCTGGTGAGGCTATCCATCAGCCCGTCGAAAACGGCTTGGTTCGCGGCGGCGTTATCGGCCACGTTGGGAGCCGAGCCGGTGGCTGCCGATTCGCCTCCCACATTTTCGAAAGGCAGCACGGCAATATGCTCTTCCGTATGACCAATCCATCCCGACAAGCGCTCGCGGACGTCGGGAACGAAGGAGAGGCCCGCTAGCACGACTACGACTAGGCTGACGCCCACGATCCAACGCACCCATGGCGAATGGCTTGGCGCCGGAGCGTTGCCCCAGACCGGACGCGAAGCTTGTTCAATCTGCTTTATCAAATCGGAGGCCGTCAAGGTGGAAGGACGCGAGGGCGGTCGAGAACTGGGGCGCGATATCGGACGAGATGCCGTGCCTCCCGAACTCGCGGTCGAGCCGCCAGTCGCTACGAGCTGCGCGTGCACGCGCGCCCGAACTTCCTTCAACTCGTCGACCATCTCGCGGCAGTTCTGGTATCGGGTTGCCGGCTCTTTCGAGAGCGAGCGATAGATGACGCGCAGCAGATCGAGCGGCAAAGCCTCCATGGGCAGCGGTGGATCGTTGAGGATGGCGTAAATGGTGGTCGCGGGCGTATCGCGCTGGAAGGGATTCTTGCCGGTGACCATCTCGGTGAGCACGATCCCCAGTGACCATATGTCGGTCCTCTGGTCGACAAATTTGCCGACAGTTTGCTCTGGCGACATGTAGCCGATCGTTCCCGCTGTGCTGACGCTCTGCGTGCTCCCGGTGGAAGCCAGCCGCGCCAGTCCGAAATCCACAATTTTGGTGACGCCAGCTTGCGTGAGGATCGCATTCGACGGCTTGATGTCGCGATGAACCACGGTCGCGGCGTGCGCGGCGGCGAGGCCTTCGCCCATCTGTATGGCGATGTCGATGGCCTCCAACAACGGGATCGGTCCGCGACGCATCTTGTGGGCCAGAGTCTCGCCAGAATAGTAGGCCATGACAATGAACGTGCGTCCGGTGGGAGTTTCTTCCAGGCCGTGAATGACACCGATATTAGGATGGTCGAGGGACGAGGCGAATCGTGCTTCGCGCAGGAAGCGGTCCTTGTCTTCAGGGCTCGAGATTAAATGGTCGGGTAAAAATTTCAGCGCGACCGTACGTTCCAGCTTCAAATCGAGCGCGCGATAAACTACTCCCATCCCACCGGCTCCGGCCAGGCCGAGGATTTTGTAATTGCCGATTACGTCTCCCGCGGACAAAGTTGCGGTTGTCTCAGACAAGTGGAGTGCCTCGTTGCGACGACGCCCAATTGGCTACTACGCTACCGCATTTCGCGGGGAGGGGAAAGTAGCACAAAAGTGGATGCCTCCAGCGCGAACGAGGCACCAAGCCCCTCTGACTTTAAGTATCAGCTGCCCGCAGGCGGAGTGGCTGCAGGCGCCGTTGTCGCCGGGGTCTTCGGCTTCCCCGGCGCTTTTTTCTTAACCGGCTTCCTGACCGGTTCCGTATCGTCGACAACAATCTTTTTCGGCGGCGGAGGAGGGGCAGCCGACAGAGTTTTGACCTGGGAGCGCAGCCGCGTTAACTCATCTTCCTTGCTGGACGAGAGCTTTTGCATGCGCTCTCCAAATGCGCGCCTCGAGGATTGCAGTTCATTCAGATCATTGCCTAGACTCTGCGCTTCATCTTTCGATCCAAACGCTCCAGCCAATTCGGCGACCGATCCGAAGACATCATAGAGGGCGTCGAGATTTCGGTAGAGTTTGAAACTGATGCCCACGTCCTCTGGAGAGTTGTTCAACTGGGCTATTGTTTCGGGAAGCGTCGTCTGCAGGTTGCGCTGAATGGAGTCGGTGTCAGAGAGCGCCTGCTTCTTAGTGTTGGCATCCGTTTTCCACTTTTCGATGCGAACTTTTCCAAGATCGGTTTGGATGTTCTGCGCCGTCTGCTTGACTTGCGTCAAGATTCCGTTCAGTTCGTTGACCGAACTATAAGCTACGGGCGGCTGCGCTCCGGAGGGTGCGGCGCCAGCTTGTTGCGCTGCGGCTGCCACTGTCGCGAATGCGATCACAAGCAGCGTGGCGACCATAGCTGCCCGGCGAGGTTTGCGGATTCTTGAGCGAACGACGGTGGTCTGCGGCTTCGACATGGGGCTCCAATTTGGCCAGTCAATTTTTGTCAGAGCTATCCTATTTGAGGGTGTGGGTCGGAGTCGAGTTTGACGCGGGGGCAATCCTAAGCGAGAATTGAAGGCGAGCAACCGCCCACGCAACGTAATGGGCCTGTGGCGCAGCTGGGAGCGCGCTTCCATGGCATGGAAGAGGTCGTCGGTTCGATCCCGACCAGGTCCACCATATTTTCAAGTACTTACGGATACCCCCGTTTTCAGTTTGGTGTCATTTGGTGTCAAAACGCTCTGACTTCTTCTAAATTGAGGAGCGGTCAGCCGCTCGTTCCCCACGGTTGGTTTCCGCTCACGCACAGACTTTGATTTCTTCCTCAACTCCGAATTGATGGAATCGACCGTCGCCTGTACGCTCTTCGGAATCTCCTGCATATAAACGTCCGTCGTGGTTGCAGCGCGAGAGTGCCGGAGCACGCCTTGCACGTCCTTCACCGTACCTTTCTTTTGGGCGAGCGTCGCAATTGTGCGCCGTATGACCTGGAAGGTCAGCTTTGGGAGTTCCAGCTCTGCCGCGAGCTTGTGCAACACGCGCTTGCGATAGTTGCCGGTGTCCATAAAGTCGCCGTTCTTGTCCGGGAAAATGAACGCTTTCGGCGTTGGATCAGGACACTGCCGTTTCCATCGCAAGAGATCGGCCGCAAGACTCTTCGGGATATGAATAACCCCTAGACTCTTTCGGGTTTTCCCCCACGGGCGAATCTTGCCCATGTAGGCGGTTTCGCTCACGCTCATGGTGGATTCTACGAGGTTGAAGCAGTTCCATCTGAGCGCGAACAGTTCGCTGGGACGGAGGGCATTCGTCATGTCGAGTTCCAACAGGACCCGATCTCGAAGATCCAAGCGGGAAAGCGCTTTTCGGAGTTGTTCCCAGCTCAGCGTTGTTTTGTCGGTCTCGCGCAGTTGGGTTGGAACTCTAACCTTGCGAGCCGGATCCTTCGAGAGGAAGTCCTGATCGACGGCCTCAACAAAGATGTCCCGCAAGTACGCCCTCATCTGAAGCACTCTGTCCCTGGATCTTGTTTGCGCCAAATTGTTCAGGTGGACCTGTAGAGTGAACTTGTCGAAATTCTCCAGCGGAACCTTGTCGAATGGATCGATAAGGTCCTTTTGGATAAGCAGTTTTTTCACCTTGCAGGTTTCTTCCTTCCAGTTGGCCTCTTTCAATGGCAAAAAGCGATTGCGAACGAACCAGCCGAAGCTCACAGAGCCGTCGTTCATCACCTTGCCAGCATCGCCCGTCTGCCCGTTCTGTTTAGTGATTTCACGTTCCAGTGCTTCCCGAGCCTCTGATCTCTTCATCTGTGATCTTGGCCCGAGAATCACCGCGACCCTCACGGTCTTCTGCTCAGCCGTCGTCGGGTCATTTACGTTCTTGCGAAAATACCCGTACCATTTCCTGCCGCGAGGGGTAAGGTACCCCCTCTGACTTGATGTACCCATCATTCCTCAATTTCTGTGGCGGGAACAATTGGGCCTGCCCCTATTTTACCCGCGTCTCCGACGCAGGTTGCTGAGACGTTCCCGCTCGTCGATGAACTCCTCTATTCTGCTGGCCCGATAACGTAGAGTCCCGTCGCCCATACGGATAACAGGGAGATGCGGAGCTTTGCGTGACGAATGGTCCCAAACCCAGTCCTTCGTCACATTTAACCGCTCAGCGACTTCCTCGGCGGTGAGGAGAGGATCCTTCAAAGGGCTGCGGCCGACAGTTCGCGGAGGAGTGTCAGCTTCGATGTTGAAGCCACCAGGGGCTGGACTGGTGTCTGAAACAGATTCTAATTTGCCCGGTTGTTCGCCCGAGCTTTGGAGCAGACGCAGGCCTGATCCTGATTGCGAGTTCGACATTGCGGCACCTGCCAATAAGCACCTCATTCGAGGTTGCATGACTGGAATGCCTTTTAAGTCATTTCACGAATTCGGTCAAACAGAACTCAACCCGTATTCGCCACGGCGTTCCTCTCGCTCCATCCCATCACATTGGCGGAGAACAGCAGAGGTCCAAAAAACCGTTTTGCGAACTCCTACCACCTCTGATTTGACCGAAATTCCGATTCGACTTAATTTCTTCACCAATCATGGTTGACCAAATGGTCCCGGGTGAGGAGTGGAGCATGTTTTCGTCCCTGGAACAGCTTGTGCAGCGGCTACGAGGAAGCGGCTACATCGCCGATACGATTGCCACGACGACGGTGTACCTAGCGGCGAGACTCCAAAAGCCACTGCTGCTCGAAGGCCCCGCCGGCAGCGGCAAGACGCAACTCGCGTATGCGGTTGCCGAAGCTGCAAACACGAGTGTCGAGCGCCTGCAGTGCTACGAAGGCATCGACGAAGAGGAAGCGATCGGGAAATTCGATGAGCCACTGCAAAGGCTTTGCGTTGAGTTAAAGGCCAAGTCCAGCAATGTCGACTGGGAGTCCCTCCGGACCGAACTGCACGGCCAGCAATTTTTTAGCGCCGGTCCACTTCTGCGCGCGTTGCGGTGCGAAAGGCCTTGTGTCCTGCTGATCGACGAACTGGACAAGGTAGACCACGCGTTTGAGGCTTTGTTGCTCGAAATGCTTAGCGTGTGGCAGTTGAGCATTCCGAAGCTGGGCACCATCAGAGCCAGAAGCATTCCCTTCGTCGTGTTGACATCGAACGAAGAGCGGCGCATCGGCGATCCCCTGCGTCGGCGCAGCTTCTATCTTCGTGTTGAACACCCCACTGCGGAGCGAGAAGCGGAGATTGTGGCACTGCGAACGCCGGATTCCACACACGAATTCCATGCCGGCATGGCGGGGCTCGCCAAGGCTTTGCGTGGATGGAGCATGGAGAAACCGCCCTCAGTCTCGGAAATTCTGGATCTCGCTCAGGCACTCAAGGTTCTGGGAAGTGAGCAAATTACGCCGGACATGAGAGACATTCTCCTGCCTTTGCTCGCGAAAACCGAGGCGGATCGTCGCAAGCTACTCCTGCGGGATGGGTTTGCCAGCCTGATCTTTGACGCGCAGCAGTACAGCGCGGAGGCGCTGCGAGGGAGCGCAGCATGAGGCCAGCACTCATCTTCGCGCAAGTGCTTTCGGCGATTTCGATTTGCTGGGCGCAAACGCCTAAACCACAGGAACGGATTAAAGCCGAGTACTACGTAGAATCCTACGCACACCGTTACAAGGTACCCGTCGCGCTGGTGCGTGCGATTGTCGAACACGAGTCGAACTGGCAACCGTGCCTAGCCTCACCGAAAGGCGCGGTAGGGCTGATGCAGTTGATGCCTGCGACAGCCAGGCGGCTGGGAGTAAGAGATCGTTGCAACCTCGAACAGAACATTTCCGGAGGCGTGCGCTACCTCGCGTGGCTGATGCGACTGTTTCACGACGATCTGAGGCTTGTCGTTGCCGCTTATTATGCCGGCGAAGACGTAATCGGCAGACGAACCCTCGCCTATCGGAATCCCGATGTAGTCGCCTATGTAGCAAGGATCAGAACAGCTTACCTTTGCGAAGCAAGAATCAACCCAAGAACTACGAACACCAGTTCGGAAAGAGATGTGAGATGAAAATTTGTTTGAGTTTGGTGCATCTGATAACGATAGGGCTCCTGTTGCCACACATCACTGTTGCGCAAACTGAGCTTCCGCAGGCGCGAATCGTGAACTTGAATGTTGACCCGGAACAGGTTGTGGTCCTGCATCTCCGGCCCGGATATGTCAGTTCGGTGCGAGTGCTCGAGGAAGTCAGCTCGGTCGTGTTGGGAGATCCGGGATCCTTTAAGGCTGAACACTCCGATGCTGAGCCGCAGTTGGTGTTTTTCAAAGCAAC
>Ga0302277_1003766_pt1 | contig 10268 bp, 9 predicted proteins | sample III_Bog_N3_1_FD_198759 | JGI IMG/M metagenome (GOLD analysis project Ga0302277, IMG submission 198759) | Peat permafrost microbial communities from Stordalen Mire near Abisko, Sweden - III_Bog_N3_1 | ecosystem: Environmental > Terrestrial > Soil > Wetlands > Peat | place: Sweden: Abisko... | reverse complement strand
GCCCCCTGCTCGTTTTACCTAGCCAGTGAAACAACAATGCAGATCAGACTTTGGTAACATCAGGCGTGAGGCAACGCGGGGAATTATAGTTGTCGCTGGCGGGGAAAGATAAATGTCGTTGACGGCCAACCGGCTTGAGGGGACATAATAATTCCTTTTGGTGAGGGGTTGAAACGAAAAATCCCCCGGGCAGAATTGCCCGGGGGACTGACAGAGACGGAGGTCTCTACCAAAGGTTTATCACACCAAAAGGGGGGCTGTTGCAGGGGGCGCTATATACCCGCAATGGATTTGAAACATTATGAATAACACTGAATGATAGTGCCAAATTGCATACGCGCACATACGCTTTACATACATTTCGCCAATTGATTAAAAGCAAAAAGCCCGCTAAGACCTTTGTTCTAGTGGGCTTACTAAAAGTGGCGGAGAGAGGGGGATTCGAACCCCCGATACCTTTTGGGTATTCACGCTTTCCAGGCGTGCGCGTTAAACCACTCTGCCATCTCTCCAGCGTTGCAATAACCAGCACCTTGCGACGGCCTGACCAGCTTCAATTTGACGATCCGATACTGCAAGCTGATGCGGTCTGCATAAATAAGGGCAAACTTGAACAGAAAAATTCGATCTGCCGAAAACGCCAACTCCCTATCTTATCCGTTACGTTCCGACCGGCATTTTATTCGCACGAATACGCATCAAAGGCAAGCTCATTCGCCGATCACTTAAGACCAAATACCTCTCGGCTGGCAAACTCAGGCTGAGTGAATTTGAAAAAAGAACATCTGAATGCTGAATATGATGCTCATTTTTAATTGATTTTATTCTTCATCCGTCAATCAGTTTGCTCATCCATTTTCCTGTCTGATTCAGACCAACATCGGATATTTGTATTTTAATGGCGGCAACAACAATTTCAAAAAGATTTTGCCGGCGCGAGCATTTTAGATCCGTGGAAAACTTACGCGGGATGAGCTTTGTCCCGACACCCAGCACATGCATCAATCCCAAAGCGAACACAATCGTGCATTTTAGTTTGAAAAGGCCATTCTGCCAGAAGATCAACTGGTCTCAGCTAAGACGCATAATGGGCTTCTTTCGATGTTGAGTAGGGATGATGTTCTCATCGAGGCTCGGCGGCGTGATGATCAATTCCCGATACGCGCGCCGGGCCGCCACCGTCTGTGGGATGTTGAGCTTGGCGAAGCGTTGGTTGCAGGTGGGATTGCTTTCATCCATCGCCAGCAATCCTTTATGGTCGGCAAACAGTTTTTTTGCGGTATCAATTAAAAGTTGAGCTTTCATAAAAAGAGTTTAGTTCAGGGAGTAGCGGAAGTTGTTTCCAGGGAAGCGTCCCAGCCGCCACCCAGCGCTTTGACCAACTGGACACTCGCCGCCAGTTGTTCCATCTGAAGGTTCAGCGCGGTCCGCTGATTGCTTAACAGCGCGGTCTGCGCATTAATCACATTGAGATAAATATCAATGCCGGATTGATAGCGGACGTCGGCAAAGTGGAGATTACGCTGCGACGCAGTGACCGCGGTATTCTGTTGCTGCAGTTCCTGCGACAAAATTCTCAAAGCAGACAGATTGTCTTCGACTTCCTGAAACGCGGTGAGCACGGTCTGGCGGTAATTCGCAACCGTGCCCTGGTAAATCGCACGGGACTGTTCGGCGACCGCCTTGCGTAAGCCGCCGTCAAAAAGTGTTTGCGCCAGCGTTGCACCGACGGACCAGACCAGACCCGGCCCGGAAAAGAGATTTTGCACCGAGGTATTTTGGTAGCCGGCCGCCCCGCTCAAGGTGATGGACGGATAATAGGCCGCGCGAGCCACGCCGATTTGCGCATTCGCCGCGGCAACGCGGCGTTCGGCGGCGGCGATGTCGGGGCGGCGTTCGAGCAGTTGTGACGGAACTCCGAAGGGAATGGCGATTGGTTTTGGGGTCAGCGAATTGGTGGCGATGGCAAACGATGAAGCCGATTGACCGAGGAGCATCGCGATGGCGTGTTCGAGTTGTGCGCGCTGGATGCCGAGGTCGGTGGCCTGCGCGACCGTGGTATTGAACTGCGTTTCAGCTTGCGCAACGTCTTGGTCAGACGCCAGGCCCGCGCCATACTGGGCTTGGGTCAGCTTGAGCGTTTCCTGATAGGCGATCACCGTCGCATCCAAAAGCTGCTTCTGCCCATCCAGAACCCGAAGCTGAAAATAATCAACCGCCACTTCCGCCTGCACGCTTAGCCGCACGTTTTCGAGATCGGCCAACGTAGCTTGGGTTTCCAGCTTATTAGCCTTCACCGTGTTGCGGATACGGCCCCAGAAATCCGGCTCCCAAGAAGCATCAAACGGTAGCGAGTATTCCGTGCTGGTCCCGGAAACTTTAGGATTTGTGAGCGATGGCTGGCGTGAGTTTATGACCGAAGGATTGGCGCTCACGGTGGGGAAATATTGGGATCGGGCTTGCTTCACCACGGCCCGCGCAGCGAGGAAATTGGCAAGCGCAGCGGCGACACTTTGGTTGGAATCGGAAACCTGGTTTTCAAATACATTTAATTCCGGGTCATGAAAGACTTCCCACCAATTGCCGCGAATGGCGTTGTCCCGCGGCTCGGCAGCTTTCCAACCATCAGTTTCCTGCGATTGCGCCGGCGTCATTTCTTTGAAAGCAGCCGGCATTTGAACCGATGGCTTAGCATATTTGGGGGCAAAGCTGCATCCGGCGAAAATCGTTAAAGTTGCCAGAACCACGACGGTCATTCTAGCTTTCAATGTCACCCATGGGGCTATGGTTTTCATTTTTTCGCTTAGGGCTAACCTCGGAAGATGTCGAACGGCTCGATCTTGAGAACTTTGCGAACGCCGATATAGCTTGAGATTCCGGCGATGAGCAGGACCATGCCGAAGGCCAACCCCAGATTTCCGAACGTGATGGTCGCCGCGTAATTGGGCAGTCGGGCTTTGGCAATCGTGATCATAAGCGTCACCAGACCGATACCCAAGCCATAGCCGATCATGGCCGTGAAGAACGCCATGAACAGAATCATATAAACCAGCTCGCGCCCTTTTGCCCCGATGGCTTTCAGCGCGCCAAATTTTTCCATGTTTTCGAGGATGAAGGTGTAGAAAGTCTGGCCAGAGATGGATAATCCGACGATGAACGCGATGATTGTCATCAGCAAGATGTTGGTGCCGAGCCCGGTTTGATAGGTCCAATAATGTGTAATCCGGCGGTTGAATTCATCCTTGGTGAAAGCGACATAACCAAGTTTGGCGACTTGTCGCTGGATCCCAGCCACCGCTGAGTCGCTCTTTGGCTGCACGAGCACATAGGACATGGTGAAGCGCGTGGAAGGTAGATATTCAATCGCGCGGTGGTAAGTGGTATAAAGCGTCGGCACGCCGTTCAGTCCATTGGAAACGACCCGGGCAATGCCCACAATCCTGCCCCGGTGATCATTGAGTTCGAAGGTCGTGCCGATCTTGGGGTTCTGCAGTTTGGAGAATTCGGCGTCATCAACTACAAAGAACGTGTTGTCGGCATAGATGTCCTGAATGTTGCCCAATTCAAGTTCGGGCCGGCCAAACAGACTGCTGTCATCCAGACCGACCACGTTGACCCCTTGATAGGTGCCGTCGGAAAGCTTTACCAGTGCTCCGCCCATGAAAAGCGGCACCGCATAGCTAACCCCATCCAGGCTGCGCGCCGCAGCCAAAACATAATCCGGCATGGGAATCGGACTGGTGGCCGTATTGACCGCCGGGTCCATGATCCACATCGCCGCACCAATGTTGGTGACCGGCGAAAAGGCGCGGTTAAGAATGCCGGCGAACATGGCAGTCATTTCCATCATCAGAAACACGGCAAAAGTGATCCCGATCAACAGGGCAAAGAATTTACCCCGGTCATTGACCAGCAACTTGAAGCCGATCCGCAGGATGCCGCTGTATCTCATATTAATAATTGTTCGTCGCATTTGCTCCGGTTGCTTCTTGCCCAATAAAAACGTCCACCATCTGGCCGGGATAAACCGGGGCATCTTGCTTCTCGAAACGGAAAATCACCGGTAGCACCCGCAAGTCCACTTGCTCTTGTTTCTGATTTGACAGCTCAATCTTGGGCGAGACGTAAGGCTGCACCCGGACGAACTCAAGTGGCACCTTGATGTCCGTGCCGGTGATCTGCATCTGCGCCTGGATATGCCACTTCGATGGTAATCGTGAGACTAGGATCTCGTCCACGTAACAGCGGACGTCCATATAATCTTGCGGCCCGCTCATGACCACCAGTGGGTCGAACAATTCCGTGTAAGTGTCGTAATTACCCTGCGACGAAACATAGCCACCGACGGCGGCGTTGACAGCCAGCACGACTCCGGCTACGGGAGCTTTCACCGAATAATATTGCAGCAATGCGTCGGCGGCTTTGAGGGCGGCGGTCGCTTGCGCGACAGAATCCTCCGCCGTATCCAGCACGATTTTGCTGATCGATTTCGGATCCGCGTCAAAGGCGGCGCGCTCTTTGTCATACTGGTCCCGGGCTAATTTTAGATTGGCGGCGGCCAGTTCTGTGTCTGCGCGCTGCACGGAATCTTCGATGGTAAACAAGGGTGTGCCAGCCGACACTGACTGGCCTTCTTTTACCAGCACCTGGGTGATCGGACCGGATATTTGCGGGAAAATATTGATGTTTTCACCGCTCGGCAGATCACTCTCGATCATGCCGTTGGCATAAATGGCTGACTCAAACGGATTGCTGACTGGCTTAAACACCGGTGGCTGTGCCTTTCGAACCATGCCAAAAATGTAGGCGGCGACCAGCCCGGCCAAAATGCCAAGGATGGCAATCGAAAATATTATTTTGTTTCCTACCGCCGTATTGGGCAGGGCAGCTTTGGCCTCAGGCTTGGTTTCGTCCAGTTCAACTTTTGGTTTACTCTTGACCGTAGCCATCGGTTTGATGTCAGGCTTAACGCCGGTTTTAATCTCTGACCTGGCTGCGGATGTGGGCTTATCCGCGCTCGTTTCGTGGGTTAACTCGACCGCTTTGGGATCGGGCACCGGCGCGGCCGCTTCCAGTTTTGGCTCGGTCGCTTTGATCTCAGGTTTGGGTTCGTCAGCATTCATTCGGTTCCTTTGTCTTCCGCACCATCACTCAGGTGGCCATCTTCCATGTGGAGAATCCGATCCGCATATTCGTTGATGCGCGCATCATGGGTGACAATCAGAATACAGCGGTTTTCATTGAGGATATTCTCTTTCACAAAAGCGATAATCATCCGGCCCGTGTCGCCATCCAGCGAGGCGGTCGGCTCGTCAAGAATTAATATTTCCGGCCGGCTAATGATTGCCCGAGCTATCGCCACGCGTTGTTGTTCACCGCCGGAAAGCTTAACCGGCAGCATATCGCCCCGGTTTTTAAGGCCGACAATTTCAAGTTGTTTTCTGGCCTCGTTGATGGATTCATTCCAGTTGTGCTGCTTGAGAATCAGCGGAATCGCCACATTCTCCGCCGTCGTCAGTCGCGGAAACAGATGGTAATCCTGAAAGACGAAGCCAATCGTATTCAGCCGAAAATCCGCCAACTGGTCATTGTTAAGTGTCCAGATATCGGCACCTTTGACTTTGACGGTGCCGGCGTTTGGCCGCAGAATGCCGGAAATCATGCTAAGCATCGTGGTTTTGCCGCTGCCGGAGGGACCGACGATGAACAGCATCTCGCCAAAATGGGCGACCAAACCGACCTGATTCACAGCCGTCACCTTGGTTTCGCCGATACCAAACCATTTGGTCAGACCGGTGGCGACGATGGCCTCGGTTTTTACTGAGGTTTCATTGTCTGTGTTAATGGCCATGGCGACGTCATTTCTCGGATGCCGCACTAAGGACGCCTTCGTCCAGCACTAGTGTCCATTCGGCATCCGGATTGTATTCCTTCATCTCACCCGCAATCCGTAAAGTCTTTTCGCCTAAATTCTGCTGAAATACTTTGCCGTCCTGGTTAACAATGAAGGTCATGATGCCCGACTGATTCCAATGTTCGGGGTAAGCGACCAGTGCAAAGCCTCCGGTCAGATTTCCTTGGCTCATATAATTTTTTTTTCCACCGGGAGCAGCCTCGCCTTGCTGGGTTAAAATCTTGAAATAATATCCGTGAAAGGGATGCGGACCCGCGCGTTTATGTGTGACATAACCGTCGGCGTGTGCTTCTGCCACCAAAGGTCCGAATGGACTGGCCATTTCGCCCTCTGCCACCGGCCAAAAGAGACCGTTTTTCTTTCCGGGCGTGCTCTTAAATTTCTGAGCATATCTGACGATTCCACCGGTGTCCGGGTTCGCGCTGGCATACTGCCGTTGCGCGGCGACATAGGTCCGGCAGACGCCGATGGCGCAGAATTCGTCCTTGCCAATGTGCCGATTGATCATCTCCTCCTTGCCCGCCGCCGTGTCGAAAAACCATTGCCCATCCACTTTCACCAATGGAATCGGATATGGCCAATTGTTTGTGCCCACTTCAAGGGTGATTTTGTCGTCGCTCTCTTTGACTTGCGTGCAACTTTGGGACATCGCGGCGGCAAACCGCTTTGCGTTATTTGCATCTTGAACCCGATCGCCAGTTTGAAGCTCTTTAAATTCCGGGCCGAAGATCTTTTGCAACATCAATGTGTCTTTGGTCTGGGTGGCCGTTTGCAATGCTTTTACAGCCTCTTCCGGCGATGCGAAGGTTCGTTGGTCAACCTGTGCTTGCGAGGGCAACGCCTTCAAATCCTGCGCCTGCATTTGCCATGGCACAATCGCCGGCATAATCCCGCAGGCACCAGCACAAAAAGCGAGGTTCAATAGTTTTGAAAAACGTGGAAACCGGTTTTGATATTTCATAAATGTAAATTGAAGAGTGTTGATTAATAAATGTGCTGCGGGCTTTAACGCTTTCCTCCACCGCCGCCGTGACCGCCGCCGCCACCACCATGTCCGCCGCCGCTTGCGCGTCCGCCGCCACCTGCGTGTCCGCCGCCACCGTGGGCCGCTCCGCGACTGATCGCGCCGCGAGCGCTATACCCATGCACATCGTGTCCGCGATCATAACCACGGCCACCGCCGCCCCACCACCCGCCGTCACCCCACCACCAGCCACCGACATAACCTCCGTCGTCATAATAACCATCGCTGCCCACGACACCGACGCAACCCGTCAAGGCGGTCAGCATCGCTATGGCCAGCCCGATCTTGATCCAGCCGACCAGATGGTTTGCAAAATTCAAAGTCGGACTTTGTTTAATTTTCATATCCGATAAAATACATCCGACAACCTTCGCGCCGACATGGGGTGTTCACCCCATAATTTTTTTCTACCACCTGGACCACGGATTGACGCCGGCAAAATTCCCGCAAAAACTTCGCGAATGGGGGGACGGGTATTCCCCGGAGTGGCAGACCGATCACTTTTTCACGAGATGCAAAGAACAAAGTTATCGGTCTGACCATTCAATGTGGTGACAAAACATTTTATTACGAGAAAATCTCAGATCAGCCACCCAAAGAGCCAGAACCACCCAAAGAGCCTGCCGCAAAATGATAGTGCGCGTCCTCCCGCCGTTTGTGTTAGAGAATTGGGGAGTAAAGCATCATCCGGTCTTCGATTACCTTCTCCTATCGGAACGGGCGCAGGTAAATGGTTTTTAAGTTAAAAACCATTTTCGCTGTCAGTAATTTTTAACAGGTCATCCAGCATTTTCCCAACCGGCTCTGCCCTGTATGCCAACTATCATTGTGTGGGAGTCCAGGTGTCGTCAGGATTATAAGTGGTCATTGCTTGGGCGATTTTCACCGTCTTGGGTCCGAGGTTCTTTTGAAAAATCTCGCCTTGTTGGTTAACGGTGAAGGTCATCACGCCGGTGTTGCCCCATTCGGCTGGCCATGCGACGAGCGCAAACCCGCCAATCATCCGGCCATTAATGAGGTAATTATATTTGCCGCCCGGCGGCTGTTTGCCCTGACGGGTTAAGATTTTGAAATAGTAGCCATGATACGGCGCTTGTTCGTCGTTGAGCATTTTTGCCGTGCGATGATAACCTTCCACGCGTGCCTGCGCGATGAGCGGGCCCAATGGACTCAAGACTTCGCCGGGTTGATTCGCCGGCCAGAAAAGTCCGTCGTGGGTGCCGGGCGTACTGCGCAGGAACTGGGCGTAAGCCAGCACGCTGTCGCCGATGCGGTCCTCGCTGGCATATTCGCGCTGGGCATCCACATAGGCATGGCAGACATTGATCGCGCCGATTTCGTCCATGCCGATGCGGCGGGCGAGGATTTCCTCTTTGCCGGCGGCGCTGTCAAAGAACCATTGGCCGTCCTGCTTCACCAGCGGAATCGGGAACGGCCAGCCGTCCGCGCCGATTTGCAGCGTGATTTTAGAATCTGAATTGGTGGTCAATTCCGTCTTTTCTGTCAGGTGGTGGACGAACAGGTTGTATTCCTCGGAAGCCTGAACCACGTCCGGGGAGATCAACTCTTGTCCGGCTGGACCGAAAATCAAATGGAGGGCGTTGGTATCATGATTGGTGGCGGCCGCCAACAATGCCCCGACGGCGATGTTTGGTGAGGGGAAAACTTGCTGCGCTTGGGCCGAGACACAAACTGGCAAGGCCAGACTTAGTCCAACTGCCATCAGAACTTTTTTTTTGAAAATCATAAAAATAAAAATTAATGCCTGACGCCACCGCCATGACCGCCACCACCACCGAAGCTACCGCCGCTAACATGACCGCCCCCGCCCCCGCCGCCACCAGAGGGAGTTGGCCGCGATACCGGCGCAGAGCGCATGGCCGGTGCTGAACGCGTGGCTGGCTGGAGACTCTGCTGGCCTCGATTGCTATAGTTTCTTGTCGCTTGCGAATTTTGGATGCCGATGAAAGCTCTGTTCGGCTCCTGCCGGCTGGCGGGTTGAGAACGTTGAATCGGAGCCGGTGCGGATGGGCGGGCATTGCTCATGGGCCGATTTTGCAGCGGAGCTTGGCGGGACGGTTGCGGGCGGTTAAAAGCCGGCGTTGTCGGTTCATTCGGCCTGGACGAAGGAGACGGGGGCGGTCGCGATCCCACTGGATTAAATCCCGGCCGGCCAGCCGATCCCGTTAGAGACTGGTTGTGAGGGGAGTCATAGCCACGGTCACCATGAGATATCCCGGTGGCACCCAGACGATTATTGGAATGCCAGACGGTCGCCTGATTGAAGTTGCGCTGAGGCAGCGGCTCATGCCACCAACCAGACGGACGCGGATGATCATGGCCCCAATAAACAATATTGCGATGCCCCCAATCAAAATCGCAATTCAGCCACCCGCCTATCGCAAGGCCCAGGCCGAACGTGATGAAAGGTGAGCCGTAGGCGGCGTCATAATAAACCTGATCCGGCTGATAGACCGGCACATAAATCACCTGGGGATCCGCTGGAACTATTTCAATGTTGCCGCCGTCATTGACGACTTGTTGCTGCGGCGTGGATTGCAGGTTGCCAAGATTATTTGCCAATGCACGCAACCGCTGGATGGAAGCCATCACATCCGGCTGTTGATTGAGAAAAGCTTGTCCCAATTCCATTGTCCAATTCAAATTGTCATCCATCCATTTCAAAACACCGGGATACCGGGCCAGCGCCTGAACGCTGGCGTCCCATGGCTGCTGGTCTATCTGGTTGGGATCACCACCACCAGCAACATAGCGGTCGGCGAACACGATTTGCGTGGGCACCGTGGACGCGGGGAGGATCTGGGCGATTAGCGGATCGGGATAAAGTGCAATTGGCCCCAGCAACTGATCGAGCTGCGCACCGGCTAAAGGCTGATAGGCGGGCATCGGTGGCGGGACCGCCGCTTGTGCCAGCACCGACATAGTCGTGCCGGCGAGCAGACACACCAGCATAGAAATTTTAATCAATAAATTCATCGCCATATTAGGATTTGAGGGCCAATGCTTCTCACCACGCGTCAACTATAAATCGGAACCATTAGCTGGCACTATGGGGTGTTCACCCCATCACAACAGTTTGGTTCTTGATCTAGTGCAATGTAACATTGATATGGGCCACACCACTGATAGTATTGGTGCATGGCCACCAAACGCTTGATTCTTACTCCACCAGAACGCCGGGGACTTCAGCGCCGGGTGCGCTCGCGCAGTCTGCGCACGGAGGATTCCAAGCGGGCGCGAGTCATTCTGGAAGTGGCGGGCGGACGAGGCGTGCGGGGAACCGCAACTTATCTGGCTTGCAGTTCTTCG
>Ga0302277_1003763_pt1 | contig 10283 bp, 6 predicted proteins | sample III_Bog_N3_1_FD_198759 | JGI IMG/M metagenome (GOLD analysis project Ga0302277, IMG submission 198759) | Peat permafrost microbial communities from Stordalen Mire near Abisko, Sweden - III_Bog_N3_1 | ecosystem: Environmental > Terrestrial > Soil > Wetlands > Peat | place: Sweden: Abisko... | reverse complement strand
TGGCCGAGCGGCGCGGCGCGCATCACGCCGAAGCGCAACGCATCCGCGCCGAACTTCGCGATGAGGTCGAGCGGGTCGGGCGAATTGCCGAGGCTCTTGGACATCTTGCGGCCCTGCTTGTCGCGGATGATGCCGGTGAAATAAACATTTTGGAACGGCAGCTCGCCCATGTATTCGTAGCCGGCCATGATCATGCGCGCGACCCAGAAAAAAATGATGTCCGGCCCGGTGACGAGGTCGGTGGTCGGATAAAATTTCTTCAACGTGTCGGTCGGCTCCGGCCAGCCCATCGTCGCAAACGGCCAGAGCCACGAACTGAACCAGGTATCGAGCACGTCGGGGTCTTGTTCCCAATTTTCCAAATCCAATGGCGGCTCCATTTCAACATGAAAAAACTTTGGATCAATGTTTTGAGTTACTGTTTCAAATAGTCCCGATTCTTTTGGCAAATACTTTGATTCAAGCTTCTCTTTTCGATACCAAACAGGAATTCGATGTCCCCACCAAAGTTGACGGCTTACGCACCAATCTTGCAAGCCACCCATCCAATGGTCATAAACTTTTGCCCAACGTTCAGGATGAAACTTCATCTCACCTTTGGCCACAACTGCGCGCGATTTTTCTGCACTTGGATATCTTAAGAACCATTGCCAGCTTAAACGTGGTTCAATTGGCACATCAGCGCGCTCGCTAAATCCGACGTTATTTGTGTAAGGCTCTTCTTTTTCCAATGCACCGAGTTCCGTGAGTTTTTCCACTGCAACTTTGCGCGCCTTGAAACGGTCAAGACCGTTCAAATCTTGTCCAGCAGCTTCGTTCATTGTGCCGTTGGCATTGATAACCTCCGGTGCATTTAATTTGTGCCGTAGGCCAATTTCGAAATCAGCTTTGTCATGAGCGGGTGTGACTTTGAGAATACCAGTGCCGAATTCGAAATCAACGTCTTCATCACCGATAATCGGAATAAGTTTTAATTGCTTCGGATATTCCGCCGGCAGCGGACGCACGACGTGTTTGCCGATGAGATGCGCGTAACGCGGGTCCTTCGGATTCACGGCCACAGCGGTGTCGCCGGGAATCGTCTCGGGCCGCGTGGTGGCAATCGTCAGAAAAGTTCCGGGAATTTCCGCGACTTCAACTTTGAAATAATAGAGAAAACCTTTTTGCTCCTTCATCACGACTTCTTCGTCGGACAACGCCGTGAGCGATGCGGGACACCAGTTCACCATGCGCTTGCCGCGATAGATGAGGCCTTTTTTGTAGAGGTCCACGAACACGCGTTGCACGCAGCGCGAATATTCCGGGTCCATCGTGAAGCGTTCGCGCGTCCAGTCGCACGACGCGCCGAGCTTCTTGAGCTGCTGGATGATGATGCCGCCTTTTTCATTTTTCCATTTCCAGACTTCCTCCAGAAATTTTTCGCGGCCAAGGTCGTCGCGATGTTTAATTTTTCCTTCCTTTTTAAGCGCGCGCTCGACGACGGTCTGCGTGGCGATGCCCGCGTGATCCGTGCCGGGCAACCAGAGGACTTCCTTGCCGTCCATGCGCGCCTTGCGGCAGAGGATGTCCTGGATCGTGTTGTTGAGCACATGGCCGAGCGTCAGCACGCCGGTGACGTTCGGCGGTGGAATGACGATGGAATAGGCCGGCTTGGCGGAGTGTTCGTTGGCGACGAAAAACTTGCCGTCGAGCCAGAATTGATACCACTTGTCCTCGACGGACTTCGGTTCGTAAGCTTTTGAAATTTCAGACATGATTTATTAGCCACAGAGGCACAGAGGTGAAACCGAAAAATCTTTTCTCTGTGCGCTCTGTGTCTCTGTGGCAAAAGTTATTTTTTCAGCAACGCAAATTCCATCGAGTCCACCAGCGCCTGTAAGCTGGCTTCGATGATGTTTTCGCTCACGCCGACGGTGCCCCAATCGCGTTTACCATCACTGGATTCGATGAGCACGCGGGTCTTTGCCGCCGTGCCGGCCACGCCGTCAAGGATGCGCACTTTGTAATCCGTCAGCGTCACTTTCTTGAGCTGCGGGAACGACTTCGCCAGCGCGGAGCGCAGCGCAAAATCCAGCGCATTCACGGGCCCATCGCCTTCCGCGACTTCGTCGTGAACTTTTTTCCCGACGCGCACGCGCACCGTCGCTTCGCAAATGGATTGCTTCGCGTCGCGCCGCATCGAAACGTGATATTTTTCCACTTCAAACAGCAGCGCCGGATTGTGATCGAGTATGCTGCGGATGATCAACGCCATCGACGCTTCCGCCGCTTCAAACTCATAGCCTTCGTGTTCGCGCAGTTTGATCGTGTCGAGAATCTGCCGCAACTCCGGCGTGTCGTTCGTGATCTTAAAACCAAGTTCCTGCGCCTTGATGACGATGTTGCTGCGGCCGGCAAGATCGCTGATGAGAATGTTCCGTTCGTTGCCGACGAGTTCCGGATTGATGTGCTCGTAACTCGACGCGAGTTTTTGCACCGCGTTGACGTGCGCGCCGCCTTTGTGCGCAAACGCCGACGAACCGACCCACGGCAAACGCGGATTGTGCCGCAGGTTGGCGACTTCGTCCACGAACGCCGAAAGCTCCTTCAACTTCGCCAGCGACTTCGCCGGCACGCAGGTTTTTTTCATTTTCAACGCGACGCACGGAATCACGCTCGTGAGATTGCAGTTGCCCGTGCGCTCGCCGTAGCCATTGATCGTGCCTTGCACATGCACCGCGCCCGCATCCAATGATGCCAAGGCATTTGCGACACCAAGACCGATGTCATCGTGCGTGTGGATGCCGATTTTGCAATTCAATTTGCCGACCGCAAATTTCGTGATCGCCGCGATTTCGTGCGGCAGACAGCCGCCGTTCGTGTCGCACAAAACGACAAAATCCGCGCCCGCTTTTTCGGCCGCCTGCCAGGTCGCGAGGGCGTAATCGGAATCCAATTTGAAACCGTCGAACGCATGTTCGCAATCGTAGATGACGAACTTGCCGTGATCCTTCAAAAATTTCACCGTGTCGCCGATCATCGCGAGATTTTCCTCCGGGGTGCAGCGCAAAACTTCTTTGACATGCAGCATCGAAGTTTTGCCGTAAATGGTCACGACCGGCGTGGCCGCTTCGATGAGCAACCGAACCTGGTCATCCTGTTCCACCGGCGTATTTTTTTTGCGCGTCGAGCCAAACGCCGCAAGCTTTGCGTTTGTAAATTTTTTCTTTTTCGCCTGCGCAAAAAACTCGATGTCTTTCGGGTTGCTGCCTGGCCAGCCGCCTTCAATGTAGTGAACCCCAAAAGAATCTAATTTTTCCGCAATACGAATTTTATCCGCCACGGAAAAGTTGATGCCTTCACCCTGCGAACCATCGCGCAGCGTCGTGTCGTAGATTTCGACTTGGGGTTTCATAAATTCGTAAAAACGGAGAAGCAATATCTCTGAATCTGAGCGCAGTGGCAAACTCCAAAACCGGCTTGCGAATTCAGCCCGCTTTGTAAGCTGGCACGATTGCTATCAAATCGTTATCATTTTGCTTGTGGAAATTTACGAGTCCATTGCCTGCCCGTTTTGCGGCCAACCTTCGGAAGTGGCCATTGACACCAGCGTGCCGAGCCAACGGTTTACCACCGATTGCGAAGTGTGCTGCCGCCCATTTGAAGTCATTGCCCAATGTGAACCCGGCGAGGTGATTAATTTGGAAACATCATCTGATTGACGCGTGATCGGGCCCTCAAAAAAATCATAAGTAATTAAATTATAGTTAGATGTGAATACGCAAATAAGGTTTTCCGACACCCTGTCAGAAGTGGTTACGTTGACTAAATACGAATTAAGCATTTGGAACATAGTGATTTATATGAAAATTAAGAGTTGGAACAGGGATTTTTGTCGGAACAGCTTACACTTTGGCCTCGTTTAACCTTTTCAGCGGATGAATGGTGCGTTTTGTAAGTTCCTAATGAATAGATATTTAAAAAGCATTTAGTTGGCCGGAATAGCGTTGGCATGGGTGTTGCTAAACTTCTTCCAGTTATAGATTTAACTTTAACACAATAAAATATGAAAAACACGTTACTCACAATTGTTGGTGCCGCTGCCATCGTGGCTTTGGCTCAAACTTCACAAGCAGTTCCGATCACCGGCAACATCGGCTTTAGCGGCGCGGTTCAGCTGAATACTGGTGATGTCACCACGGCCACCACGGCTGTCAATTGGTTCGGCACCCAAATCACTCCGTTCTCCACCTCCGGCTCATTCCTTACCGAATTTGGTTCTACCGGCGGTCAGGCGGTTACGGTCGCTTCGCCTTGGAATTTCAGCCTCGGTGGCGCGGTTGCCAACTTCTGGCAGGTCGGCAGTGCTCCACAGTTTTCTTTTAACTTGGTTTCTTCTTCGTCCTCTATTCAGGTTATTAGCGGAACGACCTTTTTGAACGTGTTCCTTTCGGGAACGGTCAGCGCAATTGGATTTGATACGACTGCGTTCACTGGCTCGTTCCAAGTGGCCAATCCGCCGGCGAATGGTATCACCACTTTCACCGAACGCTTGTCGTTCAACTCGGTTCCGGATGGTGGCACCACCGTCATGTTGCTCGGTGCGGCGCTCTCCGGCATGGCGCTCATCAAGCGCAAACTGATGGCCTAATCGTTAGACCATAATTCAATTCAAATTAAGGGCAGGGATTTTTCCCTGCCCTTAATTTTTTTGTTTTCAAGAAGTTTTTCTTTGCTGCGATGTCGGTGGATTTATGGGATGATGGTTTTGTTTGATTCATTGGGTTGACGATGAACACCCCCGCTTTACTTGCTTTTGCCAGCGCCATTTTGGGCGGTGCCTTGGCTTTTGCCGTTGCCTGGAACGAACGTCGTTCCGCTGTGCCTTTTTCTTTTGTCGCGGGCATGGCCGCCATGGCCGTCGAAAGCGTTTTCAGCGGTCTCTCGCTCGGTGGCAGTTTGGAGGAGTTGATTTATTGGCAACATTGGCGGTTGGCGACCATGTCATTTTTTCCGGGCATCTGGCTTTATTTCAGCCTGACCTATGGTCGCGGCAACCAGCGCGTTTTTGTGAAACATTGGCGCTGGCTGTTGGGCGCGTTTTTTCTTGTGCCCTTAAGCCTCGGAATTTTTCTCAATAAATTTCTGATGCTTCCCGCCGTTGAAATCAAAGCCGGTCATTGGCTGCTCGGCTTGGGGTTGCCTGGCTTTCTGCTGAATCTGCTTTTATTAGTGAGCATGGTGCTGGTGGCCATGAATCTGGAACGCACCTTCCGCGCATCGGTGGGCACCATGCGCTGGCGCATTAAATTCATGATCCTCGGTTTGATCGTATTGTTTGCAGTGCGTTTTTACACCAGCAGCCAGACCTTGATTTTAAAAGCCATCGACCCGGACCTGTTGGTCGTGGATGCCGGAGCGTTGCTGGTCGGCGGCATTTTAATTTTCCGCTCGCTCTTTCGTGCCGGGCATTTTGACATGGATGTGTATCCGTCACTGACCGTGCTCCAAAGTTCGCTGACTGTTTTGCTGGCGGGGATTTATCTGGTGATCATCGGCGTGTTCGCCAAACTCGTCACTTATTTCAAAATCGGCGGCGACGAATCTTTCACCGCCAAAGCCTTCATGATTTTGGCCGCCTTGGTGGCACTGACCATTCTGCTGCTGTCCGACCGCGTGCGGTTATACACCAACCGTTTTATCAGCCGGCATTTTCAACGGCCGCTGTATGACTATCGCACCGTATGGCGCAAATTTACCGAGGCCACTGCGTCCTGCGTCAAGCAAATGGATCTCTGTCAAGCTGCGGTCAAATCCGTGACCGACATTTTTCAGGCCCTGTCCGTGACCATCTGGCTGGTGGATGACAAAAAGGAACAGCTCGTTTTCGCCGCGTCCACTTTTTTATCCGAGGCGCGCGCGGAAAATTTGCGGCCGAAAAAAAATGAATTGGCCGAAGTCATCAAGGCCTTGCAAAGCCAAAATGAGCCGGTGGACATTGACGATTCCAAGGCGAATTGGGCGACGATTTTGCAACGCTGCCATCCCGAAGAATTTCACAAAGGCGGCCACCGCATTTGCGTGCCAATGGTTGTGGGCGAAGAAATGATCGGCTTCATGATTTTGGGCGACCGCGTGGGCGGTCTGCCGTTTTTGTGGCAAGATTTTGATCTGCTCAAGTGTATTGGCGACCAACTGGCCGCCGGCTTGTTGAACACGCGGCTGTCACAAAAATTATTACAAGCTAAGGAACTCGAAGCCTTCCAAACCATGTCCGCTTTTTTTGTGCATGATTTAAAGAACACTGCGAATACGCTCAACTTGATGCTGCAAAATCTGCCCGTGCATTTTGACGATCCCGCGTTCCGCGCGGACGCGCTGCGCGGCGTGGCCAAAACCGTCACGCACATCAATCGCCTCATCGGCCGCCTGAGCTCCATCCGCCACGAGCTGCAAATCAAGCCGGTGCCGTCCGACCTCAACGAACTCGTCGCCAAGGCGCTCGCCGGTTGGGAAGAAGTGGCCGGCATCAATCTGACGAAAGATTTGCCGCCGCTGCCGCCGGTGAAATTCGATGCGGATCAAATGTTCAAAGTCGCGACCAATTTGATTTTCAATGCGCGCGAAGCGGTTGCCAAATCCGGCCAGGTGCACATCGCGACCAGCCAGAGCAACGGCTGGGTGATTCTCGCCGTGACGGACAACGGCTGCGGCATGAGCCAGGAATTCATCAGCCGCTCGCTGTTCCGGCCGTTTCAAACGACGAAAAAAAATGGGCTTGGCATTGGCATGTTCCAGAGCAAAATGATTGTCGAAGCGCATCAAGGAAAAATCGAAGTGGAAAGCGAGCCGGGCCACGGCGCGACGTTTCGGATTTATTTGCCGGTCCAAAACCCATGAAACCAAAATTGTTGATTGTTGACGACGACGAGGAAATCCGCACGCAGATGAAATGGGCGCTCGCGGCGGAATATGACATCTCGCTCGCCGAAGACCGCGCGAGTGCGCTCGAAGCGTTTCGCGCCGCGCAACCGTCCGTCGTGCTGCTCGATCTGGGTTTGCCGCCGCATCCGAACAATTCGGAAGAAGGCCTCGCCACGCTCTCGGCGCTGCATGCACTGGACCGCCTTGCCAAAGTCATCATCATCAGCGGCCAGGGCGAAAAACATAACGCCCTGCGCGCCATCGGGGCGAGTGCCTACGATTTTTTCACCAAGCCGGTGGAAATGGACGAACTGAAATTTTTGCTCAAGCGTTGCTTTCAAGTCGTGCAACTGGAAAAGGAATACGCGGAGATGCAGCAGTTGATCCACACGGATTCCTTTGAAGGCATGCTCGGCACCAGCGCGCAGATGCGGCCGATTTTTGAATCCATCCGCAAGGTCGCCACGACCGATGCGCCGGTGTTGATTCTCGGCGAAAGCGGCACCGGCAAGGAAATGGCCGCGCGCGCCATCCATCAAAAAAGCGACCGCAAGAACGGGCCGTTCATCGCCATCAATTGCAGTGCGATTCCCGAAACCCTTTTGGAGAGCGAATTGTTCGGCCACGAAAAAGGCGCGTTCACCGGCGCGCACATGCAACGCAAAGGCCGAATTGAATCGGCTAACGACGGCACGCTGTTCCTGGATGAAATTGGGGAAATCCCGCTGCCGCTGCAAGTGAAGCTGCTGCGATTTTTGCAGGAGCAGACCATCGAGCGCGTCGGCGGCCGGCAGGAAATTCAAATCAACGCCCGCGTCGTGGCCGCGACGAATGCGGATTTGAAAAAAGTCATGGCGGCCGGCACGTTCCGCGAAGATTTATTTTACCGGCTCGCCGTGGTGTCGCTCACCTTGCCGCCGTTGCGTGAACGCGAAAACGACGTGCGCCTGCTGGCGCAATTTTTCCTGAATCAATTCGCCGCGCAGGTCAACAAATCCAATCTGGCGTTCGATCCCGATGCGCTGCGCGCGCTCAACAAACATCCGTGGCCGGGCAATGTCCGCGAACTGGAAAACTGCATTCGCCGCGCGGTCATCATGGCCGATGGCCGTCGCGTGACGGCACGCGATTTGGAATTGGAGCCGTCAAGTTTAGGCGCGAACGTAGTCACGTTAAAAGACGCGCGCGAAGCGGTGGAACGCCAGATGGTGCAGCAGGCACTGCGCAAACACGGCGGCAAGATTGCTCCGGCCGCCGTGGAATTGGGTTTGAGTCGCCCAACGCTTTATGAATTGATGGACAAGCTCGGCATCAACCGGGCTTAGAACACATTGAAACGTTCCGGCACGTAAACAATGTCGCCCGGCTTGAGATAAAAGGGCTTGGTTTCGGTGCCTTGCAAAACGGCCTTCAAGTTGAGGATGTAATTTTCCATCACGCCCTTGTTGTTGCGAATGACTTTGACGGCGCGCAAATTTGACGTGGCGTAATCCGGGCCGCCCGCTTCCATGACCGCTTCGAGCGCAGTGATCGGGTGATCTGAGAGGACTTTGCCGGGATGAATGATCGCGCCCGTCACGAACACGGGAAAGGCGGAAGATTGCAACACCACGGTGATTTGCTTGGTGGTGATTTGCGAGGAATATAATTTCACCAGTTGCTGCTGCAATTCATCCGGCGTCAGGCCGGCGGCTTCCACATCGCCCACCAATTGGAGCGTGATCTTGCCGTCACGGCGGATTTGCTGGGTCGTGTCCAAACTGGCGGAACCGGGAAAAGAAATTTTAAGGATGTCGCCTTCGCGCAGCGAAACCACTTCGGTGTGCGTTTTTTCCGGCGTGCCTTGGAGCGCAGGTTCCGGCATTTGCTCCGTGGTGCAACCGGTGAATGCGAGCAAAGTGACGACCACCAAGCCGGCCAATGTCATCAGCGCACGGGTGCCGTTTGAATCTGTAATTTTAATCATAAAGTTAAACAAGTTTCCTCGCCACCGATTAAAGCAGAAACCGGCGGGGAGCAAAAGCGCTTTTGCACTCGCTTTCGGCTGCTTGGCCGGGTTGGACGCTTGGAAAAAAAGTCCGGCCCGGACCGCCTTTGTATCGGCCACAGAGTTTTTTTATTAAGTTTTATTTTCTCCGCTCCTTGACTGAAATGGAACTTTCCGTTGCAAATGGTGCCAGCGAGTGGAATCGAACCACTAAAATTGCCGTTTTGAAGATTCTCGCGGATTCCGGTCGGGGGTGTTTCAATGCCTTTCATTGCTCACAGATTAGCAGATAAAAACCAACAGTGTCAACAGTAATTGCGATTCCGTGGGTATCTGCCAGCAAGACAACCTGTGCAAATTCTGTGCAAGTCCACTTGTCTGTGCAAAAACTGTGCAAACGAAATCTCTGGCCGGGATTTGTGCAAACTCTGTGCAAACTCGGCGAGTGGATTCCTCGCCCGCCGCTGTTTCTAGTGGCGGCACGCCGCCCCCGGTTAGCGTGCGCCTGGCTCGCTGGTGGTCAACGTGGCGCGGGCGCTGCGGAAATTATTTGGTGGATGCGGTCAGCACATTCGGCAGGCGGCGGCGGCGCGGCTTGCCGGTCTTGGCTTTCGGTCCGGCGGTTTTGTATTGGGGCTGGCTCTCGATCAAAAAGGTGCCACCCCCTTTGACAGCGACCAACGCGCTACCGTCAGCAAAGAATTTACTTCGACGGCGCGGGCCGGTCATTGGGTAGGTGGTTTTCATCGTGGTCGGGCCTGTCTGGGCCAATCTCACACCGATGCCGGCGGCGGGCAATCCAAAACGGGAATTGTCATGCGGCTCACACAGGCTTAATCTCGTCACGACGGAATTATTCAACGACCAGAAAATTTAACCAAAAACATTTAGCGTAGCTTCGGCTACGGGCTGCCTAGAAAACCGCGAATTTTCCAAGCCCGCACAGAATCCGACCGAGCGCGCCCCATCGGGCGCGGCTTGGCGTATCTTCTGTGCAGGCGCTTCGCGGTGCCTCTAGGCAGGGTGCGTTAAGTCCGCGCCTCTTTTCTTCCCGTAGTTCGTTGCCACGCCAGACGAGCTATGAATACCAAACTTCTCCCCTTTGCTGCATCCGTAGGGCTGGCCGTGTATGGATGCGAGAAATAAAACGATTTATCCGCGCCAGAAATGAGCGAAGAAATAAAAACATCCGATGCAATTAAAGGGCTGGCGGTAATAATCGTCGGCATATTGTTTTTTTGGCTGGTGGTAAGATTTTTTGTATGCCAGGCGGAACCGCAATGGATCGAGACAACAGATTCAACAGAAAGGCTGCTCGTTTTCCGTCGCCACATTTTTACCTCAGATGAAAAAATCTTACTGGAAGCCCACACGAACAATGACTTCCCGGAAG
>Ga0302277_1003761_pt1 | contig 10284 bp, 9 predicted proteins | sample III_Bog_N3_1_FD_198759 | JGI IMG/M metagenome (GOLD analysis project Ga0302277, IMG submission 198759) | Peat permafrost microbial communities from Stordalen Mire near Abisko, Sweden - III_Bog_N3_1 | ecosystem: Environmental > Terrestrial > Soil > Wetlands > Peat | place: Sweden: Abisko... | reverse complement strand
ATGGGGTGATCATGGCCAGATACATGAATGACATGGCCCCGTTGCGATGTTCCGGATCGACATACAAAGGGTTATCCAGCCAGAGTGCCGTGTTCAGCAGGTCGTTATCAATTATGGCTTGCGTGGATAACTGCAACCGACGACGCAGGTAAACCCCTTCGGGAGTGTGGAGGAATCCATATTCCGTTTTTTGAGGATCACCATAAAATTGCACGCTCGCAATCTTGCCAGAGACATGACCCTGATAATACTTGCCGAGCGAATCCGGCGGAGCGCCGCGCTGTTTGAAAACCTGCCGGTTTTTAAGCAACAGCCTGGTTGTTTCTTGGGTGCCAGCGGCAATAATAAATTTACGTGCCATTATTCTTGCGTAGCGCAGGCGAGAAAAATCCCGCAGACCAACTTCGGAAATGGTTCCGGATTCCAATGAAGTATTCAATTCACTGGCCTCCCAGCCGACAAGCAGATGAAGGGTTTCCGAAGAATCGATTTGTGATCCGTAACGCTCTCCGAAACGTGTAGGCATGCTCCATCGTTCGATGACCGAATCGGTCACCTCGCCGCTTTCGAAACCTTCAGCAATGTGAGAACCCGCGAAGGTCGGAATTTCATTCAAATCGAATTGCGGCCCGCCGCATTCGAAATATTTTGCGGCCGGTCCGGCATATTGGCGGGATTCATTCAAAAGTGCTAGGTTCCACGTGCATTGCCCGCCAAGAATTTTTCTCGGCAAAAAATCCACCTCATCATACATCACGCAGCGACCACCCCAAGTGGCGGAACTTCCACCCAGTCCCTTGTTGGTGCATTCATACGGCAGATGATGATTCTCCGGGGTTTTAATATTAATTGAATCATCTAAAGAGTTTTTGGAGACCGACCGGCCGGCTCCGTATTCAATCAGTAAGACCAGATGCTGTGGCCGCAGCTTTTGATATTCCAGTGCTAGAATAATCCCCGCCGGCCCGGTGCCAATGATGCACAGGTCATAATTTGTTCTTTCTGCCCTTCCGACATCAACCTTCATAAGTGTCTAAGCTATGTCTTGATTTGGTTTGCATTCTGGCCAGGTGCAACGGAAGGCATTCTTTGCCGCACCGCCACAGCGGGATTGCCGGCATAGACCGTCCATGCATCGAGGTTTCTGGTGGCAACTGAGCCAGCCCCCAAAACGCTGCCGGTCTTGCAATGAACGCCCGGCAGAACGATAGCCCTGGCACAAATCCAGACTTGATCCTCAATGCGGATAAATTTTTTCAAGTAGGTAAATTCAGGTGATTGATAATCATGGGTAGCCCCGCAAAGGTAGGCATCCTGCGAAATAATGGTGCGGTCACCAAGCGAAACGCCGCCTGGATTATAGACTTCGGCGCCCCGGCCAATCGTCACCACGGTGCCGGTCTCCAAGAGCCACGGAGCCCAAATCCGGGCACTGGGATAGATGAAATTGACGGCCCCCAGTTTGGCTCCGAAGAGCCGGAGCAAGGCGCATCTCCATTTATGAAGTGGCGGCGGCGTTGGCCGGAAGAGAAACATCCAGGCTAAAATCCAGATCAGCCGTCTGACCCGCGATTGCCAGCCAAATGCCGGACGCAGAAGGGGGTCGTTGCTATCAGCTGAATGTGCGCTTAACAAGCCCATATGGGTTTCGGTCGAATTTTGTTGATTTAGGAACTTATCAACCTTGGTGGATTCTCTCGATAATGGATCATCATTGGCACCAATTTGCAGGCTTTCCAATATCGAGGGACAAACTTCCCCGGCTCAGATAAACAGCGAAATAGCCAACCGAGGAAGAATTTGTCCGCCCAACCTGGAATTTTCACCTGGTTGCCCGTAAGAAAACCGATGGCTGCGCCAATGCAGTGGATGCTGGGACGGAAATCGCACACCTGTTTCAACATTAACCCGACTCTCTCCTGTGTGCCGCCACCAAGACAGACAACGATGTGTCTGGGTTTCTGTTTGGCTACCAGGCTGGCCAATATATTATCTACTATCTGACCGCCGGCGTAATGCGGTGCAAGATAACAGTCCGCCTCCGTGAACTCATACCCTTGCGAACGCAGCCATGCCAAATTTTGATCGCGCGCGGTTGCGTTGGGCATGATCCACAAAACCGATCCCCGTGGCTGCAACACTTTCATTTCGTGCAGGAGCTTGAGATATCTCAGACCAGAAACGCGGGCGATTTTCTTTCCAGTGAGCAATTGCCACAACAAAACCATCAGTCCGCTGTCAGTAATAGCCAGATCGGCGTTGTAAACAGCTTCACGATAAGACCTGTTGGTCTGTAGTTCCACCAGCGCGGGTGCTGCCGGCACGACCACCAAACCGCCTTGCAAACCGATTTGCACCGCCGCTTCGGCACTGCCTATGAAAAAGCGTATGCCAAGAATGCGTTGAAACAATGCCGGCTGATCGGGTGCGAGGCTCATCTTGGTATTTTGTTATTTAAGTAAATTCAGTTTTTTCAGTTCAAGCGTTTTCACGACGCACAGATATTCGTAAACGGCGTGCAGACGGGCGAAATGGTATCCTTCTTTTCCATCCAAAAATCCCTGTTGCCAGAGATAGACATAGAGAAACCGGAAAAATGGCCGACAGGGCAGTTGTTGTGACAGCTGTTTCAAACGGCGCAGTTTTCCAACTTCTTTGCTTTGCAAAGACGTGCTGCTGCTTTTCAGAAAACGATCCAGCGCCACGCGCGCTTCCCAGTTGGAATAGCGGTTGTGTTTCTCGACGAACACGTCCACCGAAGGAAAAGCGTAATGATCCATCTCACAGCGCAGGCGCCCGGTCTCGCCGTTCACCACAACATGCTCGTGAACTTCGTTATCTCCGCTGGCGGTGGCCACGGCGGTCAATTTTTCATGTCGCCCCAGACGGTGTTTAAACAGTCGCAGGTTCCAATTCGGATAATAAGCATGCCGGAGCCACCTGCCCATGAACATGAAGCGCCGGTTGATCCAATAGCCGTCCAGCGGGTGTTTCGAATCCGTCACAATGCGCCGGAATTCCTCCTCCGCTTCCGGCGGCATCACCTCGTCGGCATCCAGAATGAACACCCATTCATGCTTGAAAGGCAGTTGCGCTAACGCCCAGTTTTTCTTTTTTGGCCAGGTGCCGTTGAAGCTGAATTGCACCACCTGCGCTCCGTGCGATTCAGCAATAGCCTGCGACCCGTCGGTGCTCTGTGAATCCACCACAAAAATTTCATCCGCCCAAGCTACTGCTGCCAGACTGCGGGGAAGATTGGCCGCCTCATTTTTTATCGGCATGAGAATGGAGACTGGAACTTTCATGCGCAATCAGTGTCTTATGGTTTGTTCAATTGCGGTAAGCAGACGCCGGGAGGCAAGACCGATGTTAAACCGACTTTCATAGCTGGCTTTGGCCGCACGGTTCATGGTCAGCTTGGCTTCCGGCGAAAAACTTAGCCAGCGTCGCAGGGCAAGTTCCGCGCCTCCACACGTGTCACGGCCAACCAAGCCGGCGCGATCTTCCTCGATTTCCCGCCAGATATTCACCTGACTTGAAATCAAAACCGGTTTACCGCACGCGAGCGCCTCAACAACAGCCAGGCCGAAATTTTCCTGATGACTGAACAAGATAAAAATTTCAGACTGGAAAATTGCCCCCCACTTGGCATTCCCGGCGAGCATTCCAGGCCAGAAAACGGACTCTGGTGGACAGGTTTGTGTCGCCAACTCCTGCATTTGTCGTGCGTAAGATGTTTCCAAACCCGGACCAGCAATAACCAGCTTGGGGATTGGCGCACGTTCAATAGCGCCCGTGGAGCGACAAATTTTTGCATAGGCTTTGATAAGCATGTCCACACCCTTTTTAGGATCAATGCGACCGAGGAACAACCAGAATGGACCGGCCTTCAACCCCGGGCATTTTTCCGCGAATGCCTCCGCCATGAAGTCTTGGTAAACTGGCGGCTGCGGAATACCCAAGCCAACATTGATTTCATGCTTTGGCCGGTAGGGTTGAAAGGCATCTCTCGCCAGCCGCATTTCTTCAGCACAAGTAAAGAGCAGTGCATTGGCATGACTAATAACCTGTTGTTCGACACATTTCCAATAGCACCAGTTGCGCAGCGCTTTCATTCGTCGTGCAGGATCGCGCTGGAACCACGGATCGAGCATCCCGTGCGGAAAGACAAAATAAGGCGGCCGGCCGGCAGTTTGTGCCGCCTTCGACAGCGCGTAGCCTGAATACTGCCACAGACCATTCATGATCACCGCATCAAAGCGCGAGAGGTTTCCATTCAACCACGGCAAGAGTTCGGGATGGTAACGCCATGGACCCCGCCCAGCTCCCAACGCGTGAATCGGGAAGGTGGCTCCGGACAAAAAATCCGAACTGGATTCATCAAGACAAACCACTTCGAAGGCGTGCCCCTGCTCCATGAACCAGCTCGCCTGATTGCGGATAACTTGGCAGGTTCCGCCGGTGTGCGGATCCATGGTGGTGATAACGTGCAGGAACTTCATCGCACGAAACCAGTTGTCCGCCGAAAGTATTGCGCCTCCTTCGGAAGGTCTTTTATAAACCGCGCCGGCACGCCGCCATACAGCGAGAAGGAAGCTTCAAACGCCTTGGTCAAAACCGCTCCGGCCGCCAATACGCTTTGGGATGGCAGCCGCGCACCACCCAGCACGATGCAGCGCGTGCCGATGAAGCAATAGTCCCCGATTTCAATCGGCTTGGAATCCTGACGGCCGGCAACAACATCAATTGAATGCGTCAACAGCTCGGAATGGTGGCCGGCAATCGTGGTGAAGCGCCCGACTTTGATTTCGTGGGTGCAGTCGAGATAATGTCGCTTGGTGATGGCCGAATGTTCCCCAATGACCAATTGCGGCCGGCGATCCTTTTGATGTGTGAAATGTCTGCCAGATCCACCAGGATGTCCTGTGACCCAGTTACTTCGTCCAATGGTCGAGTAGTCACCCAGTTCCACAGTGTCAAGATGGATTACCACGGTGAAATGGTCTATTCGCGTTTCTTTGCCCAGCCGCAGATGTTTGGGATAAACCCAAGCCAGTCCAATCCGCGCCGAACGGTCAATTTCATAGCCGTAGCAACGGTGCAAAAACCAACGCTTCAAACTCCATGGAAATAAAACAATGAGAAACTTTAAAATCATGGCTTCAGTTGGCGGTGCAACCTGTGGCGGTCTTGCTGATTTCGTGAAGTTCCAAATACTCGTCAACCATTCGCATTAAGCCAAAGCGGTCGGTGTTCTTGTATCCGTTTTTAATCAATGACTCTCTTATGGCAGGATCATCCAATGTTCGCAGGACCGTAGCAAACGATTTGGCGTCATGTGGATCGGAATGCAATACCGCACCGCCGCCTACTTCAATGAGAGGTTCTAGATTGCTGGCAATCACCGGGACGCCACAAGCGTGAGCCTCAATTATCGGCCAGCCAAATCCTTCTGAAAACGACGGGAAAACCAACGCATGCGCCAGACTGTAGAGGGCGCATAAGGTGGCGTGATCTGGCTTGGCCACAGAATAGACACGCCCCGCGATCCCGAAATTCTTTGCTTCTGCGGAAAGCAACTGGTCCATCGGTTCCCCGGCGAAACAGATGTTTCCGGTCCATGATAAATCACCTTGCTGGCTCATCTGCAATAGCAGGCTTCGGTTCTTTCGGGGAAGGTTGGAGCCGACGTGCAGCACGAATGGCAGCGGAATGGCAATGCCGTTTTGCTTTAGAATCCGTAGCGCCTCGGATTTTTCAATTTTTTTGAACTCGGCATTGAGAGCATTATGCACTACTTTCCAGCCGGAACCGGGATGATGGCTTCCCGACAATTCGCAAAGTTGAATAAGCGTGCGTCGGGAAACACAGGCTATGCGTTGCGCGCTGCTCAAGTGTTTCAAGATCCAGCGCTGAAGAACAACGCCCGTCCGGGAGGCTGAACAATATGCCTCTGTATGCCCCAAGGCACCACGAATAGCTAAAACGTCATGACAAGTGATGGCGGCGCGTTCTTTAGGAAGATGCGTCAGATACGGCGCATTGGAATGGTCGCAAACATGGTAGTAAGTGTCATCCCCGAATTCATGCCGCTGGTTGCGGACAAACCGGCGTAGCGTCAATGGGAACAATATCCATTTGTCCACATAGCCAAGCCATTTGTCAATGCCTCTGCCAGGTTGAGCTTTGTTTCGGAGCAGCATCGGTTGAGGTGTAATAACTTCCACGGTCATGCCACGGTTACGCAGTCCGACCGCGAGTAAGTCAGTAAAACGCATCATGCTTTCCTGGCAATCCGGAGGGTAGTTGCCGATGAGTATGAAGTGTTTTCCGGGCACTTTATTTTAGCAGGTCAAAGCAATTTTCCGACCTTTAATTTTATAGTCGGTGGCCGCCAGTGTCAGGCCCCCACCAATCACGGCAGCACCCAGTGTGGTAGCCTGTCCCCATTGACCATTTAACACTGGGAAAAGGCAGGCGGCGGCAAAAACCAGGCTCAAAGGCGAACGCCGCCGCCAGGCACGATAAGCGGTGAACATAATTGAACCCGCGAGTAGAACGCGATAGCCAATCAGCAGGCTGCCCAAAGCGAAACCGTTGTCGTAGAGCAGCCGGCCCCATTCGGATTCCGCGCCGCCAAAGCCAACGTGCTGTGTCACCAATTGCTGCCCCACATTGGTCGAGAAACCGGTTCCCTGGCCAAAACCTTTTATGCCGCTGAAGGAGCCAAACAAGTCGTTCAAGACCCGGTCCACAATGGCTTCCTTAAAGCCGCCTTGATCGTCCGTTGCCCCTTGCCAACGTGCAAGGAATGCCTCCATGCCATCTTTAAAAACCAAGGACTGGCCAGCCACCAGATAAAGCAGGACTACCACAAGAACAAGTTGCATGACCAATTTGATAGAAAAACGTCCGCCCGCAAACAGTGCTGCAAGCCCGGCCATTGCCACAATCGTCACACTTAAAAACAAGGTGCGACTGATTGATATGGGAATGGCTATCAAGATAGCCCCCCCGGCGGCAGCCATCAGCCATACCGGAAGTTTCCGCGCTAACATAAGTGCAAACCAGCAGGCGGTGAACAGTGGGTATAATAACGCCGGTCCGGTAATAAAGCTGAATGTGCCCGGCGGACGGAAACGATCCATCGCACCATCAAATCCTGCGCCTTCCAAACTGCCGCCCACGCCGCGGTTTACCCACGCATCTTGCGGTTTATAAAATTGCGCCACCAGCAGCAGGGTATAAGGAACAGCCAGCCATAAGGCAACCTTCGCCAGCCTGATGAAATCATTTTTTTTCAGAACTTTTCCCATGATGAAAATCAAAGGCACATGCAGAAAATCACAACGCACTCCATATAACGCCACAAACAGGTTTCCGTGTCCCAGCAACAACGCATTGATAAAAGATAATATTGCCAAAAGGCCGCCCCAGACCACAAAACCATTGACTGGAAACAAATTGTTGGAAACCGCGAGCGCATAGATGGCAATCACCACGGGATCGCGGATCAACAGCAAAGGTGAGGCCAAGCCAGGCAGAAACCAGCGCCGCAATCCGCCTTCGATCAGCCATAGAATAAGATAGAGCCAGACCAGATTTCGGATCAGCCGCTTTTGCTGGCCAACAGTTCCCTGTGCCGGGGCTGTCTCCGCACGGCTTTTGACAGAAATCCCCGACAAGTTACCGGCCGGCATGTGCGAAGTATTCAAGCGTGGATTAATTGACGGACTCCGTCGGCAATAATTTTGCCATACTCGGCCCAAGTGAACTGACCGGCTTTGGTTGCCGCTGCACGCGACATTTCGAACAGTGTTGCCCGGTGGTCTGCAAACCAGGCAATTCTTTCGGCGATTAGATCAGGGCGGCGAATGGGAACCAAAAAACCAGTGGTTCCCTCGATGATCAAATCTTCTCCGCCGGTGTTTGGCGTGATGATGAGCGGCAAGCCCTGGCTCATGGCTTCCTGCATGACCAGCGCCCGCCCTTCAACTATGGATGGGAGACAAAATACATCACAACGGCGCATCAGTTTCAGAACTTCGTCATGGGGCCGGTTAGGCTCGTAAATAAATTCTTTGAATTCATTGCGGTAAAACTCCATCGACGCCTGAGGTGAACCCATTACCACCAACTCCACATCACTCCGGTTAAGCAGGCGCAGCGCTGCAAACAAATCTCCCAGTCCTTTGCGTTGTCCCATGGAACCGGCAAATAATACGCGCAATTTTCGGCCAGCATTGTTGGTGGAAATAGTGTGCTTGCACAAGGAAACTGGAGGTGAACCAAATGGTGCAACGACTATTTTTTTTTTAATCCGCAGCGGTTCCGGAATTGATCGGGCGACAAACAGGCTGGGACAAATTACCACTTCCGCCAATTCGAGTTCTTTAGTTTTTCTATCTATTTTTACTTCCGAATCGTTCACCCCACCGCCCAAGGTGGCCTTCCAGTTTGGAAGCCTCTCAGCTTCGTCTGCCAGTAATTGGCGTAATGTCCGCCAGTAGGCAATGGGAAGTTCGTAAACGCGACGAAGGTTTGTTTCTTTTGCAGCTTTTAAAGATTCCAACGCGCCGTCTTCGTAGGCATAGACACCGCTAAATGACGCAGGAGATTGCCGGAGTCGTCTGGCGGCCTGCCGATCCTGAGCCTGAAACACTTGATCAATGCAAAACACGCCGGTTTCATGGCGACTAAGTTGGGGCAGATTGAGTCGGCCAGCCAACATTCGGCCCAGTTCCCGGCACGGATGCTGAACCGTAAAGGCCCGCAGGCGGACGTCAAATGACCGGCGCTTCAATTCGCGTCCCCATTTACTATTCGCCAGAAAATCCCATCCATTACCCGGATACGTGGCAATGGCCGTGTGGAATTCAGCCAGTAACCCAGCCTCCAACAGACTGATCAAAGCCGCCCTGACATTGGCATTGCCGGTCGGATGCGAAAAAAGCAGGCCCGGCATGTTACAAAGCTTCCCCCCGGCAAACTGCGGTGTAGGATTGGCGGTAGAATTCCATCGGGCGCAAATATTCTTTCAAAGTTGCCCGCCCGCGTTCCGCCCGCTCACCATACTCCTCGTCGCTCATCGTCGCCGCACGTTTCAAGGCTTCCGTCAGTTCCGTTAGATTTCCCGGCTCCACGATCAAAGCCGCGTCACCACCTGATTCCGGCAGTCCGCCATCGCGGGTCACGATTGCCGGAACACCAACGCTGCGGGCTTCAATGGGAGTCAGCCCCAAATCCTCCCGCGTGCGTGCGGGCGCCACCAGCCAGCGGGCGGAAGCGAGGCGTTCACCTTTCGTCTGGTCATCAATAAAGCCCGGCATCTCCACACCTTTGATGCCCAAGTCTTTTATCAATTGTTCAACTTTGGATTTTAACGGACCATTGCCAATCAAGACGAGCGGCCATTGAACCGGATCCAGTTGCGCCCGTGAATAGGCGATAATTAGATCGTCAATGCCTTTGTTCGCAATCCATCGGCCCATGAATAGAAAGCCCTTGCGCTCGGCTGGAGAGCACCAGGCTTTTGGAAAATTACAGACCGTGGGCACACAGTCGCTCGTTTCCGATTTTGTGGTCGGCTCCCAAGTATTCCATACAAACCGCGAGTTATACCAGCGCCTTTGTGCGAGTTTCGCTCCAAGACCCCACAAGAACGAATGGACATTCAATCTGCGTTGCCGCCAGTTATGGATGGTTAGCACTAATTTTTTTCCCCAGAATCTAGCCGGAAATATGACGTCCGGCGACGTGTTCTGGCCATGCACTATGTCCGCCCATCGAATCAGATTTATCAATTTGGATTCGCCACGATGCACATAGTGAACAGGACAACTCAATGATTCATCCACCGCCTTTTTTAAATTGGGTTCCAACTCTGATCCCAGCACCAGCTTAAAACATAATTGCACCTCAAATTCAGGCCAGTTTTGCACGGCTGAAGCCAGTGCAATGACAAAGGCGTCTATTCCTCCATAGTGTCCCATGCTTGGGCTGACAATAAGTAGTTTCATTAGATTTAACCAACTTGATGACTGGCTGGCGTCATGTCCGCCCCGATTCAATAGTTGATGCTTTTGCCCGCAACTCCGCAAGCATCTGACCAGCCACGCGCTTGAGTCGGCTTTCTCCCGCAGTCACGACTTCGCGGGTCGGCAACGTATTTAACAAGCCAAATTGCTGGGGTGAAAGTAGTGGGAAAGAGGTTTCGTCCGGCTGTGTGTTAATCCCGCGCAGGTGCCAGTCATCGCGCGTCACCAGCACTGGCAGGCCATGTTC
>Ga0302277_1003759_pt1 | contig 10286 bp, 9 predicted proteins | sample III_Bog_N3_1_FD_198759 | JGI IMG/M metagenome (GOLD analysis project Ga0302277, IMG submission 198759) | Peat permafrost microbial communities from Stordalen Mire near Abisko, Sweden - III_Bog_N3_1 | ecosystem: Environmental > Terrestrial > Soil > Wetlands > Peat | place: Sweden: Abisko... | reverse complement strand
GCATGGATGAGGCGGTACGCAATCGTGAGGCTGAGCAGACTGAGCAAAGCCTTACTTCGGTCCAGGGCATCTTCGATCACATGTCGGCGTACATGGAGGCGCCCGCGGCGGCATGAAACATGATGTCACTACAACCATAAATTGGCCAGAATGGCCAGTTTATGGTTGGAATTCCAGCCGGCCGATAAGGAGCACGGCAACTCGCGAGCGTGCGCATGTTCGCGTTTGCCGACCAGTTCGCGTCAATCTTACTATTGCCGATTATCCGCTCCGGAACCACCACCGTCGTACATAGAATATGGAGAATAGAGCATAATTGGTGGAAATCGGCTTCTTGCAATCGGTTGAAGCTGAAGAGACTCTGCTGACTCAAAGAATGAGTGATCGTGAGGGCAGAGAGATTCGGCGAGCGCTTACGAACGAAGCAGACCGCATCCCGTGCGGCGCGCCTGTTCTTTATTCTGAGGCTGCGCACGAGCAAAGGAGCCATAGGATGGTTGATGATTTTGTGGTCGACGGAGCATACGGAGCTTTCTGATGGATACGCGATCTCCAGGATTTCCGCGTGAACTTCTAACCCAGCCCTGGACATCCAGGCTCGAATATTTTAGGGGCTACACTATGGCCCATCCGCGCTTGATTGCTGTTCGGGATGCTCTACTTGCTGCCATTCAGGACAGAGAGCCAAATTCGTTGATTTTGGTTCTGGGGCCAAGTGGAGTGGGTAAGACCACATTACGCAGGAAGATTGAGCAGTTGCTGGTATCCGAAATGCTGGTAGACCTCCATTCTGATCCGGGGCGGTTCCCGGTTGTGAGTGTAGAGTGTATCGCTCCCGAATCCGGGACCTTCAGTTGGCGGGATCAGTTTTATAGGATGTTGAGGCAAATGGAAGAGCCTCTGACGGGATACAAATTGAATCCGGGGACGCCAGTGCAGATTGGACAACGAGCGCTCAAGTTCATGCCGAACGCCAAAGCGGCCGGATTAGAGTACCGCCACGCACTGGAACAAGCGCTTCGTTTCCGCCGCCCATTGGCGGTATTGCTTGACGAAGCACAGCATCTGGCATCGGTGGGTTCTGGGCGCAGACTTTCGGATCAGCTGGATGTAATTAAATCCATTGCCAACTGCACAGGAACTGCTCACGTGTTGTTGGGCACGTACAGTCTATTGGCATTCCGGAATTTGAGCGCCCAATTGAGCCGTCGAAGCGTCGATATCCATTTCCCGCGGTATCGAAGCGACGACACTGAGGATCTGAAGGCGTTCAGGACCGTCCTACATTCGTTCGAGCTGCATCTTCCACTGTCCGAGCCGCCCGACTTGGTGAGCGAGTGGGAGTATCTGTATGAGCGGAGCATTGGGTGCGTGGGGGTGCTGAAAGAGTGGCTTATGAGGGCTCTCGCTGGAGTCCTGAGGAAAGACGCCAATGTTCTAACGCTTAGCGATCTGGAATCACACGCATTGAACGTTGCCCAATGCGACAAAATGCTTGCAGAAGTGCTGGAAGGAGAGATGAGACTGCTCGAAAGTTCCGGGGAACGCGCACGTCTGCGAACTCGTCTCGGCCTGACTGTAGCGGCAGCGAGGCATGATGATGCGAGCGTGCACCCCAGCGCGCGCGAAGCTGAAATTCTGCTACCGCGCAGGCAGCGCAGGACTCCAGGGCTGCGCAGACCAATGCGCGACGCGATTGCTTGCCCATTAGGGACATATGGGTCTAGCCCCGCAGTTTGAGTGTTGGGACTGCGAACCAGTGACTCTGCCGCCACGCAGTCGCCTCTATTCATTGACGCCGATTGGAATAGGTTCGATGTTTGTGGAAAGTCTTACGGGCTATGTAAGCCGGTTGGCTGATGCCCACGCAGTCTCAGTGGGCAACTTGGTAGGTCGCGAACTCTTACTCGTCAGTTCGAAACCTCGGCGCCCGTTCGGACCTTTCGTGCCACGAGATGTAACAACGAAGTCTCACGGTTTTCGTGGACGAGCATGTTCGGCCAACGGCTGGGGAGAAAGTGCCAACAGGTGGGTTGGCGCTTTGGAAAGAGCAACTCATCAGACCAACCTTCGGTTCCTTACGCTATTGCCGTTTGAAGACGTCTTTTCTCGCGGCGCTCTCTTTAGGTCCATGCGCTCCTGGTGCCCGGCCTGTTATGAGGATTGGAGGTGCGCCGGAACCATAGTCTATGAACCACTTTTATGGAATATCAAATCGGCTACGGTCTGCCTGCGTCATGGCTGTCCTTTGGAAGAAATCTGCCCATATTGCCATGAGACGATGTCTCCGCTGGGCACCTATACCCGCCCCGGATACTGTTCGAAATGTCTGCTATGGCTGGGCCATAGTGAGGAACCTAAGCCCGTGAATCAGTTAGATAAGCAGGCACGAACGCACGCAGAGGTATGGCGCACTAAAGCCGTCGCCGAATTACTGGCTGCATCGCCGCAGCTGAATGTCTCGGGCGTGGCACTCAAGGCAAACCTTCGAGCCTGCATAGAGTACGTTGCTGAAGGCAATGTTCTCGCGTTCGCCGAATTGGTTCAACTATCGAGACCTGGGCTTGACTATTTGACCAATGGAAAGGGATTGCCTGAGCTTGGCACGCTGCTTCAGATTTGCCATCAGGCTGATACTGCTTTAGCCACCTTCCTCACAAGCCTTCCTGTTGCTGACGCCGGCACGTGGGATCGGTTGAAACAGACTCTTCAGTCCAGCCGTAAGGACTGTCGGGTTCCTTTATCCCGATCTCGCGAGCAAGTACGGGCTGCTATGCGAGAGGCATTACATGAACAGCCACCACCGTCCCTGTCCGAGATAGCCAGGAGACTGGACTACAAGGCAGTGGAAGGGCTTCGCGACGTAGATAAGACGCTATCCAAGCAGCTTGCCGCTAACTATCGCAAGTCAGGTCGAACACACTGGTGGCGCAACCCTGGCGCCGCGAGAATTTGCGAACAGGCCGACATCCGGGCCATGTTGGAGCAATCACTCTCCGAGAGAAACCCACCTCCTTTGTACCAGCTTGCGGTCAATCTCGGATACGTCAATGAAGGCTACATCCAGAACAACTTTCCGGAGCTCTGCGGTGCCATCAGGCAAAAGATCAAGAAGAATAATGAAGCGCGGATCTCCACAATGGAACGCGCTCTGCGTAACGCGTTAAATCATGAGCCTCCTCCTTCTCTTGACGAATTGCGGAAACGATTGGGCTATTCATGTTCGACCGTTCTCAAAAACCACTTTCCGCTTCTCTATGAGGAAGTCTCAACGCGGCGGCGCTTGCATCGTCGTCAAAGAATGCTGGAACTGACAAATGCCCTTCAGTCAGCTCTCTCGGATGTACCGGCTCCCTCGCTCGTCAGCTTGTGCAAGACGTTGAACACGCCGGAACATATCCTCGAGAAGCTGTGTCCGCGAGAGTGCGCTTTGATTAGAGCAAGATACCGTCAAGCTCGCGCAGACACTTCAGTGCGCCGCAAAGAACAGCTTCAACAGGAAGTGCGCCAAATCATCCAGAGCATGCAAGGCGACGGCACATTCCCGACGATCAAGCAGGTGACAAGTCTACTCAGTCGAAGAAGCAATTGGGCGGAGGCTTCGACTGCTGTGTCAACGGTAAGAAAGGAATCCAGGACCATCATGTAGACGAGCGACTATCTCACTCCCCGAGTGTCAGCCACAATCCGATGGCCAACCCAGCTAGCCATAACGGGTGTCCAGCGTGCCAAGAACCCAGCTCATAAACAATTTGCATTTACAATTCCGCGAAACTAGAGGCGCTTGGGGCGTCTCCTTGGACTTGGATGGCAGGCCGTTGGGAGCTGACAGACGAACAGTAGAAGTGGGTGGAGCCGATCCTGCGTCCTCGGGGGCGTGAGGAAAAACACTTTCTCATGCGGGTCATGTGATGGACTGGTTTCATATTCAAAGGAGGCAATCTTCCTTCAGCGCGAGTATTGAGCTAAATGAGGCAGAAGGGTGCGATTAATGAGATTAACTCTATTGGATGACAGGGCAGATACAGATACTGACTACCGTGCTGGATGGCAATGACGGGCTGATTGTAACGTTCTCAGACGGGACGACCGGCGCGTATGTGGCGGAGGAGCTACTCAAGCTAAGACCGTATCGAGAACAAGAAATCCCGCCAGTTGAACACGAACGTCCAGACCAGTAGCTTGATCAAGATTACCTTCGTACGCTTTGGGCCGATGAATCGGATGCTCGCGATTTTGGTTCTGACGCCGATAATGAATCTGTGGGAGGCGGACTTTTGATTTCGGCGATCCACCTAGAAGGGTTTGGATCTCAACAGCTTATCATCTCTTGGGAGATGTGTATGCTCACGATCGAACAGCGCGGGAAATATGTGAGGTGCAAACTCTCCTGAGGGAGCCGTGTGAAACTCCGCGAAGAAGCTGGCAGGGTTTGCCTCACAAGTGGGTGCGGAAGATGGCAGACAACCAAGTCGAGATTCGCGACGTTGCCGACCAGGTCGGAATCGAGGCTAGAGTTGTTACTGAACAGATTTCACTGCTCGTTCATAAGCGTCTCGACTTACCTATCAATCTGCTCAATGCCGCCATTGTCAGTTACGCGCTCTGGGGACTTTTTCCGTCCTGGCTGGTGGTGTCCTGGTTGGGCGTGTTTACCGTCGTCATTCTGGCTCGGCTTCTAATAAGGTATCTCTATCGACAGGCGGAACCGGGTCCTGAATCAGCGCGGCGCTGGGGGAACATCTTCACGGTCAATGCCTTCGCGACAGGTTGCATGTGGGGGCTTACCGGCTCCGTAATTCTCGTGACACCCAATCCCCTCTATCACCTATTCATCATTTTTGTGCTCGGCGGCATGATGGCTGGCGGCATTATCAGCAACGCCGCTTATATGCCGGCAATTCTCGCCTTCATGCTGCCTACTATTCTGCCGGCCATCGCAGTCCTGGCCAGTTGCCGCGACCTTATTCACAGCGATATGTGCGCGATGCTGGCGGTTTTCACGGCGGTGCTTTTAGTTACAGGCCGCAACATCAATCGATCAATTATCGAGAATTTTCGCCTGCGAATTGCGCAAGGCATCTTATTGGCCAAACTGGGTGTCAGCGAAGCGGTGATGGCCGAGGCGCAGGAAATGGCCCATTTTGGAAGTTGGGAAATCGACCTCATTGCCAAGAGCTACGTCTGCTCAGTGGAGGCAAACCACATTTTCGGCGTCGATCTGGCAGCCCCCAAGCCTTCCTACGACGAGATGTTGGCTCGGATTCACCCCGATGACCAGAGCGCAGTCGGCAATGATATCGCAGAAACGGTGTCAGCACGGAAGGGACGCGGGATTGACCATCGGCTCGTAATGGACGACGGCACAATCAAATATGTCCACCAACTCGGCCATGTCACTTGCGATGCCGAGGGGCGCCCTTTGCGGATGACCGGGACGGTGGAGGATATTACCAATCGCAGAATTGCAGAGGAAAAGCTTAAATTCGCCAACATCCTTCTGAATACGGAAATGGAGGCATCTCCCGACGGCATTTTGGTGGTTGACTCGAATCGCAAGATCATATCCTTCAACCGGAGATTCGCCGACATCTGGGATGTCCCCATGATCCACCTGACATCAGGAAATGACGCAGTCGTGTTGAAGAAGGTGGCTTCATCCGTGAAGGAGTCTGCAGAGTTCAAGGCCCGGGTGGACTATCTCTTTGCGCATCCGGGTGAAGGTAGTCACGATGAGTACGAAACGACTGACGGGCGATTTATCGATCGCTACACGGCGACCCTGACCACACCTTCCGGGGAGTATCTGGGGCGCGTCTGGTTCTTTCGCGATATCACTGAGCGCAGGCGGGCCGCCAGCGAATTGGCCTACCTCGACCGTCTTCTCCACGCTGTGAACGTCGGAATGGGCGTCCTGGTCAAGGCAGAATCGCTCGATCGAGGTATGCCCGAGGCTCTGCGAATCCTTGGCGAGAGCATGAAGGTAGATCGCGTCATCGTGATGCAGGATGGACCCATTCAGATGTCCCCTCCGGTGCTGCGTTACGCTTGGCAGATGCCGAGCATTCCAATACCTTTCGAGCTGTCTGCATTCCGCGTTTCAAGCGCCGACCTGGCAGTGTTGAGCGCCTGGCGGGCGCAAATGAATGAAGGCAAACCGCTCATTGCCCAACTCGCGACCAGCAAAGGTCCGATCCGCGCAGTGCTCGAAGCGTTTCAGAACCAGTCCACGCTTCTTGTACCGATCTTCGTAGGCGGTAAGTTGTGGGGAAATCTTGGCATTGATTCATGCGCAGCCGCACGACAATGGACAACAAGCGAAATCGACCTACTGAAGACTTTCGGCGATATTGCCGGATCTTTATTTGTCCACAACGCAACACGGCTCTCGCTTGAGACCAGTGAGGAGCGTTTCCGAGTACTGGGCGCAACGGCGGCGGACGCCATCATCATGATCGATGGCGCCGGCCATATCAGCTATTGGAATCGAGCTGCGGAGCGCATTCTTGGGTATAGCGCGGAAGAAGCGGTCGGCAAATCGGTCCATGACTTTCTGGCTCCGGCACGCTTCGAGGAAAAGGCATCTCAAGGCCTCAAGACTTTTGTGCTGACAGGTCAGGGGGCTGCACTCGGCAAGACTACTGAACTTGCTGCGACAAGAAAAGATGGGACAGAGATCGCTGTCGAACTGTCGTTGTCGGGTGCGCGCATCGGCAGCGAATGGCAGGCCATCGGAATCCTGCGTGACATCACCAAGAGCAAGGAGGCCGCCGCGCACGCTCTCCGGATGGCGCGTTTCGACGAACTGACCGGACTCGCCAATCGCAGCGTTTTCGTTGACGCGCTGCAGCACGCGATTGCAAGGGCAAAGCGCGGGGAAGTGGGTTTTGCCGTCCTTTATCTCGACCTCGACCATTTCAAGGATGTAAACGATACGCTGGGCCACCCGGTGGGAGATATTGTTCTGCAGGAGGTTGCTGAACGGTTGCAATCGAATACAAGGGAGGCCGATACCGTGGCCCGCTTTGGCGGAGACGAGTTTGCCGTGGTTGTGGCGGAAGCCGGAGACCCGGCTGATGCGGCGATTCTTGCGGACAAGCTGATCAGCATACTTGCCAAACCCTATTCGATCCAGGCGAACGACATTTATAGCGGCGCCAGTATGGGCATCGATCTCTACGGGCCCGACGCCTGCGACGCGGAGACTCTGCTGTCCCACGCCGACATCGCGTTGTACCGAGCCAAGTCAGAAGGACGAGGCGGCTATCGATTCTTCACTGACGTGATGGATGCGGAAGTAAGGATGCAGGTCTCGTTGGGAACCGAGCTTCATCAAGCGCTCGATTCTGGCCAGTTCTATCTTGAATATCAACCTCAGGTAGCAATCGATGGCGCGCGGATTGTCGGCGTGGAGGCGCTGGTCCGCTGGCGCCATCCTCAGCGGGGCATTCTCGGCCCAGGGCGGTTCATTCCGGTGGCAGAGAAGAGCGGGGTCATCGTGAAGCTGGGGCATTGGGTTTTGATGACGGCTTGCCGGCAAGCCAAGGTATGGCTCGACTCCGGCCTCGCAATCGGCAGGATTGCCGTGAATTTGTCTGCAGTGCAATTCCAATCGCCGATTGCCCTGGAAGCCGATATCGCCGATGTACTTGCAGACACGGGATTACCGCCTCAACTGCTTGAACTTGAACTCACTGAAACAGTCCTTATGAACGCCTCACGTGAACATGGAGATATTATCCTTCGCCTCCGCAGACTTGGTGTAACGATCGCCATCGATGATTTCGGGACCGGCTACTCTTCCCTTGACTATCTGCGGCGATACCCTGCTGATCGCATCAAGATCGCCCAGAACTTCGTCCAGCATCTCGAAAGCGTGCCAGGCGATGTGTCGATTGTGAAAGCAACCATAGGCCTGGCACACGAATTAGGAATCAACGTCATCGCAGAAGGCGTTGAAACTCGGGAACAGCTTGAACTGCTGGAGAACTGGGGTTGCAATGAGGTGCAGGGCTTTTACTTCGCTAGGCCGCTTGCTGAGCAAGACGTCACACTGTTGCTTCGCAATGGCGGCATTCTCCAGCCAGGAACTGGCTCGCTTGACTGAAGAAGCGTACATCATTCCATTCCTGATCATTGCTGGCCTTATGCACATCGACCGTGGAAGTCGCGCGGGCCATTCATTACTCATCTACCCTGCGCTGTAGCTCGCCTAGAACGTGCCGTCTACACTTACCAATTGCACAGATCGTCTCAACAGCGCTCTTTACGCGGGAGTGAGCAATTGGGGACAGCATGAGAGCAGAACGAATGGGTACACTTCCGACCAAGAGTCGTATCGGCAGGTTATGTCTTCAGGGGACAAGTGTGATTCCTGCAAACTTCGGAGGCATTTATGTCCCTAACCGTTGTACTTGCCGTTTGCATGGATTCTTCCATACTCGCGATTCATGACTCCGTCTGGAAGTCCGCAGGGTTCATCGTCACATCGGCAGGATCGATAAGAGAGGCGATCGAACGCTTTAGGGCAGGTGATTTTGATCTGGTGCTCCTCGGGCATTCCATACCTCAAGAAAACAGGGAGAGACTCACTTTCTTGATTCGGGCATCTAGGTCTCGTGTTCCCGTCGCATCCATCGGTGAGTCCTTCGGCGATTGGGACAGCTTTGCCGATGCTACGTTCGGCAACGAGCCGGACCAATTGCTCCTGGGTATGAGCGAATTGGTGACTAAGAGCGCGAAAATGCTCTCGATGCGGAAGACCCAGTATGGACTGCCGGCGTAAAAGTTGTTGTGGGGCGCTCAGGAGCAAGGGGTGCACCATGCGGTCTCCTTCTCTCTGGAATCGACTACCAATGAGCGGATGCAGGGGTGCGGATTGTGGAGTTTATCAACGATCAGGTTCTGACAGAGTTTGAGTCCGACGACTACGAAGATAACCTTCCGGGCGGAACAACCGAGGGAAGCCTTGCAGGGGAATCAGATCGAACCGCGACGAAATTGGGTTCCCGAACAGAGTGGAAAGACGCCGCCGCGCCTTGGAGAAGGGGAGAATTCTACAGATACCTTCCGGCAGAGGCAATGAGCGAGTTTGAGTCAGCAGGAGCGCCGTTCTGCTGCCCGGAGACTACGGTGCTTTTCACGGAAGAGCAACAGCCCGGCTGCGTGTTGTTTCTGCTTGAAGGTAGAGTGAAACTCTCAATGAACTCGGTTGGGGGCAGACGGCTCATACTCGGAATCTACCGGCCCGGAGATATCCTGGGTCTAACTTCTGCGGTTTCCGGCCTCCCCTACGAGACGACGGCGGAAGCACAATACCCGTGCCGGCTCAAATCGCTTCAACGCCAGAGCTTTCTAGACTTCGTCCTGCGTTACCCGGTTGCATGTCAGAACGTTGCGCGAGAATTAAGCCTGGAGTATAAGCAAACCTACGCGCAGTTACGCCTACTCGGCCTGACATCGAGTGCGCCAGGAAAGCTTGCGCGGTTATTGATCGAATAGTGCTCATCGGGCCAGCAGACAGAGCACGGCATTTGTATCCAGTGCTCACTTACACACGGAGAAATCGGCGAGCATATTGGCGTTTCCCGCGAAACAATTTCTCGAACGCTAAACGACTTCAAGAACCATGGGTTTGTCGAGCAGCGCGGTTCGATCCTGTATGTGTCCAATCTTCGGGGCTTGGAGATCCATGCCGGTTCAGACTGTTGACGGCCTGGATTGCGTGCTGAGGCTTTCTGAGATCCAGTCTCGAATCTTCGACGCGTTTGAAAACTGCCCCGGGTCCGATCTCCAAGAGTGATCCGCCTGTTCGGTAATCAAGGTTGCAACTGAGGATGAGCGCGGAACTTGGGAGTGATGGTCCATCATACCTGTAGCCCGAAAGTGTCCGTGTAGCATCTGCCATCGCTGGTTTCGCCTCCATAATCGCGCTGGGTCACGGCAACATGCTTGCGGTAAGCCTGAGTGCCGGTCATTGCGTGGCCGTATCGAACGGGGCGATGCGAGCGTGGAATCCGGATTGCATTTGCGGCCGACGCATCCATGCCCGCGGAATCGGCGATGGATTGCGGCATTCCAGCAACTGGAACGATCGATTCGTTCGGGCGATATCAACCCAACAACTAGAACTCGTCAGAAGATAGGGAAGAAGAGAATCGCATCCAGCGATACAATATCCCCTATGCTCATGCCACACAGTTACCAGCATCAACGCCGCCTGCGTTTCATCAGGTTAAGTCGGGGAGGGCTCCTCATATTGATGCTCGTGGTTGTTATCGCCGGAA
>Ga0302277_1003753_pt1 | contig 10299 bp, 4 predicted proteins | sample III_Bog_N3_1_FD_198759 | JGI IMG/M metagenome (GOLD analysis project Ga0302277, IMG submission 198759) | Peat permafrost microbial communities from Stordalen Mire near Abisko, Sweden - III_Bog_N3_1 | ecosystem: Environmental > Terrestrial > Soil > Wetlands > Peat | place: Sweden: Abisko... | reverse complement strand
GCTGAGCAATAAGAACGACGCGCGACCACCGGCCGGAGCATGGGACGAGCATGGCCACAATGTCCTCCCCGACCTGCTGGCGCATCGTTATTTTGGCGACTTCAAAGTGCTTTCATTCCAGGGATTCGCGGAGCCGCACACGCTGGAACTCGATCTGGGCGACCCGTATCGCGGAGGTCCACTCTGGCTCCTGATGCACGGTGAAATCGAATACTACTCGGCGACCAGCATGTACGCCGCCGATCAAGCGAAGTTGCGCCCGTTCGCGCCCTACGTCGAAGCTTTGAGTTCTAACGGGAAGTGGCTCCGCGTCGTCGACGATCTAGGTTTCCCCGCCGGAGGTCCGCGCACGATGACTGCCGATCTATCCGGCAAACTTCCCGTCGGCACGCGGCGCATTCGGATCACAACGAATCTGCAAATTTATTGGGACAATATCCTCGTCAGCCGCACCGATCAAGACAACAGTCAGAACCAAAACGCTCGTGAGACGCCCGTTCCGCTCGCTGGGGCCGAATTGAATTTTCACGGCTTCCCGCTGAAGATCGAAGACAAGCCGCCGGGCAACGTGAAATATATCTACGAAAAGACGAGCGCCACCGGCCCCTACACTCGTCCCGCAGGCGCTTACACGCGCTACGGGGACGTGCAAAGGCTACTCGATTCGGTCGATGACAAGTTTGTGGTCTTCGGATCGGGCGATGAAATTGCCCTCGATTTCGACCCGACAATGCTGCCCGCTTTACCGCGAGGCTGGGTGCGCGACTATTTCTTCATCGCCAACGGATACGAAAAAGACATGGATTTCTACGCCTACCGAGGCGACACGGTCGATCCGCTCCCGTTTCGCGAGATGCGCAGCTACCCCTATCCCGCGCAGTCTTTTCCCTCCGACGCCGATCACATGAATTATTTGCTCGAATACAACACGCGCTTCATGTCGGGCAATGAGGCGAGCGGATATTCGTTTCAATATCCGAAGTGACCCGCCGGATGAAAACCTCGCAATTCAATAAATTTTTCATCCTTAGTGAAGCGAAGGACCTGCTTTTTGGAGCGTGCAAGCCCCGCTCCGTCTTCCGCGCTCAGGATGCCAACTTTCGGGCATGTTGGATTGTCGTTTTAATACTCGGCCTCACGAACCTGCTGCCCGCTCAGGTCGAGCAACAGGGTCCCATGGGACCGCCCGCCAAGACGCGTCACGCCGCAACAGAAACAAAGTCAGCCCCGCCCAAATCATCGGCGCCCGTTCCCGTTTTTCGCGATATCGCAGCCCAGTCCGGACTGACCGCGTCTCATATCTCTTCTCGCGAAAAGTATTACGTGATCGAATCCATGAGCGGTGGCATTGGCCTCTTTGATTGCGACAATGATGGCAAACTCGACATCGTAATGGTGAACGCCTCCACTGTAGAACGCTACAAGAACGGAGGCGACCCACTCGTTACGCTTTGGCATCAGGATGCCGACCTCAAGTTCACTGACATCACCAAAAAGGCGGGGCTCACGCGCAAAGGTTGGGGCATGGGCGTCGCCGTCGCCGACTTCGACAACGATGGCAATCTCGATCTCTTCGTCACGGGCTATGGAGGCAACGCGCTCTATCGCAACAAGGGCGATTGCACCTTCGAAGACGTGACCGACAAAGCTGGCGTCCGTGGTGGCGGCTTCTCCACGGGCGCGGCGTGGGCCGACTACGACCGTGATGGCAACGTCGATTTGTTCGTCTCCCGCTACGTTCATGTAGACATCGACGATCTGCCGGCATTTGGCTCGACCAAGTTTTGCCAGTTCAAAGGCGCTCCTGTGCAGTGCGGCCCGTGGGGTATGGAGGGCGAGAGCGACTTGCTCTATCACAACCGCGGAGACGGCACGTTTGAGGAAGTCTCCAAAAAAGCCGGCGTCGATGATCCCGAAAAATATTATGGTTTAGGCGCGATCTGGGGAGACTACGACAACGACGGGTGGCCCGATCTCTTCGTTGCCGATGACGCCACTCCCAATCATCTCTATCACAATAATCACGACGGCACGTTCACGGATGAGGCCATGGTCGCGGGAATCGCGCTGAATAGCGAAGGGCAGGCGCTCGGGTCGATGGGCGTGACCTGGGGCGACTACGATCACAGCGGACGACTGTCGATGTTCGTGACCGAATTTGCCGACCAACCGAACACCCTCTACCATAACGAGCGGACGAGCGTTTTTGAGGATGTCGCGATGGAGTCGCGGCTCGGTCAGCCCAGTCTGCCCTACCTCGGATGGGGCACCACGTTTTTCGACATGGATAACGACGGTTGGCTTGATCTCTTTGTCGCCTGCGGCCACGTCTATCCGCAGATGGATAACGTTCGGGGAAGCGCCGCGTACGCTGAACCAATGCTGCTGCATCGCAACCTGCGCAACGGAACCTTCGAAGAAGTGTCGAAGGCCGCCGGCTTGGCCGACATGCCGCTGCAGTCGAGGCGCGGCGCGGCGTTTGGCGACATCGCCAACGATGGCAATATTGACATTGTCGTGCTGAACGTCGGCCAGCCTCCATCACTGTTGCTCAATACAAATAAGAGCCCGAATCACCGTGTGCTGTTTCGCCTGGTCGGAACAAAAAGTAATCGCGCCGCGATTGGCGCGCGAGTCACGATTCATACGGGAGCAATGATGCAATTCGATGAAGTGCGCGGCGGAGGCAGTTATCTTTCGCAGAATGATTTGCGCCTTCATTTTGGACTTGGCTCGGCGACGACGATTGGCTCGGTTGAAGTGCGCTGGCCGTCCGGCAAAGTTGAAGTCCTGAAAAATGTGGCCCCCGACAAAATCTATACTTTAGTGGAAGGCCAGGGAATTCAGACCTCTTCCGCTTTTGATACACCTCCCCAGTAAGACAGATAGTCGCGGCTGCGGTTAGGTCGGACGTCTTAACTAATTTCGTCCGCCATAATTCTTCGGTAGCGCTTTTGCTAGTTCTTTCCAACCCACCAGCACGAATCCCTGCTCTCTCAAAAACTGGCGAAATTCTGCGCCCTTGACCATATCCAGATCGTGCTGTCTCCACGCCGCACCCCAGTCCGGATGATCGTAGCTGGTGCCCTGCATCTCTTCGTCGTCGTAGGCCAGGTGAACGATGATCTGATAGACGCCCGGGCCGAGAGGCTGAAGTTGCGTCTTGTACCAAGTGATCCAATCGCGAGCGTCGATTCCGGGATTGATCTCGATTACTTTCTGCACCAGCACTTCTTCCGCAGGCGGCGAAGTTCCCTCGGGAGCATGGGTTCCCGTCCAAGCTTCGAGGATCGGCAGACCGTAGGTGTAGCCCATCTTCCGATAGAGGTTGTAGAGGTCGGTCGATCCAAACAGCGCGCCCATGTGGCTGTCTAGATGAGTGAGGTGAACTCCCGCCGACTGGGCAAGATCGATCTGCGCGCGCAATTCAGTCTCAACTTCCGCCACTTTCGCGTTTTGCGTGACGGCTGGAGTTTCAAGTGGCAGGTATCCGTCCGGGTCGAGCAGGCTGGAAACTTTGTCTTTGGAGCCAACCGGGCCCCACCGAAGACTTGTCCATTCGCTGTTCAGAGCTAAGTGAATTCCAAGATCGGCGTTAGGGTGGTTTTTGTTCCATCTCGCAACTTCGGGAAACCACGGGCAGGGAACGAGAATGCTCGCGGATGTCACCCAGCCTTTGTCCAGAGCCTCAAAAATGGCGCGGTTGGCAGAATGATTCATCCCGAGATCATCCGCGTGAATCACCAGCAGCCGAGCCGACGCAGGATATCCCAGCCGCTCCTGCACGCTGGCGCCGTTCGCGACCTTCTCGCGAACGGATGTTTCTGGCGACGGTGAGGGCTGCACCGTTTGAGCAGTGGCGGCCTCCTCGCTGAAAAACGCGACGAGGAAGAACACCCCGAGTAGGATCAGCACTGTCCAGGCAGTTTTGCGAATCAACACGATGACCTCGCAGTATTTCTAACTCACAATTGCGCCGAAACTCTCGCAGTTCACCAGGTTGCGGCACGAATCGTTTTAATAGCCACGCTTTTATGTTGACAGAATAGCGCTTCCGTATAGAATTCGAGAGGAATTTCGTGAAGTGCGGCAGTCGTCTTCTGTCGCGACCGCGATCCACAAATCACCCTTCCCCGTGAACCCCGTTATCTGCGTAAGATAATGGGGTTTCGTTTTAGGACAGAACTTTTTTAGGATAGAACATGAGTTCTACTGCCAAACCGCCCGCGAATGTTCCTAGCGCCAACGCTCCTCGCCTGAAACGTTCCCTTACTCTGTGGGATTTAATTCTCTACGGCATCATCGTGATCCAACCGGTTGCGCCGATGTCCGTCTTTGGCGTGCTCAGCGACCGCGGCCACGGTCACGTCGTTACGACCATCCTCATCGCCATGGTGGCCATGCTGTTTACGGCCATCAGCTATGGGCGCATGGCGCGAGCCTATCCCAGCGCCGGTTCTGCGTTCACCTACGTCGGCCAAGAAATCAATCCTGCGCTCGGCTACGTTACGGGATGGAGCATGGTCATGGATTACATGCTCAACCCCATCATCTGTACCATCTGGTGCAGCCAGCAGGCGCACGTGTTTGCTCCCGGAATCCCGTACGCGCTGTGGGCCGTTTTTTTCGCGCTGGTCTTCACCCTGCTCAATGTGCAGGGAGTGAAAACATCCGCGCGCGTGAACTCGGCACTGGCAGCGGGAATGGGCGTGGTCATCGCGATTTTTTTTGTGGTCGCGGCCCGTTACATTTTTGGGCATCCGCATGAGGGCGCCGATTTCTACACGCGTCCCTTTTATGATCCTGCATTGTGGAACACAAAAGCCGTTCTCGGCGGGACGTCGATCGCGGTGCTTACTTACATTGGTTTCGACGGCATCTCCACTCTCTCGGAAGAAGCCGAAAATCCGCGGCGTAATATCTTGCTGGCGACCGTGCTGACTTGTCTCGTCATCGGCATCCTGTCGGCCGTTGAAGTCTATGCTGCGCAGTTGATTTGGCCCGCGTCGCAACCGTTCCCCGATGTGGATACGGCGTTCGTTCACGTCGCAGGCCGAGCCTGGCTGCCGATGTTCGGCATCATCGGATTCACCCTGCTCGTAGCCAACTTTGGCTCCGGCATGGGGTCGCAGATCGGCGCGGCGCGCTTGCTCTACGGGATGGGCCGAAGCAATGCGTTGCCCAAATCCTTCTTTGGCGCGGTCGATGCCAAACATCGCGTGCCGCGAAATAACGTGCTGTTTGTGGGCGCAATCGCACTCATCGGCGCATTTGTAATGAGCTACGGTCTGGGCGCGGAGATGTTGAATTTTGGCGCCCTCATTGCCTTCATGGGGGTGAACGCCGCTGCCTTCATCCGCTATGTGGTGCGCGAGAAAAAATGGACGGTGTCGTTCGCCGTGCCGCCTGTCTTTGGATTCTTGATCTGCTTCTTGCTTTGGCTGAGCCTCAGCCGCAAAGCCGTGATCGCCGGCACGATTTGGATGGCCGCGGGAATCGCCTTCGGGGCCTGGAAGACGCGCGGTTTCCGTGGAGACCTGGTCAATTTCGACATCCCGCCAGACGAATAACTACGAGACGACTAAACGCGAGAACGACTAACCGTTACGGTCATCCCGAGCGCAGCGAGGGATCCCTACCCACCCCAGAATTAGGCGTACGCATCCCTAGTTGCGCTCCCGATGACAAGACTTTGGGAAGTCCCAAAGATTAAGCCCCCTGAGAACTACTCCACGTTCCAACCACTGACTTCAACTTTAGGCTCACTCGCTCCGAGGCTGCTGGCAGCATAAGTGGCAGTGATCTCGCGTTTTTCACCGGGCAACAACGAGATGTAGTTATCCTGCCAGACGACCGGCAGAATTTCGTCGCCGCCATCGCCCTTGTTGACTTTCAAGCGCACAAAAAACGCCAGCGTCTTGCTGGGATTTTCCAAAGTGACCCGGGTTTCCGCGACCTTGCCGTCACGCGAATTATTGCTCGACACGCTCAGTTTCACCTTCGGCATTTGTGCCAGCGCAGTGTAGTCCGCATACGACGCCGTCGGAGTCATATACCAGTTGGATTTCGACCAATCCAATGTTTCGGGCTTCGTCGAGAGCCAGTAGAAGTTCGATCCCACTAGTTTTCCTGTGCTATCCGCCACGCGCAGGTCGAGGAAGTATGCCGGAGACAGTCCTTTGATCTGCGGAAGCTCAAAGATTTTCATGGTGCTGTCGGCGGCCGCGTCGACTGCAGATTCTTTTGAAAACTTCAGCGTTCCGTCCAGATTGAATATCCGCGCTGTTAGCTTCAATCCTTTCGCGTCGTCATATTGGCTGCTCACCAGCCAGATCGATTGATCGTCGTATCCGTACACGGGATCAATCGCCTGCAACGCTTTCTTGGCGCCAAAATATCCGCCTCCGGGCCGCAAATAGTAATCGTAGAGGTGCCAGATCATCGAAGGCCATGCATTGTTCAGCATCCACTGGATGACCCCGGTCGAAGTGTATTTGTTACGGCTGTACGCCTCGTACATCGCCCGCACGCCCTCGTAAGCCATCAGTTGCGACTTGGCGGTGAAGTCTTTCGCGTTCGCCGCCCTGCCATAACGAGCGTCGAGTGCTTCGGTGAACACATGCAGGTTTTTGAACGATCCGCCGCCTGCGTGAAAATTCCAGTATTCATCCTCCGGCCAGAGATGATCTTTCGGGACCATCCGTTCAACGCTTTCGATCGGCGGAATGGCAGGCCCCATGCTCGTTTCGGTGTTGAATCCGTAGGCGCCACCGCATCCGCCCTGGTTGCAAATGTCGCTTTTGGTGCGCAGGTGCGGATCGGTCTCCCAGTACGAGGGCGCGACGTATTCATACGGTCCGCTCATCTTGACGCCGCTTCCGTTGGTCAGGGCTGTGGGCTTCGCTGTTGCAGAAGAAATGACCGGATTGGGCCAACGCAAATCGCTCTCGACTTTCAAGTACGTCTCTTCGACATCAGGCGGCGGTGGATTGTCGCTGCCATTGAGCCACACCAACATGCTGGGATGCCGCCTCAGTCGGTACATCTGATCGCGCAGCGAAGCCTTTGCAATTTCAAAATCTTCGTCTTTCCAATTGCCCCAGTGCTCCCAGAAATCGCAGCAGCACCACCCGGCCATCACCAGAATGCCTTGCTGGTCGGCCATTTCAAAGAAGTCTTCGGTTTCCAGTTTGCCTTCGAGGCGAACCGTATTCAGTCCCATGTCGCGCACGTAACGGAATTCATCCGCCAGCCGCGCGGGAGTTTCGCGCATCATCATGTCCGGCGTCCAACCACCGCCGCGAATCAGGATGTTCTTGCCGTTGATCTTGAACAGGCGTTTCAGGCGATCCGGCGCTTCTTCGGAGACTTCCGACGTAATCTCGCGAATGCCAAATTTCGTGCGAGAGATATCCGATGCCCCGCCCTCTACTTCGAAGGTCAGCGTTAGATCGTACAGATTCGGTTTCCCCATCTGCGCCGGCCACCACAGCCGCGGATTGCTCAAGTTGAGTTGGGGATACTGCTCGGGCGAGAAGGTCACATCCTTCGATTCTCCCGCCGCTAATTCCACGGGCTGGGCGAATTCGATATTTTCAATTCTGCCTTTCAGCGTCCCTTTTACCCGCCGATCGCTGGCATTCTTGAGTTGTGAAGTCACCGTAAGGTGGGCCGCATTGTTTGCCGGAGAATCTACTTTGGCGAGCACAGCGGGATTGCGCACGGCGACCGGGCCGCTGGTGGTGAGATACGCCTCCCGCCACAAGCCCATATTCTTGTCGGGAGGCGCGGGATTCCAATCGACGAAAGTAATTGCCAGACTGTTCTCCGTCGGCGCCCACACTTGTACCGCAAGGGTGTTCGTTCCCGTTTGGAGAGCCGAAGTGATGTTGAACTCGTACGTGCGCCACGCTCCCGCGACGTCGTTCGAGTTGGCAATTTGCTTCCCGTTCAGAAAGATGTTGGCGCGATAATTGATTCCCCGAAAATTCAGCCAGACCGTTTTTCCGGAGTACACATCCGGCAGCGTGAATTCTTTGCGGTACCACCACGAAACCGCGTACGGACTATCCGGCGGCATCGGAATGTTCGAGAAATTGGTGCCAACGGGATAGCTGACGCCTGGGTATTGGCGAATGTTCATTCCGAAAAAAGGATCGGACAGCAGTCCCGTCTTCACCTGCGCCGCCACCACCGTGGTGGGAACCCCAGCTTCCATCCAGCCCGTCGTCGGGAAAGAAGCGGTCGAGATGGTCTCGCCTTCGGCTGTAACCTTTGCGGAAGATTGCAGACTCCATCCGTCGCGCAAAGGCAGCGTAAGCGCCGGAGCCGGCGCGAAACTCGTCTGGGCGGCAGCAACCGCGGCTAAAAAGAATGGGATCAGCAGACGCAATGTCTTCATCGAAATATCCTTGCACGAAAGCCGTTGAATGCGGACTTGATTACGAACTGCCCTACGTTCATAGCATTTTTATTAATACGATTCAATAGCGCAGTTTTTTGAAAAGTAGAATCTCGTTCTCGCCCTCACGACACGCGAGCCAGGCGGTGCTTTATTTCTCTCAACCGCACTTCGCGGTGCGCGGGTCTCGAAACTGCTTCTTTCTTGGACAGTCCAAATTCTCATCATTGGCTGGTTTATAATCAAACACTGCCGCTGATTGTCGCTCGCCAGCGTAGACCACTCACCGAAGTATCTGACGGAGTTATTTAACTATGATTCGACAGCTGCAAAATGCAGGCCCGACCGTGAAGATTGTTCTCGGAGCGCTGCTCGTCCTTATCTGCGCCTCGATGGCAATCACGCTGATTCCGGGCTTTGGGTCCAATCTAGGTATGGGGTCGACGCCGCCCGGCGCGCTCGCGACGATTGGCGATCAAACTGTCACTGTAGCCGAAGTGCAGCGCGAGGCGCGAGCCATGATCCGCCAGCAATTTCCACGCGGTGGACCGCAAGCCGCCATGTTACTTCCGTATTTTGCCAGCCAGGCTGCGCAGCAACTCATCAACGAAAAGGCGCTGGTTGCCGAAGCGCGGCAAATGGGCTTGCGTGTCAGCGACGAGGAACTGCGCGACGAATTGCAGCACGGGCAGTTGGGCCAGATGCTGTTTCCAGACGGCAAGTTCGTCGGGCAGGAGCAGTACGAAGACTTTGTACAGCGCAACGACATGACGGTCCCTCAGTTTGAGTCGCTCGAGAAAGATTACATTCTCGTGCGCAAGCTGCGCGCCCTGGTCTCGAGCAGTGCGTTCGTGAGCGATGCCGAAGTCCGCAAGGAATTCGATCAGCGAAATACCAAGGTGAAATTCGAATACGCGGTGATTACGCAGGCCGACATCCTGAAGGGATTGCACCCCACGGATGAGGAACTAAAGGCTTTTTACGAGCGCAACAAAGCCACCTACAACAATTCGATTCCCGAGAAACGGAAAATTGAGTACGTCGTCGTCGATGGCTCGAAGGTCGGCGCCGCCGCAGCCGTCACCGAGCAAGACTTGCAGACTTATTACGACCAGCACCGCGACGAATATCGCGTACCCGAGCAGGTTAAGGTCAGCCACATTTTGATCAAGACGCCGCTTCCTGCGCCGGGAGGCAAGGAAGACGAAAAAGGCATCGCGGATGCCCGCTCCAAAGCCGATGATGTACTGAAGCAGGTGAAAGCCGGCGGAGATTTTGCCAAGCTTGCGGAAAAATATTCCGACGATCCGGGCAGCGCCAAGGCCGGCGGCGAACTCGGTTGGATCGGCCGCGGCCGCACCGTTCCTGAATTCGAGAAAGCCGCTTTTTCGCTCGGCAAAGGGCAGACCAGCGACTTGGTAAAGAGTAGCTACGGATTTCACATCATCCGTGTCGAAGACAAACAAGCAGCTGGCGTCAAGACTTTCGCCGACGTAAAGGGCGAGATCGAAGAGAAGGTCAGGCAGGAAAAGATCACGCATGCAACCGAAGCCGCCGCGAATGCGCTACTCAGCCAGGCGCGCAGCGATGGCTTTGACAAAGCAGCCGCTGCCAAGGGCGATACTCCCGTGACCACCGACTTCTTCAGCCGCACCGATAGCCTGCCGGGCCTCGCCGCGAATCCGCAATTTATGGATGCCGTGTTCAACGAACCCGACAAGGCTCCCGCGGATGTGGTGCAGGTTCCGCAAGGCTACGTGGTTTTCCAACTTGTCGCGATCAAGCCTCCAGCCACGCCCTCGTTCGAGGAAATTCGGTCGAAGGTGGAAAGCGAGTTCAAGAATGAGCGCGCCGCATTTCTCTTGCAGCAGAAGACGCAAGAACTTTCGGACCGCGCG
>Ga0302277_1003752_pt1 | contig 10300 bp, 10 predicted proteins | sample III_Bog_N3_1_FD_198759 | JGI IMG/M metagenome (GOLD analysis project Ga0302277, IMG submission 198759) | Peat permafrost microbial communities from Stordalen Mire near Abisko, Sweden - III_Bog_N3_1 | ecosystem: Environmental > Terrestrial > Soil > Wetlands > Peat | place: Sweden: Abisko... | reverse complement strand
TAGTCACGTGTAACACGCACTTCTGTTACGTATTGGGCATGAAGCGCTCCCAAAATATTAATTGCTTCTTGATAATTTTGAGCACGTGCCAAATTGACAGCTTGTTGGTCCGCCTGAGTTATGATGTCTTGAATGGCGTCTTGCTTCGCCGCGGTTATAGAGGCGCGCTCACCATTCTTAATGATGTCATCATTTGCTTTAGCAAGGGCGCCTTTAAAATCACCGGTATCAAGAAGGCAGCGAATTTGACCTTCAGCAAAAACGACATTTGTTGGATAGTTTTTAAGGCCTAACTCATAAACAGCGAGTGCCTTGTCCGTTTGGTTAAGGGCACGATAGGAATGGCCGATCGCCGCTAACACATAATCAGGTTGTTCAGGTGGAAGGGTTTCATAGACTGTTACGGCCTCCTGATCATGGCCCGCCCATCCGAGAACGACAGCATAATCACGTGCGACAGACAAATTGTTGCTGTTTCTTCGATAAATCGGTTCAAGAATAGAGAGCGCGGCATCATAATGGCCATCGCGGGCTAAATGAGCGGCCTTTTCTTGTTCGTTATAAGGGTCTTTTGATTTGGTCTCAAAGCTCGATATAAATTTTTGAAAAATATTTGGATGGTCTGAAGAAGATGTTTGAGCGATGCATGTTGTAGATAGCGCCAGATTTATGATCATCGTTACGGTGAAAACAAAACGCGTGGTAAGCCGCATGATAGATTTCTCTTCTAGAATAGGGGTGCGAAAAAACATAAGATCCTTTATGGACACATTTAACAAACAAAATTTGATCGCGGTCAATCGACCATAACGCATAAACACTTCTTTTTAAGTACTTCCGTTATCTATTTGATAATAAAGCACATTTTTATATAATGATATGAACATTTTCCGTACCTAGTTTATGGTATTATATCACTACTGTCCCGTTTAGACGATGGCAATGATTACAAAGTCTTTGCCTAGCAGGGGTTACTTGTATTTTATGGGTGTCTCCGACTTGAATCGATATAGCTGATAAATTCCAGTTTTTACGAACTGGAGGCAGCAATGTATGCAGGGAAGATCCTCTTCGCGCAGGTTATGGATTTTTTGCCCAAGTGCTTATCGCTGAGGCACGTAAACTTTATGTTGATGATAGTTTTGGCGTTGATCTATCCAGCACCGTTTACGTTCTTGACGCGACAACCATCGATCTTTGTTTATCAACCTTCCCCTGGGCCTCGTTCCGCAGCACAAAGGCTGCGGTTAAACTTCATACGCTGCTGGATCTTCGTGGCTCAGTACCAAGCTTTATTCACATATCGGACGGTTCATTCCATGAGGTCAATATGCTCAACATATTGGTGCCAGAACCAGGGGCTTATTACGTTATGGGCGGAGGATATCTCTCGGCAATAACCTAGTAAATGGTGCCCAGGGACGGAATTGAACCGCCGACACGAGGATTTTCAGTCCTCTGCTCTACCGACTGAGCTACCTGGGCACATTACTTCTTCAGCAAGAAAGAGCTGAGCAACGAGCGTTCGCTTATAGGCAAGGAAAAGGGGATTGTCTAGTCGCCGCAATAATTTGATGGAGAGCCACCTTATTCCTCGTTCTTTTTTAATTCTTCTTGATCCAATTCAGCATCAAAATCCTTGTTCTCTGCCGGAATGGCATAAGATTCATGCAGCCAATGGCCTAAATCGACATTGGCACAGCGTGCCGAGCAAAAAGGTCGAAATTTGTCGACAGATGGTTTGCGGCATATGGAGCACGTTTGTATGATAATCTGAACCATTCAAACAACTTTATACCCCATGCTTTGAAGCATTTGGCTAACTTCAAAGAGGGGTAATCCCACAATATTGGAATATGAACCGGATATATAACGGATCAGCGTAGCGGCGAGTCCCTGAATAGCGTAGCCTCCTGCTTTTCCAATGCCTTCTCCTGAGTTAACATAATGGTCGATGTCTTGGGTCGTAAGGGATTTAAAAATCACAGTGCTTTCAACCGTGCGTTGACGAATGGTTCCGGCTCCATAAAGAGCGAAGGATGTATAGACGCGATGACGACGGCCTGAAAGTAAACTTAGGCAGTCACGAACATCCTCAGTTGTCGTTGCCTTGGGAAGAACACGTCGACCACAACCTACAACAGTGTCAGCAGCTAAGATGATGGCTTGAGAATTTTTTGGAATAGACGCTTGTAATTTTTTGAGCGCTAAACGTTCTGCAAGGCGGCGTGGTTGTTCGCGGGCTTGAGGGGTTTCATCAATATCCGTTGGACATACAGATTGGGGCGTAATACCAATATCTTTGAGAAGAGCCAGACGCCGTGGGGACGATGACGCAAGAACAAGAGGCTGCGACATAACTGTCGGTCCTTCTTTATTTATGGCGGAAAGTAATGCGACCTTTGGTCAAGTCATAGGGAGTCATTTCAACATTGACTTTATCACCGATCAAAACACGAATTCTATTTTTACGCATTTTACCAGATGTATGCGCCAATACTTCATGGCCATTGTCCAGCTTAACGCGAAACATCGCGTTCGGTAACAGCTCCGTCACGGAGCCTTCAAATTCTAAGAGATCTTCTTTGGCCATATAGCCCTACTTTGTTGATGTGAGGCGGGAAAATGGCGCTTTTAAGGCGCCACGTCAAGTCAGATAGCGATATCCTTTGGATCATGGCACGGATTGCATTGGGCCGGCCAGGCTTCTCCAAAATCCTCAACTATAATAGACCAATCGCTTAAAAAAAGGCGAATTTTGGCGTCACCCGCAAAAATGAAGGTTAGCGAGCTAGAATCGGGCAGAACAGCGAGAAGGTCCAAAATACGACCTTGTTGATTAAGGTCGATTCCCGAAAGTTGGGCTTTTTCAACCCCATTCATATTAATGGCGCAGCAAATACGCTCAAGGCCCAAGTCATTCTTGACCTCACGACGTAGACGGTGAACAACCATAATAAAATTATGTTTCTCAGCGTCGAATCGAATATCGCAGAGCGGGGCAATCGCGTCTTGAAGGATCGCGGAGATGACTTGTATATCTTCGCTGTCTTTGGCTTGAAGTTTGAGGAGGGACGTTGTCATGCGGCCAATCTTATGCGTTCAATGTCGGCGCCACAAGCGGCTAATTTCTCTTCCAGCCTTTCATACCCTCGGTCCAGGTGATAGATCCGGTTTAAAAAAGTTTCTCCAGTTGCCGCTAACCCAGCGAGCGCAAGTGAAACTGACGCCCGTAAATCAGTTGCCATAACAGGTGCTCCTGTCAATTGAGGCACGCCTCGGATCATGGCTGATGAGTTGTGAATTGTAATATTAGCGCCCATACGACGAAGTTCGGGAACATGCATAAATCGATTTTCAAAAATGGTTTCGGTGATCATGGAGGCGCCTTCCGCAACACACATCAAAGCCATCATTTGCGCTTGTAAATCGGTTGGAAACCCTGGGTACGGTTCGGTCATCATGTCAACGCCATAAAGACCGTTGGCGCGGACAACGCGAATGCCTTCGGTGGTTTCGGTCATACTCACACCGGCTTCAGCTAAAATGCGTGCGACACTATGCAAATGGTCAAGTTTGGCGCCGATCAGCTCGACATCTCCATGTGTAATAGCTGCCGCCATAGCGAAGGTCCCGCTTTCAATACGGTCGGGGACAATTTTGTGATGAGCGGCATTTAATTTTGTTTTTCCAGTGATACGTAACTTATCTGATCCAATACCTTCAATAAGAGCGCCCATGGCGAGCAGCCCCTGCGCAAGATCGATAATTTCGGGTTCACGGGCGGCGTTCACGATGGTTGTGACACCTTTGGCTAAGGTTGCCGCCATCATAATGTTTTCTGTACCCGTAACTGTGACCATAGGAAAAACAATGTCCGCTCCTTTTAGACCGCGGGGAGCACGGGCATTGATATAGCCATTCTCGAGAGTAATTTCGGCACCAAGCTGTTCAAGCGCCTGAATATGAAGATCGACAGGCCGTGTGCCAATAGCACAACCGCCGGGCAAGGATACTTTGGCTTCACCACAGCGTGCGAGCAGGGGGCCAAGCACAAGAATACTTGCCCGCATTTTGCGGACGAGATCATAGGGGGCCGTGATATTAGTAATTTTTTCGGCGCGAAGTTCCATGACGCGTCCGGCATGACCATTGTTTTCATGGCTTCCGTTTAAACCGATGCTCACCCCATGTTGTCCTAAAAGATTGGCCATTGTTGCAATATCCGCTAAGTGCGGGACATTACTGAGGGTCAATGTTTCATCCGTGAGAAGACAGGAGGCTAACAGAGGAAGGGCGGCATTCTTAGCCCCACTGATATGAATCTTTCCTTTGAGTGGGGTTCCCCCCTTAATACGTATACTATCCATAAAAATAATCCTTAAAATTAAGAAGCTTCGCGCGCATCCATGCGTGGTAAAGTCACGCCAGTTTGTTTCATATATTTTCCACCACGATCAGCATAAGACGTTTCACACAAAGAGTCTGCTTTCAAAAAAAGAAATTGGCATACACCCTCGTTTGCATAAACACGAGCAGGTAGAGGCGTTGTGTTCGATATCTCGAGCGTCACATGTCCTTCCCACTCGGGTTCTAAGGGCGTGACATTGACGATGAGACCGCAGCGAGCGTAGGTCGATTTGCCAAGGCAAATGACCAAAATATCACGGGGGATTTTAAAATATTCAACTGTTCGAGCCAGTGCAAAGGAGTTGGGAGGAATGACGCACACATCAGTTTTTCGGTTTACAAAGCTGGCATCCGAAAAATTTTTGGGATCAACAATCGCGTTATCAATGTTAGTAAAAATTTTAAATTCATCGGCCAACCTTGCATCATAACCATAAGAGGAAAGGCCATAGGAAATCACACCTTGTCGTTGAAGCTTTTCTTCAAAGGGTAGAACCATCCCATATTTGGTAGCCATGTCGCGTATCCAATGATCAGGCATAACAGACATTGATTTAATCCTTATGAAGTGGAGAAGCAGCTTGATCAATTCGTAGCTGTTGTTGAATTTTACGTTTTCGTAAATTTTCGCGCAAGGCTTGTGCACGTCGCAATTCGCGTTTGTTAACGCGTGGAGTCGAAGGCGGTGAAGAACTAGGCGTATCGTGTGTCATGCAATAGACAATCTTTCCTTAGCCCCAAAGTTGTGGTGAGGGCGGCAACAGTTGAGCTCCTTCGTAATCTAGCCTTGGCTCATAGTCTTGAGCAAGTAGCAAGGGGCCATCAAGATCAATCCAATCAGCCAAACTTGCAATTAAAGCTGCAGGAGCTAAAGCTAAAGATGACGCCAGCATGCAGCCTACCATAATCTCAAGATTATGATGGCGAGCAATTTTAATAGTTTCAAGCGCTTCGGTAAGACCTCCTGTTTTATCAAGCTTGATATTGATCACCTGATAGCGGTCACAGAGACCTGGAATATCAGAAGAAGTATGAATGCTTTCATCGGCACAGAGACGAAAGGGAAAACGAAGCCCTTTAAGCTCAGAATCCTCTGTCACAGGTAAGGGTTGCTCACAAAGAACAACCCCATATTCATGCATAAAAGGAGCTAAATCATGTAACGCCTTGATGGACCAGCCTTCATTCGCGTCAACAATAAGGTGCGCATCCGGGCGCGCCTGCTTAATCGCCTTTAAGCGGTCTTTGTCCCTAGCTTCAGTTTCAAAAGAGGATAGGCCGATGCTTGCCGAGCTGCTATCGCCATTTTTTCTGGGGAGGCTAAACTTAACGTGTAGGCTGTTATGTGGGGCTGAGGTTTGGGCAAATCTGCTAATTGCCATACGGGCTGTCCCTTAGTCTTTGCCTCTAAGTCCCAAAGGGCGAGGTCACATAAATTACGAGCGGCGCCAGCCGGAAGACAGGTCAAGAGCTCGTTGCGTGTGAGGCCTGATTCGAGCGCTGCTATTAAGGGGGTAATCTGTTCCATAACGCTTGTAATATTTTCGCCATAACGTGCGTAGGGAACGGCTTCGGATTTTCCTGTGTGGGTACCATCTGAAATCTCCATCTGGAGGGTAGTTACTTCCGTGCGTCCTCCTCGTGAGAGGCAAAATTCGCCGCGTGTTGGCCAAACGTGAGAAGAAAGCTTAATTTTCAGCATAATTATGTATACCGGAGGAATGTCAAAAAAACTATACCTTGCACCGAGGGTGAGCCTATGGCAAAAACCGCTTCTTGCCTAGAAGCTGCTGTAGCTCAGGGGTAGAGCACGTCCTTGGTAAGGACGGGGTCGTAGGTTCAATTCCTATCAGCAGCACCACTATTATATTGACGATTTAAGGCATAACATATGTTTGGTTGATTTTTTGAACAAACGTCTCATGGACCCGACTTTTCCCCGCATACGAAGGAGGGTAATGTGTATAAGCTTTATTATTCACCTGGCGCTTGTTCCTTGGCTATTCATGCCTTGCTTTTGAGCTTGTCTGTACCTTTTGACACGGTGCTTATTGATGCAAATAAGGGGGATAATCGCAGTACTGATTATCTAAAATTGAATCCACGCGGACAAGTGCCTGTTCTTGTAATGGAAGGGCATGTCATTCGCGAAAGCGCTGTTATTGCGACTTATCTTGCTAACAAACACCAAAGTGCACTTTTACCAAAAGATGAATTTCAACGACTAAAGTCGCTTGAGTGGCTCGGATTTTATAACAGTAGTTTACATCAGGCCTATGGTGCGTATTTTCTTCTCACGAAAAATATGAGAGAGGAATTGGCCAAAGAAGCGGCTTGTGAACTTGTCGCACGACGTATCAACTTTCTATGGCGTGAGGTTGAAGCTCATCTTAAACATAACCGCACTCTCGCGGGAGATGATGTTACGTTGCCCGATCTTTTTCATACCGTGATTGCCCATTGGTCGGGTGCCATTCGTCATCCTATAAAATTAGGGCCAAATATTCGACGTTTATGTCATGAAGTTGCGGATCTTTCTTATTTCCAACAAGCACTGCAAGCGGAAGGTATTCAATATTCATTAGGTGGCGATTAATTGCGATGTGTTGGAACGTAACAGTTTCGACGCTATTTGCGGAGAATGCTTATGTTCGGTGTAGGGCAATAGGTGCATAGATTGGTCGGTTCCTGCAAATCAGATTGGTGATACTTCAACCCGGCTCGGGTGGTTTCCTTTGAGTGACGGATTTCCTGGATATTCACCCTTGTGGGGTAAGAACTGATTTTAGAATATAATTTTAGAGATAAGGACAACATATGTGTTGGAGTGGTGAAGCATCGGCCGTGTTGGCCTCAATAGGATTGGGGACTACTCTGTATTGCGCGATTAAAAAGACTCCGCCTGCGTTATGGATCACGCTTGGTTACTTTTCGTTGATGGAACTGCTTCAAGCATTTACCTATCAAGTCATTAATCAATGTGGCAGCGAGACCAATCAAATTTTGACCTTGCTTGGTTATTTGCATATTTGTTTTCAGCCTTTTTTTGTAAATTGCATCTCAATGCATTTTTTGCCCAAAGAAAAACAAGCTAAAATTATGCTCCCAGCTTATAGCATATGTTTTGTTGCAACACTTATTATGTTAATTCAATTACAGCATTTCAGTTGGTCGGGTATGTGTGTGCCAGGGGAGCCTCTCTGTGCAAAAATTTTGTGCTCGGTATCCGGGAATTGGCATATTGCATGGGACATTCCTCTGAACGGTATAGCGATAACTATAAAGACGTCGTTCTTTTCATTTCGTCTCCCAGCCTTTATCGCCGCTTACTTTGTTGCGTCATTTTTGATGCCTTTTGTGTATGGGGTCTGGCGCGGGACTATTTTTCATTTGCTTTTTGGCCCTTTTCTCGCCTGGTTAACGACGGATAACATGAACGAATGGCCAGCGGTTTGGTGTCTCTTATCGATCGGGATCATTATGCTGGTTCTTAAAGTGCGCTTATCGCCTTTTGTTAAGAAATTCAGCGTTTGAAGTCGCCGAGGAATGGGCAATAGGTAAAATTTGACTTTCGCCGTTAAAATCCGCTAGAAAAGCCCCCATCAGCAATCCTTAGAGGCCGTTGGGACTTTTTTTTCAAAGAAGGACTTTATCGCCAGAGGATACATTCTAAGTTACAGAATGTAAGGCCAGCCCACGCGTTGCGTGCACTGGCCCGTTGTCGTTTGGAGTTTTTAGTCGTTTATGAGACGCAACAGAGAAGTGACGGTATTAGAAGATGTTCGATAACTTAAGTCATAAACTAACGGGAATTTTTGATCGGTTGACAGGGCGAGGTCATCTGACTGAGTCCGATGTCAATGAAGCGATGCGTGAAGTTCGTATTGCCTTGCTTGAGGCTGATGTCGCTTTGTCCGTTGTCAAAGACTTTATAACTAAAATTAAAGAAGGCGCTGTCGGTCAAGATGTGATGCGCTCGGTCACTCCCGGACAGCAAGTCATTAAGATTGTTCATGATCACTTGGTTGATCTTTTGGGCAAAACAGCTGAGCCTCTTTTGTTAAATGTAGCTCCTCCAGCCGTTATTATGATGTTGGGATTGCAGGGATCAGGAAAAACGACGAGCTCTGCCAAACTCGCGAAGCGCCTCAAAGAAGTCGAACGTAAAAAGGTTCTTTTGGCATCCTTGGATGTGCAACGTCCCGCGGCTCAAGAACAGCTTGCGGTTCTCGGTTCTCAAATAGATGTTGCGACACTACCGATTATGACAGGACAAGGCCCTGTTGATATTACAAAACGTGCTCTTTCTATGGCCCAAAAAGAAGGCTTTGATGTTGTCATTCTTGACACAGCAGGACGGTTGGCAATTGATGCGGACTTAATGGCGGAAGCCGCGGCAATCCGTGATGTCTCATCACCCCATGAGCGATTGCTAGTTGTTGATGCGATGACGGGCCAGGATGCCGTCAATACAGCCCAACAATTTGATCAGCAGTTGGGGCTCACGGGCATCATCCTCACACGTATTGACGGGGACGCGCGCGGCGGGGCGGCCTTATCGATGCGCGCTGTTACCGGAAAGCCGATTAAATTTTTAGGCACAGGTGAGAAAACAGATGCTTTGGAGATTTATCACCCGGATCGTTTAGCCAATCGCATCTTAGGAATGGGAGATGTTGTATCCCTTGTTGAAAAGGCGGCCGCAGCCATTGATCGCGACGATGCCGAGGGGATGGCGCAGAAATTTTTGTCCGGGGGCAAGTTCGATTTTAATGATCTCGCGAAGCAATTTCAGCAAATGCGACGTATGGGAGGTTTGGGTGGACTTATGAATCTTATGCCCGGCATGGGGAAGCTAAGAGATCAAATTAAAAACGCAAACATCGATGATAAAGTACTTAAACGTCAGGAGGCCATTATTGGGTCGATGACGTTCGAGGAGCGTAAAAATGTTGATCTCTTGGGAGCATCGCGAAAAAAGCGCATTGCCAAAGGATCGGGTGTTGATGTTGCTGATGTTAATCGCATGATTAAACAGTTTCTTGAAATGCAAAAAATGATGAAGCAAATGCAAAAGCTTGGCAAAAGCGGTTTCATGCGATCGATGATGCCCAAAATTATGGGTGGGGATATGGCAGGTCTTCACAAGGACAAATGATTTTTTGCTTTTGGCCTCAAAGGCCGGGTCAAAAGCATAATATTTAGAGGCCGCGTGAATAAATTAGAAACAACAAAGGAGAAGTAATATGCTCGTTATTAGAATGTCACGTCATGGAACAAAGAAGCGCCCTTTTTATCATCTCGTTGTAGCGGATAGTCGCTCACCACGTGACGGACGCTTCATCGAAAAAATTGGTACTTACAATCCAATGTTGCAAAAAGACAATCCCCAACGTGTGGTTCTGGTTGAAGAACGCATTAAACATTGGGTCAAAGTTGGTGCCCAACCCAGTGAACGTGTGGCACGTTTTCTAGCAGATGCGAAGCTGGGGCCTAAGGTTACATGGCAAGAAACACCTAAGAAATCAGCCCCTCGTGCTAAAACACAAGAACGTTTAAAGCTTGCTGAAGCTGAAGCGAAAACAGCGGCTGCTAAGGCCGAAGCTCCTGCAGAAGAAGCGGCTGTAGCCTCTTAATAAGCATGAAGCAGGATGATAAAATCTGTGTAGGTATGATCGCGGCCGCGCACGGAGTGCGCGGCCTCGTTCGCCTGCGCAGTTTTATGGAAAATCCGGCAGCAATTGTAGATTTTGAACCCATAACAGATGAAAAAGGAGAGCGTACATTTGCGATCCAATTAAAAGCGACTGCAAAAGATTTTTTTATTGCGACGATTGAAGGTGTAGAAAGTCGTGAATTAGCAGAAGCTTTGCGAGGGACAAAATTATAT
>Ga0302277_1003750_pt1 | contig 10301 bp, 7 predicted proteins | sample III_Bog_N3_1_FD_198759 | JGI IMG/M metagenome (GOLD analysis project Ga0302277, IMG submission 198759) | Peat permafrost microbial communities from Stordalen Mire near Abisko, Sweden - III_Bog_N3_1 | ecosystem: Environmental > Terrestrial > Soil > Wetlands > Peat | place: Sweden: Abisko... | reverse complement strand
ACATCTTTAATGGAGCTGGAGATAACTCACAATAAGACAGTTTCGTATGATCTATATAAAAGCATACAAGCAATGACTATTAATACAATGATAGGCCAATAAGCCTAATGAATTAATACTCAAATAATTGATAAAATTATTGATAATTATATAACTTCGAGTAATGATTGGAATTGGACACAAACAGGAGAAAGCAACTAAGATCAAAATATTGGCGGAAAAAGCCAAAGAGTATAATCAGAAATATGATAATCTAATAGCCCAGGGGCTTGATCCCCAATAAGTTGCAAGTCGGCTGCAAAAGGAAGAATATGAACAAAGGCATACAGGAGATTTTGTTGAAGAACCTTATAAAGTAATACTTATCTAAAGTAGATTACCTCAAAAATCAACCAAATAGGAGGTGCAGTTCATCTTGGATATACTGAAGCTCACAAAACATTGTCGGAAACTCAGACCCTTTATGCTCCCCTTTAGAATGTTATGCAAGCCAAGAAGACAGGAACAGCCTCAAACTTCAATTTTACCAAGACAGAACAATAGCAATTCTAACTGGGCAAACTTAAATAAAGAATTCAGAAGGATCATTTGGCTGAAGATTTTGAAATTGACCTCGGAGAGAAAAAATCCACTGACTATAAGCTTCACTACAATGACAACAATAAAATGAAGGATATTCGGGAAACTAAGGATAAGCAGTATCATCAACGTAAAAACTAATTAAATTGGTATGTAGAAACTTACATTAAAACAAAAGACAGTCTTAGGAAATGTTGATTATCCTCACTTATACTTAAAATTCATTAAATTTTATGAAGAATTGAAGAAGAATTGTATGTTATTAAATAATATAATTAATCATATTTATTGAACACTCTCAATTTGTTTCAAAATTTTATAAGCTTCAAATTATTGGGCCATCAGTTTTATCTTGTTGTGAGCATCATACAGTTACTCTTTTAGTCTATAGACTTAATCTTACATATCTACAGCCTGCTTCACAGCTTCATTTAATTAAGTTTTTGTGCATTTTTCAGGCTCAGGTTCTGTTTGAACTTATATTTCTTGTGTTTATATATTAATCTTTTACTCAATAACCTCTTAGGGAATTGAAAATGTTTGACTTTACATCAGTTATTGAATTCGAATTTCATATTATTTGATTACTTAATCCTTCTCAAAAATGGCTTAAATCAAAATCTGCTTTTCTTCTGTGATTTTACTGACTTAATTGTTTAACTATGATGTTTATTTTTTAAGTTAAGTGATTGTTTCTTACTTTTCTTCTAATATTTTCTCAACCCTTTGAACATCAGATTCAAGTTTTTTAAATTGCTTGGTGGTTTAGTCAAGTAATCGTTTGTTGACAGACTCCAATTATTATCTACTTTAATTTTAACTTACATTTTTCTTGTATTTTCTTTGTTTTAATACATATTGATGGTAGGCAGATTTTCCTATCGTAACGTAGATGGTATATTTTTGATACCAGAAGCGGTAAATTGCTTCTTTTGAGAGTGACTCACGTGTGAGCTGTGAGTATTGACCATATAATTGAATCTTTTTCGTTCAGTTAGCATGATATTTTTTGTCAGTTAATTTTAGATAATATAGCTCCAAAATCATTCCTAATTAAACAATATTATTTGATATCTAATCTTCACATTTTTATCAAAAAGTATAATAAATTGAAATGCATTTCTTCCCTCAATTAATGCTTTCATTTAGGCTATTGAATTTAATTCTCCTCTAATAATATTGTAAATTTACAGTTATTAAGAGTTAAAAAAGTCATATCTTACTCTTTTGCTATTTAATTTCAAAAAGCAATGTTTATCTTACTTTAATGCAGACACGTCATCATTATTATTTTAATTACTTGGCATAATAATTGAACATTAATTATTTATGGCACTGCCTAAAGTCAATTTGACCAAATCACCATCTATTCATCATTTATGTACAGTACTTGTGCTGCTGGTCACTTTCTTCAGCTCTGTTCACACACTGACATCCTTTAAAGTTTACCCACTTGCAGATGACTACTTCGAAAAAGTATATTTGGTATCGCATAACGGTCAGTAGTATTATCTTACAATTTCATGTAAAATGCAGAATATGCTTAGTTTAAGCATAACCAAGGATCGTAAGTTTGTCGAAGCACCTCGGTTTAATATTTATGGTCACAGTTAAAATAAACCAAAAATGGCGAGAGGAGTATATACATTTTTGCAATAGTGTCACTCTTATGTCGAAGTTAATACATCTAACTTCTTATAAGTCAAAAGATCTAAAGATAGTGAGATCATTTTTTCCTTAAGCGAAGTTACTTTCAAATAGTACCATAATCGCTTTGTAGTTCGCGATGAATCCCAAAAATGGGGATTGGGCGAGCGTTTTCAAAAGAATTTTCATGTTGCTGATGGAACATGGACGATTTGGAATAGGGATAAACCATGGATGATGGATTATGGTAAACAAGGAATAAGCTAGCAAACCTATGGGCATCATCCAATTTATTTGGCAAGATAAAGACAAAGTAAGCTATATCACCTTGTGTATTATAAAAATACCTTTGGCTTGCTTGTTTAGTCTTCTCAGAATAGCGACCAACTCGTTTATAATTCAGTTGGAGGAAATATTCACTTTCTAATTATTTTGGGAAAATCAGATCCCTAGGAAGTCATAGAGAAATATCATTAATATATTGGAAAAGCGCATATTCCTCCGTTTTGGAGTTTAGGTTATCATCAATGCCGCTGGGGATATAAAACATTGAGTGAAATTGTATAGGTCGTAAAGAAGTTTAATAAGAATGATCTCCCTTTAGATACTATGTGGTCAGACCTCGATTATATGGATAGAAAAATGATATTCACGATTAATGAAGCAACTCATCCTCCCGCTCAGTTAAATCAGCTGCTCAGAGATGAATAAATACATTTTGTTCCTCTGATAGATGTTGGAGTCTCAGTAAATGATTGGCCAGCCATGAAAATTGGTAAGGACATGAATGTTTTCTTAAAAAAAGATGGGATATCTAATTAGTATTATACGGCTTAAGTTTGGCCAGGTGTTGTTCATTTTGTTGATTATTTGCATCCCAATGCTACTAAATTTTGGAAAGGTCAATTGGCAAGATTGAAATAAAAGATCAATTTTTCAGGAATTTGGCTAGATATGAATGAACCATCAAATTTCAAAGGCGGATAGGCAGTCACTTAGCCTTACCGAATTCAGCAAAACTAAAATATAAATATGATGACCATAAATGTAGCTCTAAAACATTACACTGAAATGAAAGGAGAAATACTTGAGCATAGATAAGTCCATGCATACTATGGACATCTATCTACAGTTTCAACCCATGAGTTTTTAGTCGAGCATCAAAGGCCATTTATCATCAGTCGTAGCAGTAGCGTGGGCTCAGGTCAGTTTGCTGGGCATTGGACAGGTGATAACGTTGCAAATTGGGAATTTTTAAGAGCTTCAATAAATGGAAATTTCCTTTTTCAAATTTTTGGCATACAAATGGTCGGAGCTGATATTTGTGGTTTTTATTAAAATCCAACTGAATAACTATGTTCAAGATGGATGCAGCTTGGTTCTTTCTATCCATTTTCAAGAAACCATAATTGGGATCAAGGAAAAAGCCAATAGCCATATTCCTTTGGGCCATTGTTACTGTAAACTTCAAGAAAGAGCCTAAAGACAAGATATGCACTGCTAAAGCAATTATATACAATCCTTCTTGAGAAAAAAGGAAAAGGATCCTTTTTCAGACCACTAATGTTTGAGTTTTACAGTGATGAAGAGACTTATGTTGAAGAAACAGCTTAGACTCAGTTTTTAATTGGAAAATTAATAATGGTTGCTCCAATTGTATATCAAAATGCAAATCACCGCGAAGTTTACTTTCCTGGAGAAAATGAGGAATGGTATCAATTTGAAATCAATATTGTGAGTGGTTAGGTATAATCAGAAAAAGTAAAAAAATATAAAGGAAAATCAAAATAAACTATTGAAAATACACTTCCTTCAGCTCCTTTAACCTTTTTGCGTGCAGGATATGCAGTTTTAACAACGATACCTGAAAATAGATCAATAAAGCTATCAAAAGAGTATCACATGTTCGCTGCTCTTAAAAATGATGAATCCTCTAGTCAAATATTAGGTATAAACGATTACAACTTTGAACCTCATATTCAAAAATGTATCAGTGATAATTGCTTGTATTCTATTAATCTAAAGAAAAGTGGATAAAACAAGTTCAAATTATAGTGGAATTTCATTGGTAGTCAAGAATTGATGGGTTCACTTAGAATTAAATCATTTTTAATTGTTGGTAATGATAAAACTTGGACAATATCGAATAATGCTGAGATCAATGCGCCTCAAGGTCAGATCGAGTTACTGGCAGAATAGCACACTAAATGATTATATGATAACATTTGTTTGATGTATTGTAAACTATTGAAATAACATTATTATCATACTTGAGAGCATTTAAAAATTAGGAAACAATTGCTGTGATCAATATCCTTGAGAATCATTTAAAGGCATCTTTCAATGGTTGATTAAAATAACTAATTGCTAATTTTTTTTATATTCAAAGCTAAAATAACAAAATAATTTAATGAAATAAATGGTTTAAATATAGCATAGGTCATTAATTTCAATAAATTAGATGACAATAAATTAATAAAGTTTAGGAGCAAGAGTTTAGTATTCTAATGAACTTAGATGATGGAGTTTAGCTGCTTATTTTACTTATCCAGCTTGTTGTATATTAGTTATATGCCTATCAACATATTAATCGATTTTGCTAAAACTGGCAAGGAACAAAAATATATAATTCGCAAATCAGTTCGCACTTAATTTATTACAGCGCGTCAACTACCAAACAAGCATTACCCCTCTAGGAGGCTCGTTTGATAGGCTTAAAACTACTTCAATTAACTCTGGATCAGCCGACAAGTATTCAATCATAATCTCCATACACTGACTCTCTATAAAATTACCACTATCTGGTCCAAGGACAGTGACCATTTCAACTACACCCAGCTTCTCAAAGACACTTCCCTTGATGATGAGGACACTGAGCAAGAAGACATTTCCAGAGTATTCCTCCAACCTTACGATTGAATTGAAAAAAAAGAAAAATATTCATTGTGTTAGTGCACCGCATCTCAAACGTCTTGAAGTTAAGTGCAGCACTAGCTTACAACATGATGCTAAAAAACAGATGGGAGAGGAGGAACCTTGAACAATTAAGGTGGAAAAATTAGGATTGTGCGCCTAAAAGTGGTTTTTGACCGCCAACCGGAGTAGCATGAGTCAAGTATAGGGCCAGTATTAATGGGGAATCGTTTTCTATGTTTATTTATAGAAAAGATTGATATGTATATGAAGTGATGTGAAAAAGAACTCATGCTCATTCATGCACAAAACGAAAATATTAGAGGATAATAAAATAAATATTAAATAATATATTACCACAACTATGTCGGAGCAGACTACCTTCAGGAACTGTTTCAACTCTCTTCTTCTTTAGAAAAAAGGCAACCTTCTCCTAGATACCAATGAAAAATGTGATCCAACAAAAAACACAGAAAAAAAGCATAATTTGGGTGCTAATCACAAAATTGGCGCCAATTGTGATAAGCCCAATGCCCAGAGTCACCTTTAGAGGGAGGATGACCAAAATGGCATTGTCAGGATCGAAGAGGATCTGGTGCATTTAAAGCGGCAAATTGATTGTTTGGAAAGCTATGATCAACTTGACCTCAAACTAAGATACGAGTCAGAGGCCTTTGTCCTTCGCAAGCGCAGAAAGTAATACTGACCCTATTCCAGTAACCTCTTCAGAGCATTTGAAAAAACAGATGAATCCGAGACTTCAGACGGAAAATAGGACAGGTCCATTATATTAGACAAATTCATAAATCGTAAAAAGCCGGCAACTAAAAATTCAATCAAGTTAAAAAAGTTTCTCACTTTTTTTATGACCAGGGGCTTTGAATAGACAAAATGCAATTCCATTCTTGAATTTATTTCCTCAAAACACAAAATTGCATTGGAAGGCATCACCAAACTTCCTAAAATGCAAATGGGCTATGTAACTTTCAGTGTTATTCAGAAATAGTCTGATGTTAGAAAAGTCAGGAAATATCAAACCAATATTGCTACCCTTCCACCTTTAGGAATTAATTTTGATGGATAAAATAAGAGCCCAGAAACTTAAGAAGATACAGAGCTTAGAATTCAAGTGAATTCTATTCATATTCTTAACTAAGAAGTTGATTGCTTTGAAGATCGGCCTGATGTTACTGATTATGTTTTGCCTGAAAGATAAGTCTTATGCTCCTTTTCAGACAACAAAAGATAAATTTTTAAACTTTCCAGAAACATGACTCGCAATAAACTCTAAAAAGAGGCAACTCTCAAACGCTTAGCATATCATTCTGTCAGATAAGTATAAAAGCGATATTCTAAATGTGTAAGAAATCAAAATGACTATATAAACAGGGCTAAAAAATTACACCGTTAATGCTTGATATACTGGCGTAAAAGGGAAAAAGAACTGATTGATCTTAAAAAGAAGAAGGAGAAACTTTAAGCTTAACTGAAGAAGAGAGACGAAGAAGAGCAGTAAGCTAAAAAACAGGAAAAGAGATTGCAATATATTATGTATCAGTCTGGTTTATATTCTCACTTTATGGCAACCAAACTTGGAGTGGATGGTGATCACAAGAAAGAAATAGATAAATTCACACCTACAGATAAGCCACTAGACATTGATGAGGAAGCTGCCTTGCTGAGTGTTAACCAAATTATCACTACTAAATTATAAAATTTGTAAAAATTTGACAAAAAGAAAGATTAAAAATTGGACCTATCCTCAGTTGATCAGGGAAAACTAGAATTAGTTGGAACTCCTGCTGCCTTTCATGGAGTTTTAAAAGAATATCAGATTAAAGGTCTAAGATGGTTGAATAATCTGTTTGAGCAAGGCATCAATGGTATACTTGCTGATTAAATGGGTCTAGGTAAGACCATTCAAGCTATTGCATTGCTCAGCCATATATCTTAGACAAAAGGAATTTGGGGACCTTTCCTTATTGTTGCTCCGAACAGCACGCTATATAACTGGCAGCAATAATTCAAAAAATTCTGCCCCTCCCTTAAAGTGCTACCATATTGGGGAAATATTAAGCAAAGAAAGACCATTAGAAAATTCTTTTCTTCTAAAAAATTCACCTAAAAAGCTGATTCGCCTTTTCATGTCGTTATTACTTCCTATCAACTGACGGTTACTGATTAAAAAACCTTCAAAAGACTAAAATGGCAGTTTATGATACTTGATGAAGCTCAAGCAATCAAAAACATTCTTTCCCAAAGATGGAACACTCTAAAAGAATTTCAATCGAGAAATAGACTCCTCCTAACAGGTACACCCATTCAAAACAATATGGCAGAATTGTGGGCTTTACTAAACTTCGTGATGCCTGATCTCTTCGATTCACACGAATTATTTAATGAATGGTTCTCCAAAGATATCTAAGCCCATAGTCAAGATCAAAAAGAGTTAGATCAAATTAAAATTCAACGTCTTCATGCTATCCTAAAACCTTTTATGCTTCGTCGAATTAAAAAGGATGTATAACATGAAATTGGTAAAAAGCATGAACATCAAAAATTATGTGAAATGACTAAGCGACAAAAATTACTTTATGAATCAATTAAAGATAAGCTTAATGTGAAAGAGTTATTTAAAATGTTTTAGTCAAAAGCAAAAGTCGAAAATTTAATGAACTTAGTCATGCAGTTGAGAAAAGTGTGCAATCATCCGTAACTTTTTGAAAGGAGACCTGCCAGATCCCCTTTTTCTTTTCAGGAAGTATATTACTATACAGGATACATTCCTATTCGAGCAGGGGAAATCAAACTTATTGGGAACAACACTAAAAATCCAATCACATATAATTTACCAAAATTAGTCTATGACAATTTTATGAGATTTACTTAAAAAAGGTCAGACATGAATAAAAGATTACTTAATATATACACTGAACAAAATCAGTAAAATAATACAACTTTTTCATCCCTTTCTATGATTAATCTTAGTAAAAGTGAAATTGAGCTCTGCTTTAAGGAGGATCCTCTATTCACTGGAATTCTGCTTGCTCACTGGTGGAAAAGAAGTAATTACTCTGCGACTTTATTAACTCATTAAAAATTGTTCCTAAACACAAGATTGATTGAATAAATATAGACTCGCTTTAAATTAACAAATCACCATTAGATTCCATCACTAGATCAGGTCTATATGCCCAATGCTATTGCCCCGATGATTGAGCCCACCATATTTTCAGGAACATTTTATGAGCACAACTAACTTTTAAACAATAATAAATTTCAAAAGTTTATTCTACATGGTAAATTTTCAGAAAGGTTTTCTCATTACTTTGGACCTTAAAAAATGGAATTTCAAGGTATCCTAAATTAATGCAAATCTTTAACATACATTCAAGTGATAGATTTTGGTAATTTGATTGCCGATTCATCTAAACTTAAAGAACTGGATAAAATTTTAAAAGAGAAAAAGAAAAATGGAGATAAAGTACTTATTTTTTGTCAGATGACAAAAATGATCGATATTCTTGAAGATTTTATGAATCTTAGAAAATATACATTTTTCAGATTAGACGGCGCGTCCAACATCGCAGACAGGAGAGATATGGTTAATGATTTCCAGAAACCTGCATCAAAAGTATTCGTATTTTTGCTATCAACTAGAGCAGGTAATTTATATTATTAACGAAGGTGGACTCGGTGTTACTTTGACTGCAGCTAACACAGTTATTTTTTATGATAACGACTGGAACCCGACAATGGATGCCCAAGCTACTGACAGAGCCCATAGAATTGGTCAAAGCCGAGATGTTAATGTTTATCAATTGGTCACAAAAGGAACTATTTAATAAAGAATCGTAAAGAGAGCTCAGCAAAAAAAGACAGTGCAAAGCACAGTATATGAAGGAGCCTCATTTAACTTCTTTAAAAAGGATATGATCCTTGAGCTGATGGTTGATGAGTTTGATGCAGATGCTAGCCTAATCTAAGGTGAAAAAAACGATAAAGGAAAGAAGTAAAACCAAAGCAAGAAGAAGGGTCCAAAGGGAAAAAGCGCAAGGTAATAAAAAGAAGACAAAAACAACAACAAAGTGTAGTTCTCTGACAAATTATAGCAGATCATGGAAATGCAAGAAGAGAACATTATGAATTGAGATAATCTCGTGATTGAAAATTGTGAAATAGCTATAAATATTAAAAATTATCAATTCCTAATTGTCTTAAACAATGAATAAACGTTTCTTTGAACTTTAAAGTTAAAATAACTATTAAGATGATGTTGAAAGTCTTATCAACTTAAGAAATTACATTTTATTTTTATTTGGCAAATTGAATTTTCTAGTTGAGAAGAACTACCATTGTCTTACTGAAGGGCTGTTTGCATGATTGAACCGTTTGGCCTTTATTGCAGAGTTGATATTAAATTATTTTTGTCTAACATTCGACTTCTAACATAATTAATTTAAAAAATAAATAAACAAAGACTCAAATTTGTTTATAAGATAAATAGAATATAGATTTATGGTTTATTCTCATCAGTGAAGGGATTGAGCGTCTTGTGAACATGATTTAAAAAAAGAAGAATTCAGATAATCCTATTTTTTATAATCTGCTTTTTCCTACCTTTTTGATTTTTCATTATTTAATTTGTCTTTTTGATTTATTTAGCATTCACTTCTTTCTTGTTGCATTTTAAAATCTATTATTTTATAGAAAATTTTAATTTGATGTTGACATTCTCTCATTTGCTCTGTAATTTTTGCAATAGTGCGTTTAATATCTTCGATTAATTATTCACCCGATCCAAATAATAGCTTTTGCTCTTTAATTTTTTACCATCAATCTAATTGCAAATATTTTTCATCTAACCTATGACTTAATAATCTATAGTAATCTTCTTACTCGTTTAGTAGATCTTCACAATCGAAGCTAGATTTGATAGAAGCTTATAATTCAGTAGGCCTCTTTGGTCTTATTTCCCCACTGCTGCTCTTTTTTATATTCTTGCTTACAATTTGCTTTTTCATCAATTTTTTTGATTTAATTATAGGGCCCTATCAATAAGAGGCATAAATGCATATTTTAATTATAGAGTATTCTGTAATAGCTATATAAATATAGACACGGCAATTATCAGATCCTCTGTTAGGAGTATTATATAGTAT
>Ga0302277_1003743_pt1 | contig 10312 bp, 1 predicted proteins | sample III_Bog_N3_1_FD_198759 | JGI IMG/M metagenome (GOLD analysis project Ga0302277, IMG submission 198759) | Peat permafrost microbial communities from Stordalen Mire near Abisko, Sweden - III_Bog_N3_1 | ecosystem: Environmental > Terrestrial > Soil > Wetlands > Peat | place: Sweden: Abisko... | reverse complement strand
TTCCGCTTTGAGTTGCTGAAAGTGTGAGTAAATTCCCTATATTTATACCCTTACCAACCGGGAACACAAAGTTATCCCCTTGAACGATAGTTTTTGTTAATGGTCCGCTAACATATGAGGTCAAACTACCTCCGGCAGGTGTAACACAATTATTTAAGATATTAGATACTGTCAAACTGTTGGCCGAAGTTGTTGTGATATTACCGTCAGTTAGTAAAAGATTCCCTTTAAGTTCCGTAGGACCGTTTAATGTTAGTCCGTTACTGTTGTTGATTTCAAGGTTGTTGAATGCATTTGTTCCTGAAAAATTACCAAATGTACCGCCTATTGTCTGAGCAGATAAACCTGCAAAAGTTACCGATGCACCAATCCCTGTTCCGGAATTAAAAACTCCCGTATTATAAAGTTCCATAGTTCCCTGAACAGTGAGTTTTTTATTGTATATACTATTATCAAGTGTTGGTCCATCTATTTTAAGCTGAGTACAAATTATTATGTCGTTATTGGGTAAGACCCTTGTCCCTGTTCCTGTAAAAAACAGTTTAGGGACAGTTTGAAATAAATACCCCCCGATTAATGTATAGTTCAATCCTGTTCCACCAAATTCGAGGGTTCCACCATTACCACAATCAAAAAAACTTGCATATTTACCGGCTGGTAATCCGCCGGATTCAAGATACATAGTTCCTGTTCCTTCGATAGTTCCAAAATTATGACCGAAATAGGGAGAAATAAGTTTAAGAGTTCCGTTAATAGTAGTCTGATACGATGAACAGTAATTTATATTGGCAGTAACCACATTGCCCTGATTGATTGTAACTATAAAGCCGTTTGGACCACCATCAGGACATGGAAAAGTCGATCCGTTTGTAACAGACCATATCGTTTTATCATTCCAGTTGCCTGAATTATTACTTATAAATTGAGGAACAATATTTGGAATTGCTGCATCAACCCCGGCTGTATACTCTCCATTAATATTCGTAATACCGAAAGGGTAATAAAATGTCAAAGTATTTGCAGACGCATTAATATTTGATGTTTTGCTCCAATTTGTACCCGGTACAAGTAATTCTGCAGTTAAATAATTGCTTTCAGTATTGCTTCCGGTTACTTTTACATCATTATCTAAATAATTAAATACCATATTACCGGCAAAACCACTCAGATTTGAACTTTCCAGTTCCCAATAATATTGTAAAAATTGTTAGGATCTAAAACTGCGGGATGATGAGAGTTAATATTGTTTACCCTCACAAAACCAACCGAACCATTTGTATTAATTGTCAGATTAGCAGGTGTATATTTACCCCCTGAACCTATTGGATAAGTAAATGTAGTGGGCGATGAAATGACAGGGAAAAACTTTTTAACACCAAAGTTACTATAAACGCCATCCGAAACAATCATTTTTGTTGAACCGAAATTCGATCCTTCAATTGTACTGTTTACACCCAGAGTAAGTAAATATTGAGAGATATTCAGAACGCCTGTTGTCAGTTTTAAATTCTTTTGAAGAGTAATGCTATTATCAAGTACATTACCTACACCATTGTTTATTTCCAGCCTTCCAAAAGTTCCGGTACCGGCAATATGTTGTTGCGTTGTAATTCCATTCAGGATAATTCCACCCAGTACTGCATCACCATCATAGGTAGCATTATTTGTTATATTTCCCAGGAGATTAACAGAATAGATTCCATTTAATAATTGGCCGGAATTGATTGTCAGGTTGTGATTAACAGTAAAAGTACTGCTCAAAGTTAACGAGGTTAACGGATTGACCTGTAAATTGTAAAAATTAGAGGTTGAAGAGCCGCTAATTGTTTGCACATTCCCATTAAATATTGTGTTATTTGTTCCAAACAGATAAGTACCATTATTGTTTAGATTACCATTTATAGTGAGATCCATACTATTACTCCCATTCACAGCATTCAGGATGCTATATGTGTTGCTTAGTACTAAATCACCTTTAAGAACTAATGGACTAACCATAAGATTTACCTTTGCATTAAAGGAAGAAGTAGCTAATCCATTAATAGTAAGATTATAAAGTGGAATGTTAGCATCGAGTAAGTAATTTTGAGCAAGAGTTACAACCGGACCGACAGCGGGTGATTGGGTGAAAATAATGGATCCGCCTGTTACCGCACCGGAATTGGGCCTCAGGTAAAGATCGCCGAAAGTAGTTCCTCCACCCCTGACAATAGTTATGGTGCCTCCTGACATATTGAAGACACTGCCTGTATTGAGCACTTCAAGTTTTGCATTTGCTGCATTTGCTCCTGTAATATTATTCCCATTAATAGTAAGATTACCTGCAGTTTGACTGAAATTTAAAACACCAGCAGCATTCGTTAGATTCCTTCTAATTGCACCGTTTACAATCAGGTTCCCTCCATCTATTTCAATTGCCGAAGATCCCCCGTTTGAATATTCGATATCATTATTGTTTATTGTTGTCCCATTGATTGGGCCAACATAAATATTCCCATTTCCAAGTGTCAGTTTTCCGTTTAAGAATAAATCGTTTGTATTAGAGCCGCTATTTGCTATTAAAATATTAATATTATTGTTATTGCCGGGCATATTTACATTTAAACCCGCAGTGGCAGGTATTGTCAATGAAGTCCCGGTTGAAATATTAAAGTTTTCACCCGCTGCCGGATTAGTCCGTGCATATAGAAATGTACCGTTTTGTAAGGTAAGCCAATTGTCGACAGGTGTGGTTAAAATTCCACCGATATTGCAAGTCAGTGTCGATGCCTGTGAGCTTCCTTTATTTACGGTAAGATTACTGAAAACAGTTAGTGGAGTACCCGATATATTGGTTATCGAAGCATTATTCGAACCAAAGAATGTTACCGGTATAGCGCTATTATAACTGAAATCAACTTTACATGTAGTAGTTGTCCCTGTTGCCAGAGTGTTATTTGTGTTATTTATTAAGCTTCCACCAATAGCCAGACTTTGGTTAGTGGCACCCCCTCCATTCTGAATGGATGCCCAGGTACTGACTACAACATCGCCATTTACAACAACATTTTGTGCTATTGCTCCATTGCCGTACCATATCAGACTTCCACCCTGAATCAATAAATTGCCATTTATGGTAATGGTTTTTGCAACTAAAGCAGTTGGAGCAGTTGGATATGCGGTATTCCAGGATGGACAAAACCATGAATCGGCACTTTGTCCGCGTGTAATTAGATTCCCGTAAATAGTTAAATTATTATTTGAGAAAATAATATTGGAACCACCAAGTGGCGACAATATTAAATTTCCATAAGACATAACTCCCTGAGGTAGCCAATATATTGTACCACTAGCTGAATTAGTTGTATATAATTCTGTGGTTCCGAGGTTTTGATTGAATTCTGAAAAATCTCCTCCCGGAAATAAATAGGTAGATCCAGTATTATTTGATGTTGTTAATCTGAAATTCCCATTCCCGTTAGGATGGGATAATACCATACTAAATACACAATTTGGGTTAAACCCTATATCCAGTGCTGAACCTTTTTCAATTTGTAAACTGGCACAATTTTGTACTCCGGTATTTGCTGTAGTTATGTTAGTTGCCAGAAAAACCGAATCATTTCCCGATATGATAACAATGTCATTTATTCCAGGTATCGCTCCAAGGGTATTTGCCGGACCTGTATTCCCTGTATACGACCAGTTACCTGCATTGCTCCAGAGTCCACTTCCTGCCAAAGCGCCATTGATACAGCTATAGAATTTTCTTGGAGTTCCAAATGCTCCTCCACCCGTAGTATTATCACCGGCAGTATAATCAGCATCCAGAAAATTAGTACTGTTCGTTGGAGATGTCCAGTCAGTTATTGTATTTGTTGCGGTATTTATCGGTGGATTGGCAGTTGTTCCGCTATTCCAGGTATAATTTGATCTGTTGTATAATGACGGTATATAATTGTTTTCGGATCCTAAAACATCCGATTGATCGTAAACAAAGGTATGGGTTACTGAATTTGTTGCAATACCTGAAAAACCGGATGATTTCACTTTCCAAAAATAAGACAGGCTCTGAACTTTTATCGTGCTGGAAGGATGTACATAGCCAACCGGTATAATTGTAATTGAGCCAAATGTTGTTGGTGCACTGGTGAAACCTATCGATGCCGGAGTATATACAGGAGTTGTGGTATGACTTGTTGAAACCGAACCTACAGGGAATATAAATGAATTCGTAGATGCATATATTTTCGTTAATCCACCATCACCTGAATTTCCGGCTGTTTGTATATACCTGGTATTACTCCCGTTTATTATAGTAGCACCTGAATTTAGTTGTAAATTATAAGTCCCGATATTGAATAATTTATCCTGTGAAAAAGTAAGTACTCCGTTGATTGTTGCATTAACTAATAGTGAAACCGGAGCTAAGGCGGAATTGGTATTATTAAGTTCCAGATTCTGGAAAACACCCGTGCCATTCCCTCCAATTGATTGAAGTGTAGCCCCGTTGAGTTGAATTTTACCTGTACCGGTGTGTAAGCCCGAATTGGTCACATTGCCGGCAATATAGATGGTCTTTCCACCATCGTTTAATGTCCCGGCCGTTAATGAAAATTGGTTTTGAACGGTAAGAGAGGATTGTATCCCTGAAAGACTTAGTTTGCCTGTTGTTTTATTTACAGTCATATTACTAAGACCAACTGTTCCGTTATTTATCACTCCGTCCACCGAGAACATTTGATCAACACTGCCGTTAAAGGTGGTTGTATTGGTGCCCGAATTATAGATACCGGTGCCCGGAATAATAAAATCACCTGCCACAGTAAGATTTAAACTTTGTGCATCAAGAGTACCCGATTGAATTGTCAGATTTTGCAAAACTGTTAGTGGATTCGTATTGAGTTGAACGATCGAAGTTCCACTGGCTGAGTTAATGATAAAATTACCAATGGATGCATTCGTATTTATCAAATAATTGGCATCAGGCAGACTGGTACCGGTTGTAGGAATTAGTTGTACCGTTCCACCGGTCACATTGATATTTGAAACGGGACAATTTGCATAAAAAGCGTAAGAAGTAGCAGCAGTGCCACAAACATCGTAAATATTAATAATGCCACCTCCCATTGCAAAACCACTGCCTGAATTAGTGTTTAAATGAAACGTCCCATCTGAAGTATTAATTCCATTGGAAATCCTTGAAGTGTTTAGGCTTGTATTTACTAAATCGGAAATTGAAGAATAAGCCATGTTATGTTGAAAACGACCACGAAGATAGACTGTACCCCCTGTCTGGGAATATGTAAACAGCCCTGAATTTGAACCTGAGGCATCATCGATTTGCTTGGTATCCAAAATGCCATTATTCATTATCAGTTGACCCGATGCATAACTCCAATAGGTTATTCCTGTCGATTCACGGGTCGATAAGTAACCATTATTCAATTGCAAATTCCCCAGCACTGCTATACCGGTGTTTCCACCTTGTGTAATACCATTTACTGAACCTGTACCTCCAGAAACGCCATATGCTGCATTTACTTCACCATAATCATCGGCTGTCGACATCACAATTACATTTATTCCATCAAGAATTAAAGCAGCATTTGAAGGAATAATAAAATCTGAACTTGGCCAGGTATTTGTTGCTCCCTCCGAAAGTGACGGAATAACGACCAACCCTTTCAAATCCAACGTACCATTGCGTAACCACAATGCTTTTTTGATATTTGGATTTGCGTTTGTTCCTCCAACTATATTATCTCCTGGAGCTGTATTGGCTCCAAATAATCTAAAATAATTGTATTGTGAAGCATTAATAGTTAAAGAATATGTTTTATCAATGCCCTTATCCAGTACAAGATTATAAAAATCGGTTGTGTTATTACAGGTTAAAGTATTATTCGTAGATCCCTGAAAATAAACCGTGGCCATCCCTGTTGTGGGAAATGCATTATAAACAGGAAAAGGTTGATTTGTAAAACGTACCGTTCCATTGTTTGTAAAATCACCCATAACAACCACTCTGTGTGATTGTTTGTCATAGTAATCTATAATTGGTCCGGCGACAGTTGTGTTTATTCCAATGGGATTCGTTGTTGTGGTTGTATTCCCCATTCCTACAGTAATGAATGCTCCGTTATTCACCGTAACATTCCCGTTTATTGTAAGTGTTCTTCGAAGTGCTGATGCATCATTTAGTTGAAATGTACCTTGTTTTACAACTAAATTGCCATTTAATAAAAGGTTATTTACCTGTATAACTGTTCCGCTTGTATTGACAGTAAGATTGTTATAGGTTGTTTGAGCAATCGGAAGTGTTACACCTGCATTATACTCAACTGATCCCCCATTGCTGTTTACCAACGTATTGGTCGTAGTAACTGGAAAATTAACAGAAGCTAATTTTACTGTTCCCTGACCTTCAAGTAAGCTTAAACCAACAGTAAACTTATGGGTAGTAAGATCCAGAAACCCGCCGTTGTTGACAGTAATTTTTATGTTTGCAGTTGTAATATCCGCATTTGAAAGCGAAACTGTACGATTGGAGAGTATCACTACATGATTACTGGTAGAAGGTACTGATGATCCAATTTGAGTAGTACCACCAGGATCTGTAGTCCATGTACCGGCAGAATTCCAATCGCCGGACTGATATGAATAAAGTGTATTTTCCGGAGTCTGGGCTGTCCAGTTACCGGCAAGTGCTGTTGTACCTGTGGAAGAAAAAGGATTTGCACCCGCAGCTGAGTTTCCGATAGGAATTGATGTATTTAATGTAGGGACATAACTTGTTTGCACGCCACCGCTACCAACATCACCGGGATTTATATATGTAAAATTAATATTGGCAGTTATTGCAGTTAGTCCGGGGCTATTGTTTACTGTCCAATATCTTTTCAAATCATCAGGATATGCACCCGGAGCTGTTGCTGCTGTAGTACGGACTGAAATTGATTCAGTACCTGCCAGTGAAGCTGCCAGAGATGAAATTATCATAGGAGTATATGATCCATTACCAACCGGATAAGTCATTTGAAACCCTGCAACTGTAGTACTTTGTTTTACGAGTGATCCTGTGCTGCTGGTTTTAATCATATTTGTAATACTAAAGGGGCCACCGTTAATACTTCCCGAATTTGTTATTGTAAAATCATATACGCCCAGATCAATGATATCAGTAGTCATGCTTAATATACCGTCAACTGAAACTGTACCCAACAAGGTTATTGCTTTGCCGGTTGCAACGGTGAGGTTGTGCAGTGTTGCTCCTGCAATCTGAGTCCCATTCCAGTTAAGAGTCCCATTATTATGAGTAAATGTACCTGTGTTAGAAAAATTTCCTGTTAAATTAAAGATGCCGGGAGCCAAAAATGTGCCTGAGTTTGTGAAACTACCGGTCAAATTTAAAGTGTTTGTTGAAGATATAAATGTTCCGGCATTCGTAAAGGCACCAGTCAAATTCGTGATGTCGGGAGCTATAAAAGTTCCACTATTGATGGTTAAAGATAATAAGCTAAGGGGTGTAGAGCTTAGTGCCAATGTCCCGGCACCTGATTTTGTCAGGGAAACTGATGGCGAAATAATACCTCCCAGCGTAAAAGTATTTGCTGCCACGGTAACAATTTTGTTTGCACTAATTGTAATACCACCTGTGCCCAGGTTTAATGCATTAGTTCCGTTAAAGCTAAAACTATTTGTACAGTTTAAAGGGTAATTAAGTGTTGTAATTGCAGCACCTGAAGTATTATCTATAATACCTCCGGTAATTGTGAATGTTCCTCCAACCATTCCCAGTGCCTGTGGATTATTTATATTTAAAGTACCTGCACTTAAAGTTGTTCCTCCTGTAAAAGTATTGGCAGCCGATAGGGTCCAGGTACCTGCAATAAGAGTTAATGATCCGCCATCTGTACCCAGAATGCCAGTCAGTGTTCCGCCTTTTGCACCTCCCAATGTAAGACTTAAGCCTGATCCGGTTATGGTTCCCGGATTGCTGATTGATATAGTCCCCGATCCTCCGATAATACTGCTCGTACTGCCAAGAGTTATTAATCCGGCAAAGCTAGCCGCAGTTGCAGAGCTGTTTAGAATAGCTCCTGTATTTACGGGTATCCCTGTTCCATTAATTGTCAAAGGTTCAGACAGATTATAGTTAATCCCGTTTAAATCAAGAGCTGCACCGGCTGCAACAATTGTAGCACCATCAATCGTTCCCAATGCCTGTGGATTATTAAGTTTTAGTGTCCCGGCAATAATTGTAGTTAATCCTGTATAGGTATTTGTCCCTGAAAGTGTCCATGTTCCGGCATCAGCTTTTATTAAATTTGCAGCTCCTGTTCCTAAAATACTAGTTAAAGTACCTCCTTTTGCACCTCCAATTAAAAGATCATATCCGCCGGTTATTATTCCTGGGTTACTCAGAGTTATTGTTCCGATGCCTCCAACTATATTGCTTGAACTCCCAAGTGTTAATAAGCCTGCAAAGGTTGCTGCTGTTGCTGAATTGTTTATGATAGCACCTCCTCCAGAGATTCCGGTGCCATTAACAGTCAACGGTTCTGCATTACTGTAATTAATTCCGTTCAAATCGAGAACTGCACCTGTATTTATAATAGTACCGGTTGCAATGGTTCCCAACCCTAATGCATTGCCGAGTTTTAGTGTCCCGGCAATAATTGTAGTTAATCCTGTATATGTATTTGCCCCTGAAAGTGTCCATGTTCCGGCATCTTGTTTTGTGAGTGCACCTGTGGTTGTACCTAAAATACTTGTTAAGGTCCCGCCTGCTGCACCCCCTAAGGTAAGTCCAAAAGTTGGTCCGCTTATTATTCCAGCATTACTAACTGTAATTGTTCCGTTGCCAGCAACTATACTGGCTGAACTTCCAAGTTTTAATAAACCTGCAAACGTTGCAGCTAATGCTGAACTATTTATGATAGCCCCTCCACCTAAGATTCCTGTTCCATTTATTGTCAGCGGTTCTGCAGTACTATATGTCGTTCCATTTAAATCGAGTACTGCGCCATTTGATACGATTGTACCACCTGCTACAGTTCCCAAAGCACTGGCATTTCCGACCTGAAGTGTTCCGGAACTGATTGTAGTTACTCCTGTGTAAGTGTTCGCTCCAGAAAGGGTCAATATTCCTGTACCTGTTTTTGTAATTGACAAAATCGCACTGCCATTTTGTAATATGCCTGAAAAAAGGGTATTGGTATTATCTGTTCCAACGGTTAATGTTGAAATTATATTGCTCATTAAAGTGCCATTCCCGGTTAAACTACCAACTGCTGGATTGGCAATATCAATGGAAATGGTAAATCCCGAAATAGCTACAGCATCAGACGAAGTCGGAGCAACCCCTCCACTCCATACAGAACCGTTACTCCAATTCCCACTGGCAATAGCTGAAATAGAATTTGAATAAATATTGAAAGTAAAAGCTTCAACTGTCAGGAATAAAAACGTTAAAAGTGTAAAACGTTTTAGAAGAATGAAAGCACTTCCTGGAAATTTAAAAATGTTCATAGTGAATCCTGTTTATCTTGATTTCTCAAATACAATTAATCGTTTTATAAATCATATAAAAATTAACCATATACTTTCTGCTATCTAATAGCTGAAAAGTCTTAACATAAAACTTTTTCATTGATCCTTGTCAGGTAAAATATTGATATTTGATGAAATGACTTTGAAAGGAAACCTTTCCTTCCAAACAGGGAGTATCCTGATCTAATCTTGTTTTCAGGGAAAACTACAAAAAGATAGTTGATCCATAAGAGGATTATAAAAATTTGCTACGGAACAAATTCTAGTACTTGAAGTGAAGTAATTTGTACTACGAATGCTCTATGTCCCTTAACAATAGGAGAAAGTAAAAGAGAAAAGATCGTAGAAAGTCTGATAAAATGAATGTTATTGGAAGAGGAAAAAAAACTGTTACTGGAAACAGAAATTAAATTGTTGGGTAAGAATAGTTTCATAAACAATCGTTTAATACTGATTTGAATAGATGGTGCTGAGTGGGTTTTTAAATCAACAGTTCACCATTAAACAAGTGTAATAAAAGGTTGAAATCAAAACAGAAAAACGTACAAATATACTAATAATCATTGAATTTAAAATATTTTATACTCTGTATAAAATATTAATTATAACTGCAGTAAAGTTTCCTTATTGATAATACGTATTATCAACTGGAAACTCAAAAAAATGATTGTTTTACACGGCTTTTACTCGTATATGTTTCTTATTTGATTACAAAATATCTGTTCGTCAAATCCGAATTTCTTTTCAGATATATTTTATAAGAAAGTTAAAAACAGTT
>Ga0302277_1003738_pt1 | contig 10320 bp, 6 predicted proteins | sample III_Bog_N3_1_FD_198759 | JGI IMG/M metagenome (GOLD analysis project Ga0302277, IMG submission 198759) | Peat permafrost microbial communities from Stordalen Mire near Abisko, Sweden - III_Bog_N3_1 | ecosystem: Environmental > Terrestrial > Soil > Wetlands > Peat | place: Sweden: Abisko... | reverse complement strand
GACGAAGGCATGCATATCCGCGACATGCGTACCATTCTGGAAACGCTGGCGGAGTATGCCGGACAGAGTCAGGATCCATACCAGCTCACCTCTTTGGTGCGTACGGCGCTGGGGCCGGCTATCGTGCAGCAGTATTACCCGGCGGCGCAGGAATTGCAGGTCATTGGCATGGACAAGGATCTGGAGTATGTCCTGATGCAGGCGATGCAGGCAGGCGGCAGCAATCGATCCATCGAGCCGGGGCTAGCCGATACCTTGTTGCGCGAGGCACGCAATGCGACGCAGGCACAGGAACAACTGGGATTGCCTACGGTGCTGTTGGTGCCGGGACAACTCCGCGACTTGTTAGCGCGTTTCCTGAAGCGTGCGTTGCCGCAACTTAAGGTTATCTCGCATGATGAGGTGCCAGGTTTCAAGGCGGTGAGGGTCACTTCCATCGTTGGAGGGCATGCTTAAGGATGGCAAGCCGCCGCTCCTAGTGATGAGGCATACCGTTGCACGCTCTCATCATCTGATGCAGCCACGCGCAGCACCTGCAAGGGTGGCGCAGGTAATTGCGTTTTTGTTTAACCCTTCAACTGCTCTTTGAGCGCCGCACGGTCTAACTCTTTTTCCCAGTGTGAAACGACTACTGTGGCAACGCCGTTGCCAATGAAGTTGGTCAATGCACGGGCTTCTGACATGAAACGATCAATGCCGAGAATTAGCGCCAAGCCAGCTACCGGGATCGAGGGTATGACGGCGAGTGTTGCGGCGAGTGTAATGAAGCCCGCGCCGGTGACGCCGGAAGCGCCTTTCGATGTCAACATGGCGACGCCGAGTATGGTTAATTGTTGCGTCAGGGTTAGATCGATATTGAGTGCCTGGGCGACAAATAGTGCCGCCATGGTCATGTAGATGTTAGTGCCATCAAGATTAAACGAATAACCGGAGGGCACAACCAGTCCGACCACTGATTTCGAGCAGCCAAGGCGCTCCAGCTTCTGCATTAACGGCACGAGCGCGGACTCCGAGGAAGAGGTACCCAGCACTGTCAGCAGTTCCTCTTTGATGTATAAAACGAAACGAAAAATATTGAAGCCGACAAGCGATGCGATGGTGCCGAGGACAATGACAATGAACAGTACGCAGGTCAGATAGAAACTGCCCATCAACGCCGCCAGTGGCTTGAGCGCGCCGATGCCGTACTTTCCAATGGTGAAGGCCATGGCGCCGCCTGCGCCCAACGGGGCTAATTTCATGATGGCATTCATCATGGCAAAGAAAATGTGCGAGCATTCCTCGATGAAGAGGTGAACCTGCTGTCCGGCTTTTCCCAAGTGCATGATGGAGTAGCCAAACAGAATAGCGACCAGCAACACTTGCAGCAAATCGCCGGAGGCAGTGAAAGCGTCAGTGAAGGTCTTGGGGATAATGTGCAGGATAAAATCCACTGTATTCTGTTCGGTGGCTGCCTTGGCGTATGTCGCGACAGCCTTGGCGTCGAGGGTTTTTGGATCGATGTTGAAACCGTCGCCCGGACGAATGAAGTTCATCACCATCAGGCCGATGATCAAAGCCAGCGACGATACCACCTCGAAGTAAAGTAGCGCTTTACCGCCAACGCGCCCGACTTTTTTCATGTCGCCAGCGCCGCAGATACCGAGCACTACCGTACAAAATATCACGGGTGTGATCAGCATTTTGACCAAGGCGATGAAGCCATCACCAAGCGGTTTAAGTGTCACTGCAGCAGCGGCATTGAAATATCCCAGCGTGCCCCCTGCAATGATGGCCACTAGCACCCAGAAATACAACTGACCTGTAAATCGTTTCATTATTCTCTCCCTGAGCTGGCGGCAATGAATGCCGTCCTGTTGTGTTTTTGTTATCAGAGGTCACCCTGCGTTTCACCCGAAATGCGCGAAAGCATAAGGCAACAAAACGGGTTCACACTAATTCAGCCTGCCATTACCGCCCACTTATATTTTTGAATCATAAAACCGAATCAGATTACGTCCTGCTGCTTTGGCTTGATACATCGCCAAATCAGCCCATTTGATAATATCTCCTGGGGTGGCTTCGCGATTGATAAACAGTACCACGCCGATACTCGACGTGCAATGATGCTCCACTGTGGTTTTCGGGACTCCCTTTGGCTGAATGGTTAACACATAATCCTCGGCCAAAGTGATGCGGATTTTTTCCGCAACGATGTTGGCCTGCGCGGCAGATTCGGCTTTATCCACATCCAGTTCACTAAGGATCACCACAAACTCGTCACCGCCGAAGCGCGCAACGGTGTCTACCCCGCGCACACAATTGCTGATGCGGCGTGCAACTTCCACTAGCAGCAAATCGCCCACATCATGCCCGTACGCATCATTGAGCGGTTTGAAGTTGTCCAAGTCCAGAAATATCAACGCGCCATAGTAGCCATGGCGCTTGCTGGCGACCATGGTTTGCTCCAGCCGGTCATTCAGCAGGCGGCGATTGGGGAGTCGCGTCAATGCGTCATGGAAAGCCAGCTCATGAACTTGCTCTTCCGCGCGCTTGCGTTCGCTGATGTCTTGTTTGACCGCGATAAAGTGGGCGATCTCGTCGCTCTCGCTACGCACGGGTGTAATCGTCATCTCTTCGTCATAGAGCGTCCCATTCTTGCGCTTGTTGACGAGCTCGCCGTGCCATACTCGTCCGCTGAGTATGGTGTTCCACAGCGTCTCGTAGAACTCAATGCTTTGTTCTCCAGACTTGACCATATCCCTTATATGATGGTTGCCAATCGTTTCTTCCAGCGTGTAGCCGGTTAGCTTGGAGTAAGCCGGATTGGCCCATATGATTACACCTTCCCGGTCGGCGATGAGTATGGCGTTAGCTGCCGCCGCCAGTGCCGCGTCGTGTAGATCGAACAAACTGCGCTGCTGGCTGAGTTCGAATAGCTCCTTGCGTTGTGCCAGTATGGTTTCGTGCAGAAAGTGCACATAGCTACCCTGTAATGTTTTAACCAGATCATGGCGCGTTACCAAGCCAAGCAACTTGCCGTGTTCGGTGATCACGAGGTGGCGTATCTTGTGCTGTTCCATCAGCTTGATTGCGTCCGGTAGCGTCGTATTCGGCGGTGTGGTGATTAATGGTGTACGCACGATGCTGTGGACCGATATATTGGCCTCTTCATCCACACTCGGAGCCAGTTTTATCACGTCGCGTTCGGTAAGTATGCCGTATGGAACATGATCGCGCGTGACCACTACGCAGCTATAGCGGTGTCTGCTCATCAGTTTGATCGCTTTGGCAAGGGTATCGCCGACATCGACGGTAATCACGTTACGTGACATGACTTTTTCGACACTCTTGAACTCGGATAGGTCGCCTGCATCGAGGTGGTGCAGGAAATCACCTTCGGTAACTATCCCCAGCAGGCGACCTTGTCCATCCACCACGACCAGATGGCGAAAGCCGCGCTCCTGAAGCGTGCGGTAAGCTTCGCGAAAATCTGTATTGGACAAGGAAGTGAAAGGAGGGGTGCTCATCACATCGGCCATTTTCAGTGAGCCCAGCTCACGTCGTTCTGCCAGCAGATGCACAGCATCGCGTTCGGTGAAAATGCCCAGAGGGTGGTGTTCGGCATTCACGGCGACCATGCAGCTGATTTGCAGCGCTGCCATTTCCGCTAGCACTTCGGAGATGGCGGTGTACGGTGCGGCTACCTTGACGGAGGGATTCAGGATGTCTTTGAGAAAGATTTTTTTCATAGTTCAGGTGCGACAATTTTCGAGGATGACTATACTATAAAGTATGACCTATTTTGTGACTGTCAGGCTCGACAATAAATGTCGGGCCGCGTAATAACAAGATGGTCTGGAGCTGTGCGCGCAATTTTAATAGAGTGCCACAACAGCTTACTCACTTGGGTGAATGAGCAAGCTGTTGTGGCATACTATTCCTGTCGATGATAATGGAGATATCCTGCGTATGATGATTGCTCGAAAATATCTCTATCTGATCGCGCTTGCCCGCGAGAAGCACTTTGGCCGCGCCGCGCTGGCCTGTCACGTTTCGCCCTCGACGCTCTCGGCGGCGATCCGCGATCTTGAAACTGAACTCGGTGTCGCCGTGGTTGAGCGCGGTAAGCAATTCACTGGCCTGACTCCTGAGGGACAGTGCGTTGTCGACTATGCACATCGTATGGTTGCTGGAGTGGAAGGGCTGAGACAGGAATTGGCTAAGCTGCGCCATGGCCTCACTGGCCACCTGCGTTTGGGTGTGATTCCCACAGCGTTGACTGTAGTTGCCTCGCTCACCTCCGCCTTCTCTCGCCGCCATCCACTGGTGATGATCGAGGTGTTGTCGCTATCCACCAGCGAGATTTTATCGCGACTACAGGATTTCGAACTTGACGCCGGCATCGTCTACGTTGAATCCGGCCTGGCGGTACGCCATCTGCTTACGGTTCCCTTGTGGCAAGAGAATCATGCACTGCTGACGCCGTCCGGCGGTCCTTTCGAGGGGCGCGATAACGTGAGTTGGCTTGAAGCGATGCAGGTGCCATTGTGTCTCCTTACGCCAGATATGCAGAACCGCAAAACCATCGATGCCGTCTTTGCCGAACTCAAGCGCAATGTGCTGCCAACGCTGGAGTCAAATTCCATCATCAGCATGCTGGCTCATGTGTGTTCCGGTGCTTGGTCGGCCATTCTGCCGCTCAGTGTGCTCGAACTGATCGGCTTGCCCGCCGGTGTGCGCGTGTTGCCGTTAATCGAGCCGGCAGTGGTTTGGGCGACGGGTCTGGTCGTGCCACAGCGAGAACCCCGGTCACCGATGATAGACGCGTTACTCACGGAAGCATACGGCCTCAACGATTCGTTCGTTAAAAACGAATAGCTCTTCGAAATTCCCCACTTCCTATGCTGTTAAGGAATTGTCGTAGTTTGAATATTGAGAGCATAATTCACCCTGCCACGAGTCGCACTGGCCGCAGCAAAGTTATTCGCCGGTACGGTGGAATTTATCAATAATAACGGAGGAGATTCAATGGAGACCGCACTTGCCTCAGCAGCACCCGCACGCCCCGGTTTTTTAGACAGGCAACGCACTATCGCCCGTCCGGGTTTTAACCGTTGGCTGGTTCCGCCTGCCGCCCTTGCCATCCACCTCTGTATCGGCATGGCCTATGGTTTCTCGGTGTTCTGGCTGCCACTTTCCAGAGCCATCGGTATAACCCAACCTCTTGCCTGCCCCAAGGACATGAGCTTCATGGCTGAAGTTTTCACCACGAGCTGCGACTGGAAAATTTCAACGTTGGGCTGGATGTTCACCTTGTTTTTCATCTTTCTCGGTTCCTCAGCGGCAATATGGGGAGGCTGGCTCGAACATGCCGGTCCTCGTAAAGCGGGTGTCGTGTCTGCCTTCTGCTGGTGTGGCGGGCTGGTGATTTCTGCTGTCGGTGTGATCACGCATCAAATATGGGTGCTTTGGATTGGTTCCGGCGTGATCGGAGGCATCGGACTTGGACTTGGCTACATTTCGCCAGTTTCCACCCTGATTAAATGGTTCCCTGATCGGCGCGGCATGGCCACGGGCATGGCCATCATGGGTTTTGGTGGTGGAGCCATGATAGGCGCACCTCTGGCCGACAAGTTGATGAAGTATTACGCAACACCAACCTCAGTGGGTGTTTGGGAAACCTTTATGACGCTTGCTGCGGTCTATTTCGTGTTCATGATGGCCGGTGCTCTTGGCTACCGTGTGCCAGCGAATAACTGGAAGCCCGCAGGCTGGGAGCCGCCTGCAGAATCCAACACAAAGAGCATGATTACCGACCGTCACGTACATCTCGATGTGGCTTGGAAGACGCCACAGTTCTGGCTGGTGTGGAGCGTGTTGTGCCTTAACGTGACAGCGGGAATTGGCATCATCGGCATGGCTTCGCCGATGCTGCAGGAAGTCTTCGGTGGCAAGCTGATCGGTGTCGATCTTGCATTCAACGATTTGAATCCCGCGCAGAAGGGACAAATCGCGGCCATTGCCGCTGGCTTTACCGGTTTGCTGTCGCTGTTCAATATTGGCGGTCGATTCTTCTGGGCTTCGCTTTCAGACAAGCTTGGACGCAAGCTAACGTACTCGATCTTCTTTCTGCTTGGCTGCTCTCTCTACGCGGCGATCCCGACTACCGCAGCGGCGGGTAATCTGGCCTTGTTTGTTGCATTCTTCTGCGTCATTTTGTCGATGTATGGTGGTGGCTTTGCTACGGTGCCCGCTTATTTGGCTGACATGTTCGGTACCAAAATGGTCGGCGCTATTCACGGTCGCTTGTTGACGGCTTGGGCGACGGCCGGGGTGCTGGGGCCTGTGCTGGTGAACTACATCCGTGAGTACCAGCTCGATCACGGAGTTCCCAAAGCTGAAGCTTACTCAGTCACCATGTATATCCTCGCCGGGCTGTTGGTGCTGGGTTTTATTTGCAACTGGCTGGTCAAATCGGTTGCCGAACAGCACTACATGACAAAAGAGGAACTGAAGAAAGAGGAAGAGTTAGCCCACGAGACCCATCAGCATTTTGTCGCAGATGTCGAAACTCTGGCACACGAAGCGAGTCATAGCGGGAAGGTGTTCCTCGCGTGGCTGGTGATATGGATCCCGCTAGGTTGGGGCATCTGGATGACATTGCAGAAAGCCGTCATTCTGTTTAAGTAAGCGGAGGCAGCGAGGTGGCCGATAGCTCTATGGAACTCGTGCAGCGCATCGTTGCAGCGAAATGTAACCTGCCCGGTGCGCTGTTGCCCATCCTGCACGACATTCAGGATGGGCTTGGTTATGTGCCCGAGGAAGCTGTACCGCTGATCGCGAAAGAACTCAATCTGTCGCGAGCCGAGGTTCATGGAGTGATCACCTATTATCACCACTTTCGCCAGGCCCCACCGGGAAGTCATGTCGTTCATGTTTGTTGCGCCGAAGCTTGTCAGTCTGTCGGAAGTGAGGTGCTGGCGGCTCATGCCAAAGTAAGACTCAAGGACAGCGATTTCACACTGGAGCCAGTCTACTGTCTTGGGTTGTGTTCCATCGGGCCAGCGATCCAAATCGACGAGATGACGCTGCATGCGCGGGTGACGCCAGAGAAATTTGATGCGTTGATGGACGCGCTGGGGGCACGCACGTGACGATCACCGTCTACATTCCCGGCGATGCTGCTGCATTGGCACTCGGTGCTGACGATGTTGCCGCCGCCATTTCATCTGCGGCTGTCAAACGCGGCTTGGACATTTGTATTGTACGCAATGGATCACGGGGATTGTTCTGGTTGGAACCGTTGCTCGAAGTCGTCACCACAGAGGGACGTATTGCCTACGGGCCGGTAACAGTAGCCGATGTGGCCAGCCTGTTTGCGGCAAATTTCACCACGGGCGGGAAACATCCGTTGCGTCTGGGAAACATCGAAGATATTCCGTATCTCGCTCGCCAGCAACGCGTCACCATGCGTCGCGTTGGTGTTATTGACCCACGCTCACTTGCTGATTACCTAACCCACGGCGGTGGCAAGGGACTCGACCTTGCGCGCAGCTTGCCACCTGCCGATATCGTGCGCATGATCACGGATTCCGGTCTGCGTGGGCGCGGTGGCGCGGCTTTTCCCACAGGCATCAAATGGAAAACCGTGCTCGACACATCGGCCTCGCAGAAATACATCGTGTGCAATGCCGACGAAGGCGACTCTGGCACCTTTTCGGATCGCATGCTTATGGAAGGAGATCCCTTTTGCCTGATCGAGGGTATGGCCATTGCCGGTCTCGCCGCCGGCGCGAACATGGGTTATATCTATGTACGTTCGGAATACCCGCATGCCATTGCAACGCTCAATGCTGCGTTGGCAGGGGCACGCGACTGGCTCGGTGAATTTCGTATCGAAGTACGCAAGGCCGCAGGTGCCTATGTTTGCGGCGAAGAGACTGCCCTGCTCGAAAGTCTCGAAGGCAAACGCGGCATCGTCCGCTCCAAACCTCCGCTACCGGCGATCTCCGGCCTCTTCGGTCAGCCAACCGTCATCAACAACGTGATCACTTTGGCCAGCGTGGCGGACATCCTCGCTCAGGGTGTGTCGTTCTATCGCGAGTTGGGCGTTGGTCGTTCACGCGGCACACTGCCTTTTCAGCTTGCCGGTAACATCAAATACGGTGGATTAATCGAGGTGCCGTTCGGTTGCACACTACGCGAACTGCTTTACGATTACGGTGGTGGTTCGCGTTCGGGTCGTCCCCTGCGCGCGGTGCAAGTGGGTGGGCCGCTCGGGGCCTATCTGCCCGAGGCTCAGTTCGACACGGTGCTTGACTACGAAGCTTTTGCGGCGATAGGTGCGGTACTCGGTCACGGTGGAATTGTGGTTTTTGACGATACCGTGGATATGGCCCGGCAAGCCCGTTACGCCATGAAATTTTGCGTCCTCGAATCTTGCGGCAAATGTACACCCTGCCGTATCGGCTCCACGCGAGGCGTTGAAGTCATTGACCGTATTCGCGCTGGACAGGTCGAGCAGATCGAGCTGCTGCGAGATCTTTGCGACACCATGACCTACGGCTCGCTGTGCGCCATGGGCAGCATGACACCTTACCCGGTGTTGTCGGCGCTTAATCATTTTCCGGAGGACTTCCAATGAACGACATTGACTATGGCACACCAGCGGTTAGCGCTGATCGCAAAGTCTCTTTGGATATCGACGGCATCGCCGTCACCGTGCCTGCGGGCACCTCACTCATGCGTGCAGCCGTCATGGCCGGAGTCATGATTCCCAAGCTGTGTGCGACAGATGCACTGGCGCCTTTCGGCTCCTGTCGTCTGTGCTTGGTAGAGATCGAAGGCCGACGCGGTTATCCATCCTCCTGCACAATACCAGCCGAAGCAGGCATGAAAGTACGCACGCAGTCGGCGAAGCTGGCTGAGCTTAGACGCAACGTGATGGAGTTGTACATCTCCGATCATCCGCTTGATTGCCTGACCTGTGCCGCCAACGGCAACTGCGAACTGCAAACCATGGCCGGTGTGGTCGGTTTGCGCGAGGTACGCTATGGCATGGCGGGAGCCAATCACTTTACGGATGTGAAGAAGGATGAATCCAATCCCTACTTCACTTACGATCCGGCCAAGTGTATCGTTTGCAATCGCTGCGTGCGTGCGTGCGAAGAGCAACAGGGCACGTTCGCGCTGACTATTTCCGGTCGTGGCTTCGAGTCCCGCGTCACTGCCGGGCAGGGGCAGGATTTCATGCAGTCCGAATGCGTTTCATGTGGCGCATGCGTTAATGCATGCCCGACGGCGACGCTGCTGGAAAAGACGGTGATCGACAAAGGTCAAGCCGAACACTCGGTGATCACTACTTGCGCCTACTGCGGCGTCGGCTGCGGCTTCCGTGCCGAGATGCAAGGGTCGGAAGTTGTGCGCATGGTGCCGTGGAAAGATGGCGGCGCCAACGAGGGGCATGCCTGCGTCAAGGGGCGCTTCGCTTGGGGCTATGCGACGCATCCGGATCGTATCACCAAACCCATGATTCGTTCAAAGATATCTGACTCATGGCGCGAGGTGTCGTGGGAAGAGGCGCTTGCTTATGCGGCCTCTGAGTTCCGTCGCATTCAGAATAGGCATGGTCAAAATTCTATTGGAGCTATGGTTTCCAGTCGCTGCACCAACGAGGAAGACTATCTGGTTCAGAAACTTGTGCGCGCCGCTTTCGGCAACAACAATGTTGATACCTGTGCCCGCGTTTGCCACTCACCCACGGGCTACGGCCTTAAACAGACCCTCGGCGAATCTGCTGGGACACAAACCTTCAAGTCTGTTGAAAAGGCTGATGTGATCATGGTGATCGGCGCCAATCCCACCGATGGACATCCGGTCTTCGCCTCACGCCTCAAGCGCCGGATACGCGAGGGGGCGAAGCTGATCGTGATTGATCCACGCGAGATCGATCTGGTGAGTTCGCCTCATGTCAAGGCTGCCCACCATTTGAAGCTGCGTCCCGGCACCAATGTCGCTGTACTGACTGCCTTGGCTCATGTTATCGTCAGCGAAGGCCTGCTTGATGAGGCATTCATCGCAGAGCGCTGCGAGGCCAAGGCATTTGCGCAATGGCGTGAATTCATTGCACGATCAGCTAATTCACCGGAAGCGCTGGAAACTGCAACCGGCGTACCGGCAGTCGAGGTGCGCGCGGCGGCGCGGCTCTATGCCACGGGTGGCAACGCGGCCATTTACTACGGACTGGGCGTCACCGAGCACTCGCAAGGATCGACGGCAGTGATCGGCATTGCCAATCTCGCTATGGCCACGGGCAATGTGGGTCGCGAAGGAGTCGGC
>Ga0302277_1003732_pt1 | contig 10339 bp, 13 predicted proteins | sample III_Bog_N3_1_FD_198759 | JGI IMG/M metagenome (GOLD analysis project Ga0302277, IMG submission 198759) | Peat permafrost microbial communities from Stordalen Mire near Abisko, Sweden - III_Bog_N3_1 | ecosystem: Environmental > Terrestrial > Soil > Wetlands > Peat | place: Sweden: Abisko... | reverse complement strand
ATATAAGAAGTAGATATAATATGTAAAAATTGTGATAAATATGTATTAGATTTATCATTTGATGATTATCACAATAATTTTTATATTCATTATAAAAAATTTAAAAAAAAACTGTCCAAAGTGTCCAGAAAAAATGATCATTTTTGAAACCTCCTCGAGAACAAAAAAATTCCTTATGTATTTTCAAAAATGATCATTTTTTCTGGACACTTTGGACAGTTTTTACTAAATTTTTTTATAATGAATATTGAAAAAATGATATAGAAAGCTATTAAATTTTTTGGTATAATTAGTACACATAAGAAGTTGATATAATATGTAAAAAATTGTGATAAAATATGCATTGAATTTTTTTTTTTGATCATCACAATAAATTTTTATTATTTATTTTTCTTATTTATACTAATTATATGCTTATAAAAAAGTGACAGATAAAGCTAATTGATTTTTTCATAAAAAGTGTATATAAGAAGTAGATATAATATGTAAAATTTTTTATAAGTATATATTAGATTTATCATTTGGTACTTATCACAAAAATTTTTTATTATTAATTCCTCTTATTTGCACTAATTAAATACTAGATTTTTTTATACATATATATATATATATATATACTTTTTATATTCATTATAAAAAATTTAATAAAAACTGTCCAAAGTGTCCAGAAAAAATGGTCATTTTTGAAAATACATAAGGATTTTTTTATTCTCTGTGAAGTTTCATAAATCACCATTTTTTCTGGACATTTTGAACAGTTTTTATTAAAAATTTTAACAATAAATATAAAAAGTTAATACATTAATTTATTATATTAAAAATTATAAAATATCATAAAATTAATCTAAATCATTGTTTTTTTCATTTTCTTTTCTGATAATTCCAAAAAAAACATTAATATGCCTTACTCCATCAATAGTTTTTTTATCTTGTTCAACATCTTACTCATTTGTCTCAAATTATTCACATCCACAAAATTCAAATACTCATCACACAAATATTGTATCACACATATTGGCACTGATTCTATGTTCATATATATTTATTTGCATTTATGATAGTTTGTTTAATAGATGTGCATTTCAATTTTTTTGGATCAATAACATAAAAAATTGAAATATACATCTATTAAACATATCATCACAAATACAATTAAATATATGGAACTATTTGAACAAATAAACAATGGAATATATCAATATCTAGATATTGATGTATTTGCACATCAAATATTTGATTCAAATAAACAACAAAATATTTCAAAATTTGAACAATTATGTAATGCATTTCTAAAAAATAATAAATATCGTGAACTAACATTCAGAAACCCAAATGCACATGTATGCATCAATGTAACTAAAATTAAAATTTATTGCATAAAAGAATACTTTGAATACATTATAAATATTGTGAAAAAATATCCACAAATTTATGAATTACAATTGACGCCACACGAAGATATAAATAAAAATTTGTGCAAATTATTATCATCGTCACCACACATAAAATATTATAATTTTGATGATACATTTATTGAACATCTTTCTTTTGATTGGAAAAAAACATACATAAGACATATCACAATTGATGAAAGTGTAGAAAATGATTATGATATCAAAAAATTTTTTGAATGGTTCAAACAAAATCCACAAATCTATTCATTGACAAATTGTAAACGTCAAACAGATGTATTTATATATGAGTTTTTAAAAAATAGTCCACAACATCAATTCATGAATATTAATGGTTCACAATATCATGATATTGATACTTTTGTAAAATCAAAAAGAATAACTATGTATGAAACAATAAAAACAATACTATTAATTGCAAACCACCAACATAAATTCAAAAAATATGCACCAAAATATATCATAAAAATGATGTTAGAATATTTATATGATACTGATTTTTTAAAAGTACACAATAATAAATTGTAAAAATTTGAAATTAAAAAGCATTAAATAAACCATCATAAATATAAATAAAATATATGGAAATACTTGAACAAATGAATAATGATACATACAAAAATGAAACTATAATTTTATTTTCAAATAATTTTCTTGACTCAAATGAACAAAACAACATCTTAATATTTGAAAAAATATGTGATACATTTCTAAAAAATAAAATGTATAGACAGATAACATTGGTGAAAAGTGATAGTGATAGTTATACCCTCATTAATATAAATAAAAATAAAAATGGATATAATTATACTATTTTTTGCATCAAAGAATACTTCAAATACATTATTAATATTGCCAAAAAATATCCACAAATATGCCAATTGAAATTAACACCACATGAAGATATTAATGATGATTTGTGTGAATTATTATCATCATCATCACACATAAAAAAATATGATTTTGGTGAGAATTTCATTGAACATCTTTCTTTTGATTGGAAAAAGACATACATACGACATATCAATATTTATGAAGACGACGAAGAAGAAAATAATAATAAAAATAAAATATTTTTTGAATGGTTCAAACAAAATCCACAAATATACTCATTGGTGAATGCAGATCATAACACAGATAAGTTAATATATGAATTTTTAATAAATAATCCACAATATCCATTTATGCACATCAATGGAACACAATTTAGTGTAATTGCTGTCTTTTTTAAAAATAAAAGAACAAATATGTACAACACAATAAAAATAATGTTACTAATATCCAATCATCAACATAAATTCAAAAAATATGCACCAAAATATATCATAAGAATGATATTGGAATATTTATATGATATTGATTATCTAAAAATATACCATCAATCATTATAAAAAATTGAAATATGTATTCATTAAACAAACTATTATAAATGCAAATAAATATATGGATATAGTAGAACAAGTGAATAATGGAACATACAAAAATATAACAACATCCGGACATATATACATATCCACACATGAACTATTTGATTCAAATGAACAAAACAACATCAAAAAATTTGAACAATTGTGTAATATTTTTCTAAAAAGTTATTATGTTAGTATACATTTTAACTCAGAAGAAGTTGATGTTATTTGTATACGTAAAAATACTATTTTTTGCACAAAAGAATATTTTAAATACATCATAAATGTTATCAAAAAATATCCACAAATATCAAAATTGGATTTAATGCCACATGAAGATATTAATGATGATTTATATGAATTATTATCATCATCGCCAAACATAAAAAAATATTCTTTTAATCATTGCGAACAAGAATATTTTGATTTTGATTGGACAAAAACATATGTGAGAAATATTTCAATTAATGAAAATAAAGGATTAATTGGGTCTCATGTAAATATTTTTGTTAAATGGTTCAAACAAAATCCACAAATATATTCATTGCATAACCACAACAGAAAAACTGATGCATTAATATATGACTATTTAATGATTAATTCATATCACTCGTTAATGGCTATTAAGAACACAAGTGATGATGAGAAATGTAAAATAAATACTCTATTGACAATAAAAAGAATAAATATGTATGAAATAATAAAAACAATGTTACTAATATCAAATCATCAACATAAATTTAAAAAATATTTACCAAAGTACATTACTAGAATGATATTAAAATGTTTATATGATATTGATTATCTTAAATTGCATCACAAACTATTCTAATTCTTCACGTACTATTATTTTATTTATCTTTATCATTGTATCGCAGTGTAATATTTCTTAATTCACTCTTTGTTGGCATCTCATCAAAATATTTCATGTGTTTTTCATTCATCTTTTTCATACCTCTACATTTTTTCTTTGCCTTAAATCCAAATCCCCTAAATTCATTCATTTGCTGACAACTACAATAACATTTGTGTGATGTATCATGAATTGTTGATACTGAATGTGTTTCTCTATTCAATGGATATTCATTTTTTTCAAATGGTAATTCAATGTGTCCTTTATCAGTATCATCATATTCTACTTTCTTTACACCATTAACAAACTGACAATTTCTACCATTGTGATAATTTATATCAGTACTAAATCCACCTGTATATTTCTTTATTTTTGGTATCTCGGGATCATCCAATAATAACCAATTCTTATTCTTGTTTAAACTATGCTCTATTCCATTCTCATCAATATATAATCCAATTCTCTTCACATTTTTATCATCTCCTCTATTCTTCCTTATTGTATATTTCTTATGATTGTTTCTAGTACGACATTTTTCCAACATATATTCTTTATACAATAACATTATCTACTTTTTATATCCAAATATCAATTTTTTATTATGATAATTTAAAAAAATTGAACTTGTAAATCACTAAATAAATCATCATAATATAAATAAATATATGGATATAATAGAAAAAATAAATAATAGAATATATGAAGACATTTATATTACCATATTTATAAATGAAATATTTGATCAAAATGAACAAAATACCATTTTAAAATTTGAACAAATATGCAACGCATTTATAAAAAATAATAAATATGAAAAAATTGCACTAAAAACACAACAATCACAAACTGTTATCAAAATATCAAAAAAAAGAATATGGTGCATAAAAGAATACTTCAAATATGTCATAAATATTGCCCAAAAATATCCACAAATATGTGAATTTTCGCTTGTACCAAATAAAGATATTAATGATGATTTATATAATTTATTGTGTAAATCACCTCATATAAAAAAATATAATTTTGGCTCAAATATTACAGAACATATTTCTTTCAATTGGAAAAAAACATATATAAGATACATAACAATTTATGAACAAGTAAATGACACTTATATATTTTTTGAATGGTTCAAACAAAATCCCCAAATCTACTCTTTGCAAAATGGAAGAATGCTAACTGATAAATTAATATATGATTTTTTAGTAAATAATCCACCGCACTCGTTAATGTTTATCGTTGGTACTATAGATCGCAAATGGTGTCCTATTGATACTCTTTTTAAAAAAAAAAGAGTAACAATGTATAAAACAATAAAAACAATGTTATTAATATCTAATCATCAACATAAATTTAAACAATATTTACCAAAATGTATCACAATGATGATTCTAACGTATTTATATGATATTGATTATCTTAAAATACATTCTCAATGTACATAAATATATAATGCATTTATGATCATCAAGCACATATTTTGAAACAATACTTCTGGTGCAAACAAAATGCAAAATGAAGTACTTTGTAAATACTTTATAATATCCAAATTGATCATTTGTTGCCGTTTTTATGTATCAATTGGTTTGCTGGTAATCTGTTAATTGTAATCGTTATATTGCTTTCAATTGATGTGTTTGTAATTGGCGAATTCATATATACCAATTGATCAATTGTGAGTATTATATTGCTTTAAATTGATCATTTGTTTATAGTTTTATGCTTTAAATGATATTTTGGTAAATATTGTATTAGTGCACTCCATTTGATTGATTGTGATCATTTATTTATAGTTTTGTGTTCTAAAATGTTGCATTCATATTCCTAATTAAATTATTATACATATCATTGTCTTTTTAATGTTTGTTAATTGTGTTGTGCTTTGAATGAATGATTTACATGTAACAACTTGCCGGTAATCCCACATACTCTATATTCGATAATTTGCTAAAATCCCCTCGTATTTTACAGCACCAATGTAAAGCGACAATTAAACACAATAAATCATAATCATAATCATAATCATAATCATAATCATAATCATAATCATAATCATAATCATAATCATAATCATAATCATAATCATAATCATAATCATAATATATTATCAACCAAAAAAATTGAATTCAACAATCATTAAAGAAACCATCATAAATATAATCGAATATATATGGACATAATAAGATCATTAAATAATAAAACATATAATGTTAGTCCTCTCACTAAACGTGTTTGTGTATCAACAGATGTAATATTTACTTCCAATGAACAAAATAATATTATGATATTTGAACAATTATGTGATGCATATTTTAATTTCAAAAAATCGAATAATAATTATAAAAGTTTAATATTGGATTCTCACAAAAAATTAATCATCATAAATGAAAAAAAACTCTATTGCAAAAAGGAATATTTTAAGTATATTGTGAATGTTATAAAAAAATATCCACAAATCACATACATGGAATTAACTCCACATAAAGACATCAATAATGAATTACAAAAATTATTGTTATCTTCACCAAATATCAAAGGATATGATTTTGACACTGGTGATGATCAAGGTAATTATCAAGTATATTATGATTTCAATTGGAAAAATACATATGTAAGACATATAGAAATGACAGAAAATAGCGCAGAAATAACTTTTGTTGAATGGTTAGAACAAAATCCTCAAATATATTCTATACACAATAATAATTCTGATACTGATAAATTAATACTTAAAATGCTAAAAAATAATCCGAATCACTCACTTATGCATATGAATATATCCAATACATTAACAGATTCTGATTTACATGATATACTATTTTCAAAAAGAAAAACTGCACGTCATATAATAAATATAATGCTTTTGATATCCAATCATCAACATAAATTTAAAAAATACTTGCCAAAATATATCACAAAAATGATCTTGGAATATATCTATGATATTGATTATATCAAAAAACACATGGTGAGTTATATTTTTTGAATCATTTTATAACTATACTTTTCAATAATTTTTTAATTTCTTTAATGATAATATGCATTGTCTGTTCATCGTACCACATAAAATGAGATACATTTGATACGTATATAAATTTATACATACTTGGATCATTATTCTTTGCTATTTCTTTGTTCTCCATTGTTCCATATTTATTCCACATCTTTTGAAATTTTCCATCAGCACCTTTCAAATCAACTACTCTAAAAAATATTGTTGGTACATATAATTTTTTATCAAAATTATCTATCTTGTATCTAAATGAGTGATATGATATCAATCTTCTCACCAATTCTATCTCTTTATTCACGTTCACGCCATTTTTTATTTTGTCCAATATCTTGTGCAAATCCTCATCATTTGAAAATTTCTTTTTAATCATACTTTCGTGTTTCTTATCAGAATTCTTAAAAATTTCCTTCTGAATACCCTGTGAATGAAATGATCCATCCAAAAATATATTGAATAATACTTTGTCATTGTATTTCTTGGAAAATGTATATGCAACTTCTGAACCATATGAATGACCAATCAAAACTAATCTTTTTGATAACTGATATTTCACTTTTATATCATCATACACCATTTCACATATATCATCATAATTTAAATCATCCAAATCAAAATCTATATTTGATGAATGTGGTTTATATTTCTTGTAAATTTTATTCCATTTATTCTTCTCTACTACATTTTGTTCTTGATAATAATAATCAACATTGAAAAATTTTAAATTAAATAAATAAACATGTCCTATCTTTTTTAATTCATTCAAAAAATTATGTTTGGTGAGTATATTTGATCCTGTATATTCATATTCCCACCATAATTTACTACTATTGAATCCATTAAATAATATAAAAATTGGTTTTACCATCTATATTATATCCTCATAAAATAAATTTATCAAAAAATATGCATTCATATAATTTTTTTTTGAATTTCCCATAAATCAAAAGCACAATCCAATAATATCAAAAATCACATACTTCCCAATTGGACATCTTGACTTTTTAAATCTATCATATATCATCATAAAAGTCATCACACTATCTTTAAATTTTTTATCCATATTTTTATGATAATCTGGAATCCAATTAATCATTTTTCCATTGATCATATACATTTTTTTATCCATTTTTATTTCCAGCTCATCAAAATCATCATCTGGTACATAATTTCCATTATGATTACATTTTGCATCAATAAATATTATTATCTCATCATTATTTTTTATTAAAATTATGTGTCCTGTGCCACTCATCATATATTTAATGTCTGTTGCCAATAATTTATTTTTGTAAATTTCGGTTGGATCATCTGATTTTTTCAATTTACCATAAAAATAAACTTCTCCATCAGTTGTTAAAATACATGAATATAAATGCCCACAACACATATCTTTTATTTCCTTTTTAAAATTCAATAATTGTAAATTATAAAAATGCTCCTCTTTTTGCAATAATAATTTACCATGATAATTACTTCCAAAACCATAAAGTAATCCTGACTTTGTCAATATCAATGCATTATCATAACCACATGCCATTTGTTTTATATCATTTGTTATACTGAAATCTTCCAATGTTTTTTGATTTGCCATTATTTTTCCAAGTGTCCACACACGTCCAGATAATTCATATATTAATGTAAATTTACCACCACATACTATTTTCATAATATCTACATTTTCCATCAATAATGTTGGTTCATAAAATCTTTCATCTATTCTCTCACTGCCATACACATTCAATCCTGCATTTGAACCAAATCCATACAATTTTTTATCATTTGTATATACAAGTGAAAAATCAATACCACAGCTCATTAATTTTACATTATCCATCAATTTCTTTGGTCTAACTTGTTTTATCACATTTTTTGGCAACCCCAATTGGCCCCAATAATTATCACCACAAACATATACCTCATTATTTGTTGTTAAAAATAATGTATGTCCAATTCCCACTGCAATATCCTTACATTCAAAATCAAAATCTAATCTTACTGGGCTCTTTATGCAACCATTGAATAGTATACCAAGTTGATTATATCCATTATCACCCAAACCATACATTTCTCCATTTGTACATTTAAATATTATATGATTACTCATTTATTCATATTCATATATTTAAAAATATATCAATGCTATTATTTTTCAACTTTTTTCATAAAATAATAACAAATAATTTCACCATGAAAAACCTAATAATTCACTTTACCATATATTTTATTTTTTTATTGTCTATAATGTTATATGCCAGTGCACATGTTGTTATACCAACCATAAAATATCTAAGGCGAATACACGGAATATTATGTCAAGTACTATATGACATTTTTGCTGATTTTTTCAAAGATTTTGGTAATTTGCCTTTGATATTGGTTTACTTGATTGTTGTAAATATTTTATTGAACTTTAACATTTGTATTTACACCCTTGAAGATTTAAAATGCCGATTTTTTAATATATAAATAATTATATATTAAATGTCTAAACATAAAAGTGAAGATTATAAAATTACTGCGGTTAAATATTATTTAGAAAATGATACTAATTATACAAAAACTTGCGAAATATTTAAGTGTTCTGAAAGAAGTTTGAAAAGATGGATTGAAAGATATGAAGAGTTAGAAGAAATTAAAAGACTTAATAGAAAACCAAAATCATATAAAATTACTAAAGAACAAGTTAAATATGCTATACAAAAATTAAAAGAAAATGAACAGATTACTATGGAAGAATTACATAAAATAGTTAAAAAGAAATATAAAGAATTAGATATTACATCTCAACATTTAGGTCAAGTAATTAGAGATAATAATATAACCAGAAAACGAACACGACACGAACATTATCCAAAAGAAAGATATGGTAAACCTACAGATATAAAAAAAGAATTGAAAGCATTTTATAAAGAAATCAGTAAATATTCACTTAATAAAATTATTTCTCTTGATGAAACATCTATTAGTCCATCTTTAATAATGGAGTATTCTAAGTGTTCTTTGGGCAAAAGATGTGTTGTTAAAACTGATGATAATTATGTTTTTAGAAAATTTACTTTATTGTGTGCTATATCAAATTCTAAATGTGTTGGTGCGACTTTTTATAAAGAAGGTGGAATGACTAAAGAAAGATTTGTTGAATTCTTAGAAGCAAATATATTTAATAAATATAAAAATCATCTTATAATTTTAGATAATGCTGGTAGTCATAATAATGAATATGTCAAACAAGCAATTATAAATAGTGGTAATAAATATTTATTTACAATTCCATATACACCCAAAACCAATCCGATCGAACAGTATTTTAATCAAATTAAACATTATTTGAAGTTAAATAAAAAAGTATTGAAATATAATGAATTAGTTATAGAAATTAAAAATGCTATCAAACAAGTTAAAAAAGAAAATTATAAAAACTATTTTGATAATGCTTATAATAAAGATGCATATAAAGATTATGTTAAAAAAGATTCTACATTAAAAAGAAAACTTAAAAATTATAAGGATTAAATTATGTAAAAATTTCATAATATAATCATATAATATATTATGAAACTTAAAAGTATTTTATATAAAAAAGAACAAGATTCTTTAGTTGATAAAATTATGAATATTTTAGAATTAGATAATGAAAACAGTATTATTTTAT
>Ga0302277_1003724_pt1 | contig 10347 bp, 11 predicted proteins | sample III_Bog_N3_1_FD_198759 | JGI IMG/M metagenome (GOLD analysis project Ga0302277, IMG submission 198759) | Peat permafrost microbial communities from Stordalen Mire near Abisko, Sweden - III_Bog_N3_1 | ecosystem: Environmental > Terrestrial > Soil > Wetlands > Peat | place: Sweden: Abisko... | reverse complement strand
GTTCCCCAAATCTACATTTTTTTTGCTCTGTCAAAATTTCAGAAGGTGAATACGTCTTTAGAAACTTTATTTGAACAATGGAAAAATAGAACGATTAACAAGATTGAATACATACCGTTTAGTGACGGCTCACTGGGCGAGCAATATGTTTTATCCCGAGCAAATAACGGTGATGAGAAAATATTTTGGTATTATACAAAAGATCAGGGACGGTATGAATATTATTTGTCGCGTGAACAATGGAATAGCATATTAGAGACGAGATCATTTCGAGAAATTAGGTTTTTCATGAACTCTGATGCCAAGCTGAATGCGCTATCGTTTCGATGCGACATAGATTGGAATAATACCAACTTAGTAAATAAATCCCTCATCGGCACATATCCTTTGCAATAATTTTGGCTTTTTGTTCTTTCGCCTGTCAAACGGTCAGATCGAAAGTCACTTTTTGCGCCATGCTTGCGCTGTGTTCGGTATGCGGCTGACGGTCCACGCCTAGTTTTCGACGATCGACTTTGAGATAATGGTGGGATGGATAAATCAAAAACTGAAACGGGACGGCGGCGTTGGACTCGTAAGCAGCGGCAAGGATTGCTGGCGCGTTTCCACGAAAGTCAATTTACCCAATCCGAATTTGCCACCCAACACGGTGTCGGGTTGTCCACGCTGAGCAAATGGTTGCGCCTAGAGCGTGACAGCGTGCCTGCGAAAGTGGCATTTCAAGAAGTGCGGCTGTCAAGCCCAGTCAAACACTGGCCCATTGAAGTCGTCAGCCCGCAAGGCTGGATCGTTCGGCTGCATAATGGTGCTGATGTTCATCTGTTGCCTGAACTGTTGCGCACGTTGCCATGTTGACTGTGGCAGGCACCACCCGGGTTTTTGTGGCCACCACCCCGGTGGATTTGCGCGGCAGTTTCAATCGGCTTTACAGCTTGGTGGTGGAGCATCTCAAAGGTGATCCTCTCTCCGGGAATTTGTTTTTGTTCAGCAACCGGCGCCGTAATCGCATCAAGATATTGTGGTGGGATGGGTCGGGGCTGATCGTTTGTGCAAAACGACTCGAACATGGTCGGTTCACAATTCCAGTAAGTGAAGAAGGGCAAGTAAGTTTGCGCGGGGAAGAGTTTAACGCGTTGATTCATGGGTTGGAAGTCAGGTCAAAAGGGAACTGGTATCGCCGATGAATGAGGATTAAAAATAATTTCAAAAAACTTTCGCTGCCGTGAAACTTTTTTCTGCGGCGAGTGTCTGTCAATGCGAGCTGATGAACCTCGAAACCACACTGCTGACACAGGTTGAAGAACTGAGTGCACGTGTAGTCGCACTGGAGGCGGCGAACACCCAGACAACACTGGAAAATACACGGCTCCAAAACGAAAACCGGTTGCTACGGCAGAAGCTCGAACAATATATCCGCCACTACTTCGGCGGTCAGCGCAACGAAGGTTTGGATAAACACCAACTCGAACTATTATTGCAAGGTCTGCCCAACGTCATTACGTTACCAGCAGCAGAACCCAAGACCACGACCGCTACGCGCAATGGGGCCGCACATCCGGTGCGGAGGATGTTAATCGAAGAAAGGTTGGAGACACACGAAGTCGTGATCGAACCGGTGGAAGTTCAAGCTCAACCCGACGGCTGGAAAAAGATTGGTGAAGAACGCACCAGCCAACTTGACTGGGTGGCGCCCAAAATCATCAAACGAGTTTACATCCGCCCGCGTTACGTGAAGCAGGAACGTTTCGTTTTGGCCCCACTGCCGGCACAACCGATTGAACAGGGAATGGTCGGACCGGGCTTGCTGGCGCAAATTCTGGTTAGCAAATATGAATACCATCAACCGCTCTACCGGCAGGAGAAAATGTTCCGCCAACAGTTTGGCGTGGAACTGAGCCGCAAGACGATGGGGTGCTGGGTCGAACAAGCTGCCGAGTTGTTGAAACCAGTTTATCGGGCGATCCGGGAAGATTTGCTGGCGGGCAATTACCTGCAAGCTGATGAAACACCGATTCGATATTTGGACCCGGATGTGAAAGGCAAAAGCCAGCAAGGTTATCTATGGGTTTACAGCCGACCCAAGGCGGATGTGCTGTTTGAATGGCGGGTGAGCCGGTCGCGGGCAGGCCCGGAGGAATTTCTGAAAAGCTTCCGGGGCAAATTGCAGACGGACGGATATTCCGCGTATGAATCGCTGGCCAAAGCACGTGGTGATCTGACCTTGGTTGGCTGCATGGCCCACGTTCGCAGAGGCTTCCACGAAGCGTTGGCGGAGACGAAATTGGCGGCGTGGTTTGTGGGGCAGATTGGCCAACTTTACGCGGTGGAAAAGAAGCTGCGCGAAAAAAAAGCCGGGCCAACCCTGCGGCAAGCGATGCGGGCGTGGCAATCACAGCCGGTATTGAATCGGCTGCACCGGGCGATGGAGTTGACGCGGAGAAAAACCTTGCCCCAGGGTTTGCTTGGACAAGCGATTGATTACACGCTGAAAAGATGGACGGCATTGAACCAATTCATCACCGACGGCATTCTTGAAATTGATAACAACAAAATTAATGCCGCGCGCGGCATTAATTTTGTTATGCCGCGTCGGATATTATGCCGCGTGGCCGAAACTGGAATGGCTTTTTAAGGGGGTTTCCGGCCGGTTGGAACAAATGTGTTCGGCATAATCACAGACTTTCCAAGAAGGCGAGTAATTGATCGGTAGGACGATAGCGCTTGGTAGGCAAATTGGACTTGTTGGCGCAGGCCAGTGCCTTTTCTTTTATCGACATATCGGCATGGAGATACATTTGAGTAGTTTCGATGGACTCGTGTCCCAACCACAGGGCGATCACTGTAATATCCACGCCACGGCGGAGTAGATTCATGGCGGTCGTATGACGCAGCGTGTGCGGTGTCACTTTTTTACCCTCAAGGGACGGACACGTTTTTGCGGCAGTTTTGACGTGGCGAGTCACCAATCGCTGAAGCGCGTCTGAACTCATCGGTTTGCCTGTTGCGGTGGGAAAGACTGGCGTGGTCGGATCTGGCGATTGTTCCGCCATCCACGCGGACAGGTGCGCGGTCACGTCGGATCGCAAGGGAGTGCATCGTGCTTTACGCCCCTTGCCAAGACAACGCACATGCGCTCCCGTGCCCAACTGAACATGTTGCCGTTGCATTTGCGTCAGCTCCGAGTTCCTTAGTCCTGTCTGAACCGCGAGTTGAAGTAAAACTTGGTCGCGTCGGCCCAACCACGTCGTGAGATCCGGTGCCTTCAATAACGCGGTGGTTTCCTCGCTGGTTAGGAACTCGACCGGTCCGCGTTCATAGCGTTTGAAGGGTATGGCCAACAACCGTTGGCAATGTTCCGCCAAGGCAGGATCATTGAGGCAGACCTGCGTGAAGAATGCATGGATTGCGCTCAGACGATTATTGCGACTACGAACACTATTCCGGCGTTCCTGCTCAAGATGTTTGAGGAATGAACCCACCAGTTTGACATCCAGATCCTCGACGTTCAGCGCGCTGGCCGGACGCAGACAGATCTTGGAGGCAAATTTCAGCAAGAGGCGGAAAGTGTCCCTATAGCTAGACACAGTGTGAGAGCTGGCGCTTAGTTGCCCTACCAGCCGATCGGTAAAGAACCGCTGCAAATGGCCGGCCAAACTAGGGGCTTTCATCGGCTACCTCCGGAGCCTGATTTGAACTGGAACTCGGTTGCCAATGCCAGCAGTTCAGGCACGGCTTGGATATACCAATAGGTGCAGCCCACCGACGAGTGTCCCAAATAAGTAGCCAGCTTCGGCAGCTGATTCGCAACATTTTCCCCGGCACGATACCATTCCACCAAGCGCTTGGTGGCGAAGGTGTGGCGCAAGTCTTGGAGCCGCGGGCCTCGTCCGCACCGGTGGCCGGGGATTTTTGCGCGCAGGCCGCAACTCCTTGAGATTTTGCAGAACCACCGCCGGACAGCGCCGGCAGCCAAAGTGGCACCCCGATCAGAGAGAAAGAAGTGGGCGTTGTCGGGACTGCGAAAAATTAAATCGCGCTGGTGGGCGTAACGCGCCAACGCCATGCTGGTTGAAGTATGGATCGGAACCTGTCGGGATTTGCCGAACTTCGATTCCCGAATGAACAATATGCCTGTGTGTAGGTCCACATCCTTTCTTTGCAAAGCGAAGGCTTCACCCGGACGCATGCCCGTCGCCGCCAGCAAACCTATGATGGTCTCCAAATTCAGCGCTTTCATCCCTTTGGCCGAGCGTAGCTTTGAGGCTGCAACCATCAGAGTGGCGATTTGCTCGTCGCTATAAATGTGGGGTGTATTGCGGCGGTGGCGGACAGCCAATAATCTGGGCGGTGGGACTTGGTGCCGCGGTTCGATGGCATGAACCCAGCGGGCAAACGGGCGCACCATGGAAAGTTTTCGCGCCCAAGTGGCGCGCTGCACCTTTTTGGATTGCTGCGACCATTCCAGAGCCAGCGCCGTTGTGATATAGGCCGAACGCTTGCGCGCCAGGAACTTGATAAATTGAAGCAAGGTTTGAGCGGGTTCCTTGAGCCGAGTGCCCAGCGCCCGCCGGGCGGCGACATACTGGGTCAGATGGCGCTGTAAAGTTTTCATTGGACACCTCCCCGCACGGGCCAAGGGCGAAGCACTTCGTTGAGCGATCTAAAGTCGATCTTGGCATAAATCTCTGTGCTACTATACGAGCGATGGCGAAGAACTTCCGCAATGTCCGGCAGCTTGGCTCCTTGTTGGAGCATTCGGCTGGCGAGCGTATGCCGGAAAAGGTGAGCGGCGATATGTTTCGGACGTTCAATCCCGGCACACAGCAAACAACGCCGCACAATATGGCCGATGCTCGCAGGTCCGGTGAGCGGCACGCGTGGGGCATTCGCGCGCAAGAACACTCGTGACGTTGACCGAAGGCCACGATCCAGACGCAAATAGCGCGCAATGGCGGTGCCGATTTCATGGGGCAGTGGTAAAAAATCATGCCGGGATCCCTTTCCTCGGATCAGGATCTCACCGGTTCGCCAATGAACATCATTTAATTGAAGCGTTATGACTTCACCGGCTCGCAATCCAAGTTTAGCCAGCAGTAATAGGATGGCATAATCGCGGCGTCCCGTGGCCGTTTTCCGATCTGGCACCGCCAGCACACGGTCCACTTCCGCCGGCGTGAGTTTTTTTGGCACCGTCGTTTGACTCCATTTGCGCACGCTTGGAATGGCCGCTGTCAGATCCTCACCAAGCTCGCCTCGCACATGGAGGAAGCGCAGAAAAGAGCGCAGGCTGACAGCCAGCAAACGCACATACTCACTGGACCGATTTCGGGCGTGCACTAAAAGAAAGCTGCGAACGAGCGTGGCATCCAATTGATGAAAGGCAGCCGGGCCATGCTTGCGCTCTAAATATTTGAGGAGGTTTGCCGCCACCGGCAAATAGACCCGTAGTGACAGGTTGGCCAAGCCTTTCTCATGGCGGAGGAAATCAGCGTAGTTTTGTTCCAATCGCCAACTGGCCGTATGCGGAACGGTCGGGCATGGCGTTTGAATCATACCGTGAAGCCGCAGATGTTTCAAAAAACCGAACAAGGCCGTGGAGGCGAGGGAACGATGGGCCACTGTCAGTTGACACGCTTTAGTCATGAATGCCTTCACCTCGGATTCGTCGGGGTCAGCGCCGGCATTCTTACGTCGCCGACGCCAGCAGATAAACTTTCGCAGTGCGGCGCGTTTGGTGCAGAGGGTATTATCCGGGTAGCCGGCCTTTTTCAGATCAGCGAGGAACGGATCAACTTGAGATGCGATGAGGTCACTTTTTGGAGGAGGATTTGAGGCGTTATTTTTGGTGTTCATTTGGAGGTCTCTTTTCTAGGCGTCATTTGCCTAAACAGAGACCACCCAAACTATGCCGCGCCCGCAATCTTTGAATCAGTGGCCCGTCGAGGAAATATCGAAGTTCTTTTCGACCACGCGGCATAATATCCGACGCGGCATAACGGAATTGAAAATTCGATTCGCCCAAGTGCACTTGGAAAACGCAATTGGATGTTCATTGGCCATCCTGAAGCCGGCGAACGCAGCGCGGTGATCTACACGTTGCTGGGCAATTGTCGGCGGCACGGAATCAACCCATTCGATTATCTGAAAGATCTGTTCACCCGCTTGCCAGCGGTCAAAATCACGGAGATCCAACAATTCACCCCAGCGGCGTGGGCCAAGATAATAGCGAAGGGACAAGTAGTCGCATAGGCCGCTTGAATAAACAATCGCTGACGGGGATCTTTACCAGATTTCAACTTCGGCCCAATCCAGACACTGTTTAGCTTTGACTGACCCGAAAAGGTGTGGGAATTTGTTCTTCATCAGACAGAGGTGTAATATCAATTCACGTTGCTTATGAAAAAAATAATTCAAAACGCAGCCGTATTGTTGCTGCTGGCCGTCCTCAACTCTCAATTCTCTACCGCGCACGCCCAGGGCACGGCGTTCACCTATCAAGGTCAGCTCCAGAACAACGGCAGCCCGGCCAGCGGCATCTACGCCCTGAGCTTCACGCTGTTCGCCACCAACGCCAGCGGTGTGCCCGTCGCCGGGCCGGTCACCAACAATGGCGTCATCGTCAGCAACGGCCTGTTCACGGTGCAGGTGGATTTTGGTTCCGGAGCCTTCACCGGCCAGAGCAACTGGCTGGAGATTGCCGTGGCCACCAACCTGACCGGCAGCTTCACCACGCTGTCACCGCGCCAGGCAGTGACGCCCGCGCCGTATGCGATTTATGCGGAGACGGCGAGCAATGTGAGCGGAACACTGCCGGCCAGTCAACTGGCCGGTGATGCCAATGGCAACTTGTTCGTCGGGCCGTCCGGTAATTCAACCACGACGGGTGCTGGCAACAGCGCCACCGGTGAGTCGGCCCTGCAATACAACACGACCGGGAACAACAACACGGCCAACGGCAACGAAGCGCTGGTTGCCAACAAAACCGGTTCCGACAACACGGCCAGCGGCTATGACGCGCTTGGTGCCAACCAATTCGGTTCCTTTAATACGGCCGTGGGTTATCAGGCGCTGGAGAACAATGACACCGGCAGCAACAACATCGCCGTGGGCTATCAGGCGGGCATGAACATCAATACCGCCAGTTCGAACATTGACATCGGCAACGCGGGGACTTTTACCGACAACAATGTCATCCGCATCGGCAGTGGGCAGAGCCAGACCTACATCGCGGGAAACCTCAACGGCAATGGCGGCGGATTGACCAATCTTAATGTCAGCGCGTCGCAATTGACTGGTGGTGCCAACTTTAATTTCTTCGTCGGTCCGTCGGGCAATGCGGCGGCGAGCGGCGACGACAACACGGCTCTTGGCCTTGAAGCGCTAAACGCCAACACCAGCGGCAGTGACAATACGGCAAACGGCTTCGGGGCGCTTTATTTTAACTCGATTGGTTCCGAGAATACGGCCGAAGGGTATGAGGCGCTAATCAATAACCACACCGGCTCCAACAACATCGCGCTGGGTTATCAGGCTGGTTTCAACGTCTTTGGCAGTTCCAACATTGACATCGGTAACCTCGGATTATCAACGGACACTAATATAATCCGCATCGGAAGCGGCCAGAGCCAGTCGTTCATCGCGGGCGTCATCACCGGCAATGGTGGTGGCTTGACCAACCTTAATGTCAGTGCGTCGCAATTGGCTGGCGATGCCAACAATAATCTCTTCGTCGGTCCGTCTGGCAATGGGGCGGCGAGCGGCAACCACAACACGGCGGTTGGCATTGCCGCTCTGAATAACAACACCACTGGCTCTTACAACACGGCCAGCGGTTGGGAGGCTATGCAAAACAACATCATTGGCTCTTTCAACACTGCCGTGGGTGATTTGACATTAAACCAAAACGACAGCGGTTCGAACAACATCGCGCTGGGATTTGAAGCCGGCTATAACCTAACCGGCAGTTCCAACATTGACATCGGTAACCTCGGATTATCAACGGACTCTAATGTAATCCGCATCGGCAGCGGCCAGAGCCAAACATTCATTGCTGGCACCATTCAAAATCCAATATTCGGAGGCAGTGTGGGCATTGGGACGTCTAGTCCACAGCAAGCTTTGAGTCTGGTGGGCGGCCTGAATATTGACCAAGCTGGTCAAAACATCGGGAATGTGAATTCCAATTCCCTTACGTTTGGCTCAGGCAGCGGCGAGGGAATTGCCTCAAAACGCACAAGTGGCGGGACACAATATGACCTTGAATTTTACACCGATTTTAACAACCGCATGACCATTCTCAACAATGGCAATATCGGCATTGGCACGAATAATCCAAGCGTGCCATTGGAGATCAACAGCGGCTTGGCACAAAGCAGAGATGCGCTTCATATCGAAGCCACATTTTCGGGAACCAACAAACTCGTCTTCGCGGTGAGTGACACTGGGGTGTGTGTCGCCAGCAGTTACCTCATTAGCAGCGACCGGAATGCGAAGGAGAATTTCACCCCGTTGGATGCAAAGGAAGTTCTGGCCAAGGTCATCTCCCTGCCGGTCTCGGAATGGAATTACAAGAACAACTCCGCCGACACCCGGCACATCGGCCCGATGGCGCAGGATTTCCACGCGGCCTTTCAACTAGACGGCGCGGATGACAAGCACATCTCCGTTGTGGACGAGGGCGGCGTGGCACTGGCGGCCATCCAAGGTTTGAACCAGAAGCTTCAGGAAAAGGACGCCAAGATTGGCGAATTAGAAAAACGTCTGGGTGAACTGGAAGCAACTGTGAAAGCACTTGCCGAAAAGAAATGAGGCGCTTATGAAAAAGTTATTTCTTGTGTTTGCCTTTTTGATTCCGACGCTCGGCTTCGCCCAGAGCTATTCGATTGACTGGTATAAGGTCGCCGGCGGCGGCGGCACCAGTACGGGCGGCGTCTATTCCATCAGCGGCACCATCGGCCAGCCGGATGCCAGCGGTGCAATGGCCGGCGGTAATTATTCCGTGACCGGCGGGTTCTGGTCGCTGATTCAAGTGTTACAAACACCGGGCGCACCGTTGCTGACCATAACCTACATCGGCTATCAAGCCATCGTCTCGTGGTCGCCGTCGGCCACAGGCTGGGCGTTGCAAACCAACAACAATCTCGCCATGGGTGCTTGGGGCAATTACGCCGGCGCGGTGGTGAATAACAGCGTGACCAATTCACCGCCGACGGGAAATGTTTTCTTCCGGTTGAAGCAGCCTTAAACCGCCGAAAGTCATATTTTTCAGTCTGGATTCAAACGTGCTCCGTCAGCCGCATACGATATTTTTCACTGATGTCATCTTTTGCTACCCTGATATGACTTGGGAGTTTGGCCAGGATCCAAACTCTCTCACCCAGACCTAAAGCGCCGGCAGTGTGATAAACCGCAGCATCTTGACCAACAATCGGATCAAAGAATCGGAATGCGTCCCTGTTTTGAAGAGGTGTGTAATCTTTGCCAACCACACCCAGTACTGGATCCGACTTTTGCACTAGACTACCGGTTTTCCTCACAATAGCGAATTTGTCTGGTACTGGAATGTGTTTGGATCCGGCAGACAGAGGCAGCTTAATCACAGGCCAGTCTAGTTTAGCCGCCTCAATCGCTTCTTTGGCCGTAGCTGGTTTGTTGAGCCTAGTTCCGAGGTTGTGCCAGGGAGTTTCTTCGATATAAAACATTGAAGCCTGACTATTTTGAATTAACAGATTGTGAGCCATATTTATCCCTTTCTTGAAATGAAAAAGGCGCAGAATGTTAAAGCTTTGCGCCTTGTTCTGGTTGATTTGTGTTTACGGTTTGTTGACTGCGCTAGCTAGACTTCAAATCCAGTCTCAATCTTTTCTAGTCACTGAATACACACGCCAAACCACCAGCCCAACCACCGCAACGATAATGTACGGGATGAAGGCTTGGGCGATGTAGTAAACGATGATGACGACGACTGCATACCTAATAATCTTGTTAACCTGTTTTTCATGCATTGAGTTCCTTTCATGTCAGGGCTTACCCCACAGCCCCTTATTTCCTCCGATCAGCTCTACAAGCTAGCCAATCACGTTCGCAGTTCAGGCCGATCTTCCAACCCGGCAATTGAGCAATGTCTTTGAGGATATCCACGCCCATGAACTCGATTATTTTCAAGGCCAGTTTCTTACGATAACCTTGCATCGAAGAATCAGACCTGCCCACACTCCGACCAGCTTCCCTGAGTGTTTTTCCTGCCGACAAACATTCCACTACCATCAGTTCGATTTTGCTGAGACTGGCCATGAACGAATCCCAGTCCATCTTTCGTGTAGCCTGTATCGCCGGGTCTTCACTATC
>Ga0302277_1003723_pt1 | contig 10349 bp, 11 predicted proteins | sample III_Bog_N3_1_FD_198759 | JGI IMG/M metagenome (GOLD analysis project Ga0302277, IMG submission 198759) | Peat permafrost microbial communities from Stordalen Mire near Abisko, Sweden - III_Bog_N3_1 | ecosystem: Environmental > Terrestrial > Soil > Wetlands > Peat | place: Sweden: Abisko... | reverse complement strand
AGTGGGTAGGGACGATTGTTCCCACTTCCCCTTTAACCATGGACATAATATTTCTACACCATCAACAATACGTTTTTCTGCTAGCTGAAAGGTCAGTTCAAGCTTGCCTGATAAAAGCTGTGTGCATTGATATAAACGCCTTGTGCATTCGTCGCGCGATAAAAGGGCTAGAGAAGCAGAACGCGGCGGCCGAGCGGGAAGAGAGTAGCTGGAGATCAATTTTTGCGGTGTCTCGATATGCGCGTTGAGAGGCAAATGGGTATAATCGGCCCCGGGACGAAAAGCCCAAGTGACGTCCAGTTCCTTGCCGTCAAAACTGGCACCGTCCAAAAACCAGCCATTCACGGAAAGTGGTAGCGCCATCATTGCTGAGATTACTGTCTTTGCGTTATTGCCAACTTCAGGCGCTTCCATCCAGGCGCGTGGGAAATACATTTCGGGATGATCGGCGACATTTTGTCGATGCTTTTCTATGTTCAGCTTGGCAGAAATAGTGTTCATAACAGTTTGTTTTGCGCTCCGATAATCCCAAAATAACTTTAATCCATATAAAACTAGAATGAGCAGCAGAACCGAACCAAGAGCAATATAACGATCCCGCTGAAGTGAAGGCACCGCTTTAAGCGAAATTAAGCAGCCGTTATGCCGACTGGAGAACATGAATAAAGAAAACCCCGAAAGCGTGATCGGAGATAGCCAATTCAGACTTTCTTCTACCGTTTGACAAACGACCGTATCGGTAAATTCATAATTAAGGAGGTCACGTAAAGAATTTATCCAGTTATCAGCCTCTTGGCGGGTCTTAAACACCTGATCCCCCATGCCGACCACCAGGGATTGTGACATGGCAAAAACCCACCAGAATTCACCTTCGGCATCTTCAAGACAAAAGAGGCCCAAGAAAGACGCGGCGGGGATGCGTACAGCCGAACCCAAAGCTCGAACACCCAGCCAATCGCGAACCTGATCTTTGCTGGCACCAAAGGCCCATTGTCTCTGACGAAACGCCACCATATCGCAATCAGGGAATTCCTTTTGCGAAAGCAAGCGAAGTGCGGTTGAAGTCTGCTTTACATTGGCTAAATGCCATTGCAATCCAACCGCATAGTCACGGTCATTAACGGTTATACGACGCATAATTAAACCTCTGCCGATTCAACTTCTATGGTAATCACCAAAAGAGTGCGGGTTGTATCACGGGTCATTCCGTTGTTGACAATGCCAATACTATTTTTTGCATTACGAAGCTCTTGCTCAAAGCCAGTGAGCACCAATGTTTGCCCCATCTTTAAAGTCGTTCGCTGTGAAAAAGCTCGGGTAGCCACCTGAGGCAATTGAACGGTAATTCCGTTCGCCGAAATATTTTGCATTTGTTCAAGCGATGAAAGGTTTATATTGTATTGCAAAATAACTCGCCGACCTTCCAAGATGTGAGGAATTACGGTCATAGAAAACCCGGTCGTAATTTCACCAGGGGTTATTTGCGTTGTTTGGCCGTATTGGGTTGAGGTAACGCCGTTGCTCGCAAGGTAGGCGGTTCGCTCAATGGCCATGGCAGGAACGGGTTGATTGCTCATCACCACGCCGCCGGCGGAAGTGACTTGGGAAACGTTGCCCCACTGGCCCAAAGCCTGAGCAACGGCCTGGGAGCCTTTGAGCGAACCTGAGAGAACGCCTATTGTAACCGTCCCTAAGTCGGCCGGAGTCGCCATCGTGGCCATTTGAAGAGCGGAATCTTTGAAAACGGTCTGGAGATTTACCCCAACATTAGCCGTCTTTGTTATATCTATGGACCACACATGAATGGCTAACGCGACCTGGCGCGACAGCCTTGTGTTGGTATCGTCCATATACGTTGCCACCCGCCGGACAACTTCCGGGGTATCTCTAACCGTAATCGTCCCAGCGGCCGGATTGCCAACCACAGAACCTTTGGACGACAAAAGAATTTTGACCGACTTAACCGTGTCTTCAAAAAGATCAAAAGACCAAGAGGTGGAATTGCTTTGGGCGTTTTGAGCCGATGCATCGCCGGTTTCTACGGTCTGGCCAAGATTGCCGGTCCCTCCGCTACCAAGGGTTGTATTTGTGGCTTCTTTGCTTTTATTGGTCAGCTTATTGTCATAGCTGACCTTGCCCGGGGAGGCCATGACCGTAAAAGTGCGAACCATCATGCGGGCAAAAATCAAGCTTCCTGATTTCGCGTCCAAATCCCAACCAAAACCAGAAAGCGTGGAAACATAATCGAGCAAGCCCCGAACCGTGCCGTCATAGGAGACGCTTAGAATGCGTCCCTCACTGGAACCAACTTTCGAGGCCCCTCCCAATCCGGACGGAACCTTAAGCCGCGCTTCCAGATCGGCATTGATCCCGGGCGGCGGATTAAGCTGACCGGGAAGAACAACAGGCTTGTTAGGCGGAATTACGGCTTTGTTAAGCGAGTTGTAGGGGTCTTGATGTTTATTCTCTTCAAAATCAGCCTTCAACTTGGTAGGGGCTGAAACCGAAGATTCACCATCACCAGCTTCAAAAACAACCTGCACCGGCATGGAAATTAAATCACTGATATTTTGGGCAATGGATTGAAGAGTGCCCTTGAGGCGCAGAGTAACTTGTTTATTCAAAATCGGATTTGAGTTTATGGATTTACTTTTTGCACCTAGATATGATTCATCCGTTACACTCACGGTGCGTGACTGGCTTTGTTTTCTAAAATCCTCGCCTTGCTGTTCTATGGCTTTTTCTTGTGCCGGTCCCTTAGGCGCGCAAGAAAAAAGTATTGGAAGCAAAACAAACAATGGGAGGATATAAATTTTATTCATGGTCTAGTCCTCAGAAACAAGAATAACATTGTTGCCACGATAAATCGTAACCTTGAGCGCATGGCCGTTTCTATGGAGTCCAGCGAACAGTTGTTTAACCGCTTCCACTAAATCTCCGCTGAATTCCGCTTTGGATTCAAGATCAAAATCATCGCTCGCCTTCCAGACAAGCTGATAAGGCGGCGTTGCTCGGTTCGCCCAGGCCTGAAGTTGCGCAAGAAGACTGCCGGGCTCGATACTCCAGGTTTCCACCACTGGAGCCGGTTCAAGGGACTGTGTAATATCATTCAGCGCCTTGGTGACGGCGGGGTCAGGGGGAGTCCCGGCGGTGGGGGCCTCGGGCAAGGCTTGCGCCCCAGCAGGGGGCGAGGCCTGCCCCAGGGAAGAAGGAGCCGGCGAAGCGACAGCAACAGGCTTTGCGACTGGAGCGGTCGCCGAAGCCTTGGGCCACGCCGCCGGCGCTTTCAGAAATACCCGCCGTCCCGGTTCCAACACGGTATTGGGCGTAACTTTGTTAAACCGGCAGAATTCATCGACCGGGACATGATTTCTTTTGGCGATCCGGGCGGCCGTGGCTTTGGAATGGACGGCCACGGTTGGGGCGGTTTGAACTGTCAAGGATTCCTTGACAGTTGCCTCATTGGAAAGCTCGGATTTTTCAGCCGACGGAAAGTCCGCGGATTTCGCCGGGGGGGCTTGCGCCGGTGACGCAGGCGCGGGCGCCGGTTCTTCCGGCAAAGATTTTGATTCCACGGGCGGTGTGCTTGAGGCGGCGGCGGTGAAAGCCATACCGGCCAGCTCACGTACCTTCCCAAAACTTCCGCCATCGGAGGTCCGGACCTGGAGGTAACAAGCGGCCGGGAGCAGGCCTTGGATGAGATCCAGGGTGTAACGGACAGTTACCCCCGAGTCTTGGCCGGTAGATACCGAGAAACCCTTCGAGCGCAGGGCGGATTCAAGATTTTCGCCAAAAGGCGTATGGGTCTTGGCCAGGCTTAGCGTCGTCTGGACCGGCGGGAATCGACCGGCCAGTTCATCCGCCGCGAACACGGCCAGGTCCGCCGCGTCGCCAGGGTAAGCGTCGCTCACGCCGTCATACGATGCGCCGCCATATTCGGTCGTGGACACGCTGTGGACGCAGCCTTGCGCCAAGAGGAAGACCGCCAAAAGGGGGACCAGGACAAAATTTTTCATGCCCGCCTCATTTCTTCCGGATGGTAATGCGTTGCTGCTTACTGCCGACACCTGAAATCAGGATCGCCTCGGGGAACACGCCGTCGACGATCATAGTTAGATGCTTCATTCGGGAGTTGGCCATCGTGTCCTGGCCATTATTGCGAACCAGCAAAATGGGCGCATCGCCGGATTGGATTTGATCGGGGAACTTGATGAACATCTGGCGGCCGTCGTCGAAGACCTGAACCGGCTTCCACGGCGTATCGCCCTTGATCTCGTAGGTGAAATTGAGCTTGCTCAAGTCCGCCGGCGAGCCATCGGCTTCTTGCGGTTTCGGCCTGTTCGCGGCCAGGCTCTCTTTAAGCTTGGCGGAGTTTTCATCCGGGTACAGAAAGCCGATGCGCGGAGTGAAGTCGATCTTTTCACTTTTTAAATTGAGATAATAGGAACGGCGGTTTGTGGTGATGAAAGCGCTAGTCGCAAGTCCCGCGTCAATTGGCTTTATCAGGATATGCGGCGTGTCACCGGATTTGACCAACTCCATGCTCCAACGCACGGAGTCGGCGGGAACAGCCTCGTTCACAACCTCACCGGCCTGAAGTTCAACATCGCTCAGCTGGTACGGCGCGCAGATCACCGTGGGCGTGGCCACTCCGAAGACGAACATGATCTTGCCGTTCGCCTGAATGGCCGGGGGGGCGGAATTTTCCCAATCCCTGGCCATTTGGAGGGTTTGCCGTTCCCTTGGAGTCAAGGGAGCGCTTGGACTTAGATAGTCGTCCGGGGAAAGCGGCTCGGTTTTTGATTTGCCTCTGCCCATTTTTTTGCCGGAGGAAGCGGACATATTGAATTTTTCGGGCACAAGAACCGTCACGGAAGGTGCGGCCGGAACGGCGGTACCGCCCGGTGCGGCCGGTGCGGCGGGATCGGCCGTCGCGCCCGTCGCGGGGGGGACGGGGGGCGCGGGAGGCGCGGCATAAAGCGGCCGGCAGAGCACCACAATCATTGCAAGGAAAAGAAGGAGGGACGTTGAGTTTTTCATCACCTGGTTTCCTTTTTTTGGGATGAAGCCGCAGGCTCTATCACCCGCGAAAAGCTGATATTTGTGATGTAGACGCCGCCCGGATTTTTTAGGATTTCAGATTCGGTGGTAGGCGGCTGGATCTGGATCGTGAATGTCGCCTCATAGGCTTCGGCGGTTTGTTGGACGCCGCTATGGTTACGGACCACCTCATTCCATTCGACGCGCCAGGAGTCCTGGCTTACCGGGGCGGGCAAGGCGGTGACATTAATCTGGACGAGAGAATTTTCAGCGCGCTTATAAGGATCGTTTGTTCTATACCATTCACGGAGCTGGCCCTTTGCCGCGCCGGTGACGAAGTGGGCCAGGCGATCCACAAACCGCTTTTGCAGGTCGAGATCGGGCGTGACCGAGCGCCAATATGACACCGCAGTGGCAAGTTCGGCCTGAATTAGGCGCGGCGGGACCGGCAAGGCCAAATCGGCGGGGGCAACGGCATAGGCACTGCCTCGCTGGTTGATTTCGACAACGTAGGGGACCACGCGGTACAGGCTGGCCTGGACAACATTTCCCACGACGGCGACGGCCGCGACAAATATCGAGATCATGGAAATAGCCCAAGCACGCCGCGCCCGCTGAATGTAGCTTCCGTAGCGCTCAAGCCATTCTTTGCGGCCATCAATATAGGGCGATGTTTCCGCGTGTCGTCCCGAATCAGATTTTGCCTTTGATTTCTCAGCCATTCGACTAATCTCCACTTTTTTATTGCGGGGGCAGGGTTCAGGGCTTCCATTTCTCGACAAAAAAAGCATCGTCGCGAGTCAGGCCCGAGTTTTTGGGCAACCGGCAAATCCGGTCACAGCCAGGGCAGATCACGCCGTCCTCAAAAAGTCTGGCCACCTTGAGCCCCGGCCGGGAACAGGGTTTGCCCTCTTCGACAATAAAGACCGGATTCCGGCCAGGTTCACGATGTTCTAATTGCAGCAAAGACATACCGCCCTCCATCTTCAAAGGAGCAGACCGCTTATGGCTGCCAATGATTGATTTGAACGTTTTGAGTTGACAAAAAACATACAAATGCCTACATAGATTTCATGCGCGCGGTCGAAATCACCCCGAAGGCTTTCAAGCAGATGCGAAATATTCCCATGGCCGACAGGGCCGCCATCATCAAAGCCGTGAAGGCGTTGAAGGACTGGCCCGATTGCCGCAACGTGAAGAGCTTGACGGACCGTGACGGCTACCGACTGCGCGTGGGCGACTACCGGGCCTTTTTCACCGTGGACGAAAGCACCGTCACGGTCACGGAAGTGAGGAAAAGAGATGAACGCACCTATTAAGCACCAGGTGATCGAGCAGGGGGGGAATCCTCTCTTCGTTATCGTCCCGTATCCCGAATACCTGGAACTGACCGGGCACAAGGCAAAATCCGCCAACATCCCCGTTGAAGTCGCGGAAATCGCCCTGATGGAGGAAAAGAGTCTGATCCGCGCCTGGCGCGAGCACCTGGGGCTTACCCAGGAGGCGGTAGCCGCTAAGGCTGGTATTTCTCGCGGGGCATACGCCCAGATGGAAGCCAAAGACACCAGGCACCGGCTGGCCACCTTGCGCAAGATCGCCGAGGCATTGGAAGTCCAGCCCGAGCAGTTGACGGAATAAACGCCATGAATAAGCATATGGAATTTACCGACGATGAGCTTGTTATTAGCTTCGCCTCCATCATATTGACTCAGCAAAATGCTCACATCGGAATGGCTTTCCGGTTTGTTACGTACTCCAAAAAAGAATTTGTCTTGCACGTTGATACCAAATTGCTCTTGGATCAATTGGAGCTTTTTTTGTCCTTTCGACAGAAACGAATGCGCCTCCTCACGGAAGAACAATTTCAGGAATACTTGGAATCCATAAATATGAACAAAAAGATACACTCTATCTATTTTCCTGAAGTAACAACAGATGACCTTGAACGCAGTGATTCGCGATCCGCCTTTGATTTGGCATACTATGAGTTGCCAGATATAGTTAAAGTTATTGTTACACATAAAGACAAAAGTACCCGTTCACTTGTCCTGAGCGACTGCGAGGTTTTTAAGATGATCGAGAATACCGAAAGGTTCCTTGCAATTGCAGGTATACCACTTGCAGGAAACAGGAGTGTCCTGCATTAGTTCCTCGCGTTGTCCCCGGATTTCACAGATAACAATGGGTGAGCTGTCTTCTTGAAGACAACTCACAATCGCCTTCAAATACTTGCTAACTCTCTTCCTTTCGTGCTTACGTTCATTCTTCTTCATGAGCGCATAACGCCTATGAACCGGGGCTTTCTTGGCAATGTACATTGGGTATCCCTTGGATCTGGAATTTCTTTACTTCGTGCTTTCGTTTTTTCGTTCTCGCGTTACTCAAGCCTGGCCACCGCTCCCCCCATCCGATCCGGAGCCGCCCGAATTGCCCGAGCCCATGCCCTGCATCTTCATTTCCTGGAGCTTTTGACTGGAAAAATCGCGCACCCTTCCCAGGTGGCTTTTTTGACCGGCGGCGGCCTGGGCATCCTTGTGGGCCGACCATAAGCTGCCCGCCATGTGGGCCATCTTGCCAAACCCGCCCTTGCCGGCCATATCCGCCATCTTCCCCGCGCTGTAGGCCGCGCCACCGGCGGCGCGGCCAGCGGCACCGGTCGCCCAGGCTCCCGCCGCGACTCCGGCCGCACCAGCTGCAACGGACGTTACGGCTTGACCCAATGCCGCGCCGCTGCTTACATGTGAGCCGTTTATGATCCCGGAGCAGACATCGGGGATGCTCTTGGTGAGGGCAAGCAGGATGATGGAAACGCCAATGGCGACGAATAAATCTGCCAGGTTTGCCCCTGCTAGGTTAAGTTCCGTCATGAATGTTATCCCGAGGCCAACTACTAAATTCAAAACAAAAAGTTTGAAGGCGACGGCGAGGACATAGCGCATCACGTTAATTGCATACTGTTTGAAATATTCACATCCGCCAAGGCCGAGAAGAATTACAGCAGCGTTCATTGCTATCATTGCTTCGCACTTAACAAATATTATTTGTGCTGTCATAAGAGCGAGAGAAACGAGTATAACAATACCACAAAGTATTTGCCCTAATGAATTAATTGGACTTGTGGCAGAAACGCCTTTTAGAATTCCATTAATGATGTTCAGGCCAATTTTTATAGGACCGGCGGCGGCGACTGTGTTGGGCTGAATCTTTGAGCCAATATCTTGCAGACCGTTAATGATGTTCCAACTCCATGCTTGGTAGTTATTTATAACCGAAAAGATAAACAGAACAAATAAAAGCATCATCACGAATTGGCTGAGAATTTCATGAAGGTCAGTTCTGTTCAAAGCCGCCTTCACGCCAAACATCACTACACTGAGAGTAAGACAAATTTGGAATAAAGAGACAGCATAGCTCTCAAGTTTTGCACCCCAATCGCTAGTTTTTGTGGAAAATGTATTGACAATTTGGTCGAATATGGCATCTGATATGCTGCTTCCGGCATCTTGAGGCGTTGAAGTAATGTCCACACTCGTAAATGGTTGCGCCATATCCCTTTCATCTTGCGCTATAGCCAATGTAGCGGGCAAGGCGAGGCTGGCAAAAATCAAGGCCAACAAAAAACATGCGGAGGAAATCATGCGGAAAATTATTTTTGTATTGGTGTTGTTCATTTCGTTCTCTTCAATGTTAAGTATTGCTGCCTGCGACGGTACGACCCAGGCCGAACGGGATCAAAAGGCATCGCAAGCTGAAAAAAAACAACGCCAAGAAAAATTAGAAGAATATTTAACTACTGACGGCAAAAAAGGAATCAAGCACGACCCCTTCTAAAAAGGATCTTGCTGCGGTGTGCCGCCGGTAAGGTGGTCCGTTGCAGTGGCTGCTTCCCAAGCGGCTTTGCTCGCAACTTTATCCGCCTCATCAGATGCGGCCTTTTTCGCGTTGGCTTGAATTGATACGGCAAGCAAGCCCCGGAGTTTTTGCGATTCGCCGAGTGATTGGGCGGCAATTTGGTTCCCGGCCTGAATCGCTTGCATCTGGCCCTCCGGGGTTTGCATGAGATCGCTCATCTGCTGATCCAGATCGGCGGCCTGCTGTTCCAGGTCATCGAGGTTTTGCCCCGACGCGTCGAACGCGGCTTGCTGGCCGCTGAAAACGTCATCATTCATCGTATCTTTTTCTTGGCTCAATTTTGTCCCAGAGGCCGCCGCCTGGGACTTGAGCGGCGCGGCCAGGCTTCGAATCGCCCCGGTGCTTGAATACGTTGCCGAAAAAATCTGGTTCATCGCACTGGCATCGCCGCGATTCACATTCAATTGCTTCGTCAGCGAGGTTAGCTGGGAAAACATGCCCTGGGCTTTTGAAATCATTGAAGTCGGGAGGCCGGTCGTGTTCTTGACCATGTTTTGCAATTGGTTCGCGCCGTTTTGCACCATCTGTATTTGTTGCTGTGTCTGTTGCATGGCTTGGTCAACCTGCGAAGCAAGCTCTGATAGCTGACTTAGACTTGTCGAGTTCATCAAGGCTTGCGTAAATTCGCTGCTACAATTCGTGCACCACACCACACCACTTTGGGCATATGAAATACTTGCGTTGCCACAGAACAACATTAACACCAGCACGAAGATGTTTATTAATCTTTTCATGCCGCCCTGCCTTTTTTAAGATATTCTTTAAGCCAAAAATCCGTCCATGCGTCACCATGGATTTCTTCAAGCTCTTTTATCCTGTGAATACTTTCTTTGTCGCTAATTCCAAGAAACGCCAATGCTTTCTTTTGAATGGCAAGTTGAACAAGTCTCCGGCCATCAGGGCTCACTATGTAATAATCTCTCTTTGGTATTGCGGTTGCAATAATCTCGATTTCCTTCTCGTTTAGACCAAAAGATCGATATAATGCGGACGGAATATCTTGACGAGCCGCAGGATTGGCTAGAAACATCTTTGTCAAACATGATTCTATCAGGACATCCATGATGTCGGAGTTTTTGGCGTCGGAAAGGCTTTGCGTCGCCATGATGACAGCACAATTCTTTTTGCGAAATGTCTTCAAAATGTCTTTAACCTTAGGACTACAGACTTTGTTGCCGAACATTACCCACGCTTCGTCAAAAAGGACGATTGCAGGTTGTCCGTGGAGCGAATCTTCAACGCGGTGAAATAAATAAAGCAAAACCGGGACTGCATTTTTTTCTCCAAGGTTCATAAGTGTTTCAATTTCAAAAACTAAAAATTGGCTAATGTGTAGGGCGTCTGTTTCGGCATCGAGAAGATGACCCATTGCACCGTGCCGCGTGTAATGTTGTAAT
>Ga0302277_1003721_pt1 | contig 10351 bp, 8 predicted proteins | sample III_Bog_N3_1_FD_198759 | JGI IMG/M metagenome (GOLD analysis project Ga0302277, IMG submission 198759) | Peat permafrost microbial communities from Stordalen Mire near Abisko, Sweden - III_Bog_N3_1 | ecosystem: Environmental > Terrestrial > Soil > Wetlands > Peat | place: Sweden: Abisko... | reverse complement strand
TTATTCAATGTAGGAGATGAAACATATGATTTATTGTATGGAGTAAGATTTGAAAGAATAAGGTTATATGTCTATAAAGATATATAAAGTTCCATGTAACGGTAAAAAATAAAAAAGATGAATTTTTATGTACTTATGGATCTTATTTAATATCAGTGTATCTAATATGGGCAATAAAAATATAAAAGGAAGTAAAAAATCTAAAAATGTAAAAGATGATTATCAACTCAAAGAACAATCAAAATCATTCAAAATTGTTATTGTTGGTGATAACTTTGTTGGCAAAACACAATTGGTATCTAGATATGTAAACAATGAATTTTTTCATGAATATGTTAGAACTCTCGGTGTTGATGTATTTAAAAAAAATCATGTAAGTGGAATCAAATTGCAATTGTGGGATATTTCTGGCAGTCCAAGACACATTAAAGCATTGCAAGAATATGCATATGATGGATCATGTTTTGTTATAGTATATGACATTACGGATAAACAATCTTTTGATAATGTTCAAATGTGGATAAAATTTTTAGATGAAATACAAGATGCACAAATATTCATTGTTGGCAATAAATGTGATTTGTTGGAAAGACAAGTTGTTTTGGAAGAAGCAAAAAATAAATATAGTGAATATTTCATTTGTGAAACATCTGCACATTCTAATAAAAATGTGAATTTACTGTTTGAAACTATTATTAGCAAATTATATTGATTTTTTTATTCATAAACAATAGAATAAAAAAAGTTGAAATTCAAAGTATTTGTTGTAACTATTAATAGTTCAATAATATAATATAATAAAAATGGGTTGCTGTTCATCAAATCAAAATAAATTTAATCATTCAAATCATGAAATACAAAATTATGGTGATATTTATGAGAGCGAAAGATCTTATGTGGATAGTGAACAATTATTATTGTTCAAAATAGTTCTCATTGGAAATCAAACAGTTGGTAAAACACAAATATGTGGTAGATATGCTGATGAAGATTATGTATTTGTAAATGAATGTATGGGTACCACTGGAGTTGAATTTTACAATAAAATTCACACTGAATTAAATAACACAAAAATAAAATTGCAAATTTGGGATTGTGCAGGATCAGAAAGATTTAAAACTATAACTACTGCATATTATCGTGGAGCACATGCTATAATAGCAATCTATGATATCACAAATAGACAATCTTTTGAAAATATTGATTCTCTTATTAAAAATGAATGTATAAGTACAAACTCAAAAATATTCATTGTGGGTAATAAATCTGATTTGATATTGGATAGAGCAGTGACTTTAGAAGAAGCAAAAAATAAATACAATGAATATATTGTATTGGAAACATCTGTGAAAAATAATGAAGGTATTCAAGAATTATTTAATGTGGTTGTGGATGAATTGCGCAAAAATGAGCCGCGCAGCGAAACATATAATGAGTCTCCAAAAATAGAATGTTTATGGAAGTAATTTTTTTATTTAAAAAGACACACTTTTGTTTAGCCTCATTTCATTTGAATATGTGTTACATAGGAGAACAATATAATAGTGCAGCACATATTTGAATGAAATGAGGCCGAAGGCTGAGCAAAGTGTGTATTCTTTATTTAAAAAAGTTGAAATTTCATTACATTGTTGTCTCTTTTTTATAAAGTTTATTATCAAATGGAAAGACATAATTATGAGGCAATAAATAATGATGAAAATAATGAAAATGATATAGATAGTGTTAGAGATACATGTTGCAAAATTCTTATTGATAAGATTTATTATGTATCAGTATTGATTGAATTTGGAGTATTATTATTTTGTTCATTATATATTGGATTGAATGTTTCAATAAGTAATGTTGTCATCAATTCAATAATATGGATAGTGCCAATAATAATGATTATAATATCTGTATATCCGATGAGAAAAATAATAACAGAATTGTCAATGCATAGAGCAATAAATTTGATCATTATTATTATTCATATTATTGGAATAATTGTTATGTATTTTGTGATAATTACAACAAGAAACAATAATGAGTATAGTGAGTTGAGAAAAAATGGAATTATACATATAATGATGTATTATTATTCAATGTTGACACTAATATTTATTAATGGTATATTCAAACCTATTCTAGAGTGGAAATTTATGAATAATAGTGAACCATTTTTAATAAAATTTATTAAGTATTGTGTGTATGAAAATGTGAATGGAAATATGTATGATATAAGTACATCCACATTTTTATTAATATTATGTGGCAGTTCAATATTTGCATTAAATGTCACAATGGAATTATATTATGTATCATTTTTACAACAAGTAATAATGATATATACAGCATTGATAATGTTAATTGTGGCATTTGTGCTGATATACATTATATTGAGATCGTATCATTTTTTGGCAAATGAACATTTTGAAGGAGCAGATATGATGAATGTTACAAATATGAATAATCTCGTGTATAAAGTATTAATTTTGGTTGTTTTGTGGGGAATTTATGCATTTGGTGCATTTTTAAAATATATTTTTACATTAAATCATATTGATCTAGATTATAAAAATCAATGCATAATGAGAAATACCTTTTATATGATTCAAGGTGGGTCTTTTATAGTGTCTGGGATTATTTGGTGTGGATATAGATTGATGAATTATTGCAGAGGAGTTTAATTTATTTTAATACTATGTAAATTTGCACAATAAATTTGCACAATAAATTTGTTCAATGGTTTGCAATGATGTGTACTTATAGCGATATTCATATATTTATAATTTATTTATTTTTATTGATTCATGTTTTTTCATATTTGATTTGTATTTTATTGTATATTTACATGGTGTGCATTCGAATATAGTTATACATTAGATTGCACAAATGTTTATTTAAATAATTATTTGTATTTTTACATCGATTTTGAATTGCTTTGAAAAAACTCAAAAATATCTATTTGATACACATTAAATTATCTTCTTTTGTTAAATAAAAGAATGGTGCAATGTATTTTAATAATTCTGGTGATATTATTTTTTCTTCGATATATTTTTTCATTTGTGTGACATACCCAAGTCTTTCATGTAATGCATCATAACATGTGGCTTTTGGATCCATTTGCATATTTGGAGAAGCATAATATTTTATTATTGACTCTCCAATATATTTTAAAAGTGGATCAATAGCAATTTCTTGTGTAATAACTCCTTTTTTATCTGTTTTCCATTCTGAACTATTATCATTCAATTTATGTCTGACAATATAACTCAATCTGGAGACATCAGAATTCCACAATGATTGTTGCGACAAATCACCTTTTTTATATTTTACAATGAGAAAATCACCCAAATATTTTACTAATAATTGATTTTTAAATTTGAGAATAAGATGTTCAACAAATAATGTATTTTTTGTTACTGGATCATTATTATCTGGATTTGTATTTTCATAATCACCTCCATTATTTTCGATTGTTGATATATCATCTAATATTTTAAATGGTGGAGATGTTTTGTATGTATTTATTAAGTATTGTAAAGTGGATACTGATTTATTTAAGATTGTTCCACTTGCGTTAAGTACTGATTTTATATATTCAACTTCAGATTTATGATAATTAATATCAGTTTCTAATTTTTTTATTGTTGTATCATTTGTTGCAATAGTTGAATCTCTGGATGCAATAATTACATCTTTTAATTTAATTTCCATATCATGTTTTGATTGCAATTCATTAATTTTATTTTCATATTGGTTTTGAATATCAACAATTTTATTTTCATAGTTAATTTGCAAATTTTTAATATTTTTGCATTTTTCATAATGTGATGTTAATGTTTTAGCATGCATAAAAGATCTTTTGCAATAATTACATACATGTTGTTCATTAGTTTGTTTTGCTTGTTCTAATTGTAAAAACATAGTATGTTTGGCACTTTTAATATGTTTTGCAAAATTCGATGCGGTTGTTTTTTCAAGACCACAAATGGTACACTCGTATGACATTATATTATATGTTAATATTTATTTATATGGTTTTTGCATTTATATATTATTGTAATGTATTATATAATTATTTATCACATTAACTTTTCAATAATATTTTGATGATTAATCATCATTTGGAATTGAATTAAAATAATATTGATCATCTTATTTACTTTTTATTTTTAAATTGAATACTTTTTGGATTTTTTTGAATACTTTTGATATTAATTTGTGATATTTTTGAATACTTTTGAATACATTTTAATGCATTTGAATGTATTTATGTTTATATCAAAAAGGTTAACTACCACATGACATATTATTAAAGTATAAGTGAATAATAATTATAATTTTATAATGCATAATTATGAAAAAGTGAATATGTATACTATTTTATTATAATTAGTCCAGTATATCACTTTTTGACAATTTCACATAGAAACTGGAAAAATCTAAAAATCAAAATTCTTCTACTTCACACTTTTTATTTTTTTGAAAACGTTTTTTTTTCAATATTTTAAGAGTCCAATCAAAATCATATATATTAAAACACAACTATTTGTGTGTTTTGATAAAAATTTTCCCTTGATCGACCTGAAAATCAAAATAAAAACGTTTTCATTTTTGTAAATTCTAGATTTGTAAATATAATTACTTTTTGATTTGCGCATAAAAATCATTTTATTGTAAAATCATTAAATATACTTTAAAATACATCTGTGTATGTACTTTATATAATACCCTAAATGTAATATTTGAAATAAACAATTTACAGTTACTAATTTATTGTTTACTTGGTTAATATTATTATTTTTCAATAATTCATTATCAATATTATGCTCTAAATATTGTGCTTGAAATGAGTAAATTATAATCATAAACTTACTTATTTTAATAGTATCATATTTTTGTTATTGATCGTCAATATTATGCTCTAAATATAATGTTTGAAATAAGCAAATTGTAATCACCAACTTGTGATTTATTCATCTAATACTATTATCATTTCAATAATCCCATATCAATATTTTTCTTTGAATGTTATGTTTGAAACAGCAAATTATAATTACAAATTTATTATTTAGTCACTTAATAGCACTATAGTTTGGTCATTTATTATCAATATTATACTCTAAATATCATATTTAAAATGGTAATTTATATCATAAACTTATTATTTACTTACTTGACACTATTATTTTTTGATTATAATTACCAACTTATTATTTACTCATCCAATACCATACTTATTTCAATCGCTCCATATCAATATTATACTCTAAATATAATTTATTATATAATTAGTCTATATATGTACATTTTATTATGTAATTATTTATACATTAACTTTTTTAATGATTATAATTTGATTCTTTTTGGTGAAAAATCACCATTTTGGATTGGTTTATAGTATTATTGTTTGGTATATTTACTTCTTATTTTTGAATTTGAATACTTTTTGAATACTTTTTGGATTTTTTATGATAAAATTGTTACATTTTTGAATACTTTTGAATACTTTTGAAAATATTTGTATTCATATTAAAAAGATATTATATGAACCAATATATGATAAAAGTATAAGTGTTATAGATTTATAATTTTTTATTGTATAATTATTAAAAAGTGAATATGAGTACAATTTTGTGTAAATTTGTTACCAGTATTACTTTTAGAATATTTCATATAAAAACTTTAAAAATCTAAAAATCAAAATTCTTCTACTTCACACTTTTTATTTTTTTGAAAACGTTTTTTTTGCAATATTTTAAGAGTCCAATCAAAATCATATATATTAAAACACAACTATTTGTGTGTTTTGATAAAAATTTTCCCTCGATCGACCTGAAAATCAAAATAAAAACGTTTTCATTTTTGTAAATTCTAGATTTGTAAATATTGGTACTTTTTAATTTATACATAAAAATTATTTTATTGTAAAATTATCAAGTGTACTTTAAAATACACCTATATATGTACTTTATATACAATTCTATATACAATTTTATTAATTTTCAATCATTCAGCATCAATATTGTACTTTAAATGTGATCTTTCAAGTAAACCAAATTACTATCACCAACTTGTTATTTATTTACTTAATATTGATTTATTTTAATTGTTCAATATCAATATAGTACTTTAAATGTAATCAATGAAGTGACATGAATTACTATCACTAACTCATTATTTATTCACTCATTATTGATTTTTTTTAATCATTCATTATCAATATGATGATTCAAATGATGCATAATTGATTAAAAATTGAATTTCCATATAATTGTTTATTGTATGATTAATAAATAATACAAAATGATGCCAATAAATACATTATATATTATCAATAGTTCTGGGTCTTTGATTGATAAAAGAGTATATGGAAAATCAACTCTGGATACAAATAATCATTTAATGCAAGCATCATATTTATATGCAATGTATCAGAGTTCATTAATAATATCAATGAATATGTTACATGAAGATATCAAAAATAAAACAAAAGATATGAATACTTTAAATAAAAATATGTATGTAAATTCTATGAAAAATACTGCTGGTATGAAACATCTTAACAGTGATAATATAGACATATATATATACAATAGTCCAACAAACATATTATTTTGTATGATAACAGATAAAGAAGTAAATAATCATGAAGAAATTTTAAAATCAATATATCAAATTTACGCAACATACGCATTGAAAAATCCATTTTATGAATCTGATACTCCAATAAGAAATAATTATAAATTTGATGATAAATTAAACAAATTATTCAAACTTTAATAGTAGCTTTAATCATGATGTCTCCCAATATTAATTTACTTGCATCTTTGTAATAATTATTTAATTTATGAATTAGTATCATACTTTTAAAAGTATCATGATATAACATTTTATTTAATTCTTCAATAATTCTATGATTACTAATAACATTTTTACTGGAAAACTTTTCCCATATTTCTGGATTTACTAATGCTTCAAAAAAAGATTCATCCAATTCAAAATCTAATGTAACACTCAATCTCAATCCTCTTAAAATTCTCAACGGATCATCTAGTAATGATTTCCTAGCTTCATTCAATGTTCTAATTCTTTTATTTTTAATATCTTGAACACCTTTAACCAAATCAATTACATTTTCCGGATTAAATTTATCATCTTCATCATTGTGTATATTTTTAATATCAATTTCTATTGCCAACGCATTTATATTAAAATCTCTCCTAAAAATATCATCTTCAAACATACTAACAGTAATTTTTGGAACTCTACTATCTATTGCATACATATGATCTTTTCTTGCCAATGTAAAATCATGATTCATTTTATTTATTTTTACTTTGATTGTCAAGATTTCTGGATATTTTTTGATTATTTTGATTTTATGAGTTTCCAAATATTCACACATTATTTTAAATCCCTGACTTGTACTAACATCATAGTTATCCAAAACCATCATGTAATCTTTATCTTTTGTTTTTCTTTTCAAAATCTTATCTCTGACATAACCACCAATAATATATACTTTTGGATCCATTAATATTCATATATCATTAACAAGCGCATTACAATCACAATAAATTTCAATCTTTTGTGAAAAAGATGAAAAAGTAAATGCATGTCATATTCACAATAATAAACATTGATATAAATATGATAAAATATATAGATGAATATGATAAACGTATTGCGATAATATATGGTAGAATTGGAGTACCATATATTAAAGATGTATTTAAAAAGGAAGTTCATGAAATTCAATTAGGATCAACAAACACATATAAAGATGTATTTGAAAAGGAAGTTCATGAAATTCAATTAGGATCAACAACAATTGCAATAAAGGAATATTCTGATATCATTGATGCGATTGATTATATTTTGCAAAAATCAGAAAAATATGTTTTATTGCACATTCAGCATTATTTTCATTATGTCGAGAATGTTGAATTATTGGAAATATTATTTCAAAAATTTAATAAAATTAAAGTAAGTATTGATAATAATGTTGATATATTCAATAAACTGATTATATTGATGGGCAAACAAGAAATAATAGAAGAATTGTATATTTCTTGCAATGATATTAATTTTAGTGTGAATGAAATTATGAATTTATTGAATATATCTACATTAAAAAATTTACATTTGAGTTCAAAAACAATGTATGAAAATCCAAAAGATATTTGTTTGAAATTAGCAAAAAGTAATTTAAAAAAATTGCATATTGGATTTGGTTTTCAAATAGATCCAATAATACAAAACATGAGTGAATATTTTATTGGATCTCATATCTCAAGTTTATCATTTTCATATTGTGAACCAGATGATGTGATGAATTTACTCACCAAAAATGATTATCTCAGAGAGTTCAAAGTGTTATCAAATTATGTCGATAAAGATAATATTGTCAAGACAATATGTGAATTATTCAAGAAAAATGTGAAATTAGAAAGTTTTTCTGCTGGGTTTTATTTGAAAGAATCAAACATTGTATCAATAATAAGATCTTTGTATGGTAATACACATTTGAAAAAATTAAAATTGAATGATCATTTTGAATGTAATGAATATATATTTAAAAAATTACTGACAAATAATCACACAATAATAAAAATAAACGAATCAAATATTTATTATTGTTGTTTTGATAATATGAATAATGGATATCAAATGTTAGAAATAAATAAAATGTTAATATACAAAAATGAATGGAAAACATATGGTAGATTTCTCGAATTTGATGATAATTATAAGATGCAACTAAATATATTTTTATTGTGTTATCATAGATTACAAAAAGAACATGTTAATATTAAAATTCCAAAATATATATGGTGGAAAATAGTAGGTGATGCATATTATGATTATTTAATACTGAAGAAACGTAAAATGAGTGGATTTTAATTTAATGCGCCAACAATATCTCTTGCTTTAACATAAGTGTCAATACCTTTAGGGAATTTAATTATGTCATCCATTTGTGAGAATAATTTAATATCTTGTGTGAAATCAATGGGTCTATTTGTTGCAAAAACCACTTGTCCATTACCACAGAAACATTCACAAATTTCTTCTCCTTGTTCTAACCAATAATTAAATTTCTTCACTGGCAAATCATCAAATACTTGATTGAAATATTTAAATTTATGTGTGATAAAATTGGCATTTCCGGATATTATTAGATAATAAATTAATGTATTATTAAGTTGCACATCCAATGCATATGGATAATGTCTTGTTCCAGCACCAACACCACTACCTCCATAAGTGTGATTTCCATACATAACTGGCAAATATATTCTTTCTCCAACATTTGGTGGAATGTAATAATGTGATTCAACTCTTAAAATTGTATAGTTAGCGTTATGTGTTATATTTGTCAAATATCCAGAATAAGGCACAAATATTCCTTTGTAATCTTGTGGTGCTAATCTTGAATAAAATCCAGATCCACCATTTATTTCATCATATTTTTTTATTAATTGCTTCAAACTACTTACTTTATTTAATGTTATTTTTAATGTATCATTGATATTAAATCCTCTAATTCTGGCATCAACTGGTGCAACAATCATATTATTTGCATATTCATCAAATTTTAATTCTCTATAATCATATTTTATTCTTCTGAATATATTTACATTTGGTTGATCATCAGTATATATATTTTTATCCAAATAATATGTTTTCAAATATTGATCATGAGTATGTTGTTTATTGCAAAATGTCTTTTTGAAAGAATTTATGTTCAAGAGTTGTTTTTGGACTAAATCAAGATCATCAAATAATGTTTGTACATTACTAGGTATATATTCGACATTGATATTATTGACGTATCTATTAAATATAAATATATTTTTGGATTCATTTGTATAATTAATTATTGATGGTTCTATTTCTGGATAAGTAATTTTATGCAATTTACTGAAGAATAGTAAACAATATGAATCTTCTTTTTTTGTTTCCATATTATTGAATATTTCTTGCAACAGAGAAGTATCATCTAAATATTTACAACTTAAATTAAGATATGGTTCATGTAAAGTTACATATGATTTATTTCCATATTCATAATCTTCTGGTTTCAAATTACCATATGACACAAGTTTTATTATATTTGTCATTGGATTCAGACAAAATATTTTGATGTTTAGTAATAAGTCAAAAATAGATGGATGCAATTTAATACTTTTATTAATATTGTATGCTCTTGTATGTTTTGTGACATTATTGAAATTTTGTATCATTGATTTATACGAGAATAGATTTCCGAGATGATCAGATGAGCTAATAAACAAAATGTAAATATTATTTTTAGATTGACTATACGATGACTCTTTTAGCACCGGCGATATGTATG
>Ga0302277_1003715_pt1 | contig 10361 bp, 5 predicted proteins | sample III_Bog_N3_1_FD_198759 | JGI IMG/M metagenome (GOLD analysis project Ga0302277, IMG submission 198759) | Peat permafrost microbial communities from Stordalen Mire near Abisko, Sweden - III_Bog_N3_1 | ecosystem: Environmental > Terrestrial > Soil > Wetlands > Peat | place: Sweden: Abisko... | reverse complement strand
ATGCAAATTATAACCAACAATTTGTTGATTGGTTAGCAGAGCAGCCAGCAGATAACTCTGGTGGTGGTCACATAGGCAGGATGGGTGCGGCTCATATTATGACCAACGATCCAGAAATGGCAGTCCAATATGCAAAAATATTTGTAGAAGACAACAAGGTGTTGCCAGTTACTCCTTCTGCAATACGAACAAGTTCACCTAGCAATTTACAATCAGATTATAACGCAGAAAATAGACACATTATTGCAGATGTGAATAAAGATCACGCACAAAGTAGCATGAATACAATTAAAGCTACGGCTCAAGAACAAGGTCTGATTGGCGTTAATGATCCTCATTTAGAAGAAAAATTTAATAACAAACAACAAGTGGCTCAGCAAGAATTAAATAATAGTCAACAAAAAGCAGAGAATGAATACAGTAATAAAGCAGCTAATCATCAAGAACAATCTAAGAAAAATTTAACCTGGAAGGCTACTAAAAAACTAGGTAAACATGGTGCTGATGCATTTAATTCTGTAAAAAATATTTTTAATGGGGAAAAGCAAACTCAATGAGCAATCATCTAGAATGGAAATGTTGTTGTGCATACCAAGCAGAACTACCTACTGCTGTTGCGTTACAATTTCTCGCAAGCTGTTCGCTTATTCTAGAATTAAAATCTTCATCTAATCGTCTATTCCATAAAGCAAGATTTTTTTGCTGTTCAACACTATTTCTAATTAAAGCTGGTTTGGTAAGTTTAAAAATATTTACCCAAACTAAATCAAATAATAAGCAAACTACAAACCCCATAGCAAGAGCTATCATTATTGAAACTACTAACATCCATCCTGAACCAAAATCTATAAATGGAATTAAAAACCAACAAGTTAAAAATCGCATTAACCGTATTTTTGGTAAATTCTTAGCATATGTTAATAATTGTTCTTGGGTTGTTTGCCACTCGCTTGGTACATTATCAGGTAATGTTGTCCAAACTTTATCCTTATTTACGTACAAAGTAATATCAAAAATTAACGCAATTGTTGGATATAAAATAAAAGTACCAGCAAAAAATACATTTTTATTCATACAAAAGCTCATAACAATCGCCAAGCTGCCAGCAACGATAAGCTTACAACCCATGGTAATTAAACCTGATAATGCCATTACTTTAGGTTTGCTTAATAAGGTTCTAAATTCCATATGTGATCTTCCAGTTTTAATAATTCAATTAACCCACACCATTTATTATAAGATAGCACATCACAAATTAGAACAATATGCTTACATGCCACAATTCCCTAATTGGAGCCACCTATATGCTTAAAAATTTTACTCGTGGTGGTCAAACAACTATGCACGCTATTCGGATGTTTGGGCAGGTGTCAAAAAGATTAATTTTATTATCATTCTTATTATATACAGTGGTTGGTGGTGTTTTTATTCAACAAAAAACCAATAAATATCAATGGTATTTGCTGGGTAATTATGGACAAGCTTTATTGTCGATTGCTATCCAAGGTGACAAAGCAATCCATCAGGTTAAAGAACCAACTGGCACCGTAATCACTATGGCAGCTAATAAATTTATCCGTCATCGGTTTTTACTGCAACAATTAAATAATTTCTCTATTGCGATCCAATATGTTTTAGTAACAAGTTTAAAGGCTGCTGGCTTATTTTTAATTGGCTGCATCATATTGTTACGTTACCGAGGCAAATTACAAACTGTCAACCAAGATGTGCGGGGTGCATTATATTTAGAGGCAAAACATTTAAAAAAATTTCTTAAGAAACATAAAAAATGCTCGGATTTAAATATTGGAGGGGTGCCGTTAGTTAAAGACTCTGAAACCAAACATATTTTAATCACGGGCACTACAGGTTCCGGCAAATCTGTTTGCATGATGGAGTTGATGGATAGTATTAGGAAGCGGCATCAAAGAGCAATTGTTTATGATGATTCCGGTACTTTTATTAAGCATTATTATAGAGAAGGACATGATGTTATTTTAAATCCGTTAGACAAACGAAGTCCTGGCTGGAATATTTGGCAAGAAGGTCAAGATTTAGCGGATTTTGAAGCAATGGCGGCATCCTTAATGCCACTACATTTATCTGGTAGCGATCCATTTTGGATCCACTCGGCACGTACTATTTTTGCTACATTAGCCGATAAATTAAGAAATATCGGAGACACTAAAACCAAATCATTGTTACGGCCAATGTTTAGTTCCGATCTTGGATCCTTAAGTAGTTTATTGCATGGAACTGTAGCTGAGCCATTAGTTGCTGAATCAGTTGAAAAAATGGCCTTATCGATTAAATCGACGTTAGCCACTTAGTGCAAAGCTTTAATGTATTTAAAAGAAGAGGGATCTGAACCATTGTTCTCAATTAAACGTTGGATCCAAAGTGATCAAACCGACAGTTGGATTTTTATTGCGACTAGTGCTGATAAACTAGAGGCACTAAAGCCGTTGATTTCGGTGTGGATAGATATTGCGGCTCGTAATTTACTATCATTAACCCCATCATTTGATCGACGCATTTGGTTGTTGGTTGATGAATTAGCAAGCCTCCATCGGTTGTCGAGCTTAAATTTATTATTATCCCAAGGCCGTAAATATGGCGTATGTAATGTTACAGCTTTTCAGGATATTCATCAATTACGCTCAATTTATGGGCGTGATGAGGCTGAAGCTTTGCTGTCAATGTACAACACTAATCTTTGCTATCGTACCAAATGTCCAGATACTGCCATGTGGATGTCTCGATTAACTGGTCAAAGAGAAATTATCGAAAAGCGAGAAGGCTTCTCTTATGGTGCTAATGATATAAGAGATGGGGTATCTGTTCATCAAGAACGTCGTAAAGAGCCATTAATTTTAGATACAGAATTTTTAAAATTGAATGATTGTGAAGCATATATGTTGCTGCCAGAAAACACGCCTGTTACTAAAATTAAATTAATAGCTAAAAAAAGGCCAGTTTTATCTGAAGCGTTGGTTGCCAGAAAATTATTAGAATTATCATTGAGCGAGAAACAAGTAAAATCATTAAAAGTTAATAAAACTAGTGGTAGCGAAGAAACTCTCGTAATCGCGCCAAGTACTACCAAACCAATTAAAACTAAAAAAACAATTAAACAACAGTTAACGATCATGGAGATGGATTTTTAGTACAGCACTATGTTAACTATTCATACTTTAAAGTCAGCCTCTAAAGTCGGCAGCTATTATCAAGGAGATAATCGTTATGAAAAAGAAATACAAATAGCAGAGATAAGTTTTTAACGATCAATTTACAGGGAACAATAACCGTGAATTTAACAGCAAGAAACAAATTTAAATTTACAAGTGGTTTGGTAATTATAATAGTTATAGTTAATATTAGTCATGGTTATTTTTTTGGTGCTAATAGGGAATTTAAAAAATTATTGCAAGCTGCAACCAAAGGTAATGTATATGCTCAAGTTAAACTTGGCAATAAGTATATGGACATATATATGAATAGTAACCATGATCGTGGGTATTATGATAAAGCCATATATTGGTATCAAAAAGTTACAGATTGTGAGCGTCCTGAGGTTATGGCTGCATTAGGATTTATGTATCTGGATAATATTATAAATAAAGATGAAACAAAAGGGATAGAGTTGCTACGAAAGGCGGCTGCAAAAGGTAATTTAGATGCGTATAAGTTTCTTGGGATTGCATATCTAAAGGGAATTGGAGTAACTCAAAGTTATAGTAAAGCAATAGAATGGCTCCAAAAAGCAACAATAGATCACCATCGTGGTTCTCAAGCAGTTCTTGCTGCTATGTATTTAGAAGGTCTTGGGGTTCCTCAAAATCATAAAAAAGCATTTGACTTAATGCAACAAGCGGCTATTCAAGGAGAATTAGGTGCCCAAGCTGATCTTGGAGTGATGTATGAAAAAGGTGACGGCGTTACTCAAGATTATGTTAAAGCAGTTGAGTGGTACCAGAAAGCGGCCATCAAAAATTATTATTATGCACAATTCAACCTTGGTGGCATGTACCAAAAAGGTAAAGGGGTTGCTAAAAGTTACGCAAAAGCAGCATGTTGGTATCGTAAAGCAGCTAGTCAAGGAATGCCTGAAGCTAATTTAATCATGATGTATATATCTTCATATGCGTTGGCCGATTTTAAAAAAGAAACTACCCTGATAGGTTGTATTAAAAGAATCAAAGATTTAGTGCTGATTTACCTTGATGAACAATATATAAAATTTAGGTATTACTTTTATTATGCAATTAACGAAATAACTTGTTTTATGTGGCCATAAGATGTTAACAATGCGTACCTTAAAATCAGCCCAAAAAGCCACCGATTACTATCAAGAGAATTACTATGCCAAAGAAGGAGATGTATCGCAAGGTATTTGGTTTGGTGAAGGTGCTAAGCTGTTAGGTAAATCTGGTGGTTGTAGTATAGAACAGTTTAAAGCCGCATTAGAGGGTAAATTATCCTCCGACATTGATCTTAAAGGCAATAAACAAGTGCATCGGCCAGGCTATGATTTAACTTTTTCAGCTCCAAAATCAGTGTCAATTTTAGCAGTTATTACTAAAGATCCAAGAATATTGGAAGCTCACCGCTTAGCTGTTGATGAGACCCTTAAATATATAGAAGAGCATTATAGTGCTACTAGATTAAAACCAGATGGACAAATTCAGATCGAAAAAACTAAAAATTTATTGGCAGTTAAATTCGAGCATACAGATTCGCGTGCTTTAGATCCTAATTTACATACCCATACGGTAATTATGAATGCCACTAAACGTGAGGACGGCCACTGGCGAACCTTATATTTTGATGAAATATACGACAATAAGATGCTGTTTGGAGCTATTTATCGTGGTCTGTTAGCCCAAGGATTAATGAAGCGAGGTTTTGAAATTACCCAAACTACTCACACTGGATTGTTTGAGCTTAAAGCATTTCCGCAAATATTAATCGATCAAATGTCTAAACGGCGAGAACAAATTGTTACCGAATTAGATAATTTAGGATTAAGTGGAGCTAAAGCTGCCCAAATAGCCAATTTTAATACTAGAGACGCTAAAGTAAAAATTGATCCCAAGCAGTTAGAATCCGATTGGACGATTGAGCTACAAAAATGTGGGTTTAGTATCGAGTGGTTAAAAGAATATAGCAATCAAGCAGCAGCAAGAGGATCGGTTACTCCGCTCAATCCTTATAATTTAGTTTATTCGGCGGTCAATCAGGCAGCTTGTGAGCTTAGTGTCTGGAAGTCAGTATTTAATATTGACGAACTAAAGAAATTAGCAACTGGGATCAGTGTTAATAGCGGCGCTCCAATGATCTTAGACAAAGTTATTGCTGAACAATTTAAAAATGGTGATTTATTATTTTTAAAAGATAATTTATGCACGACGCAAGCTGCCCGTGATTTAGAAATGCTGAATGTATTAAATATGAAGCAAGGCAAAAATAAAGTGTTACCGATGGTAACTAATCTTGGGGCTAATTATTTAGCCATCCATTATCATGATGCGATCCGCACTAGTTTAAAAACATTATTAACTAATAGCGACAACCAAATGGTAGTAATCAGTTCTAGTCTTAAAAATTATATTGAAACATTAAAACCATTGGTTGAAATATCATACCAGCATGGTGCTTGCCCGATTGGTATTACCCAAACTTTTAAACGATTGAAGGACTTGTCTAAAGAATTAGGGATCAAGCGCACGCAGACTATTGAAGGATTTTTGTTAAGTTGCGAGAATCGGGCGGGCAAGATTGGTGATCAAGGTTTGACACCAATGCAACTGATGCGTTCTAAACAAATTTGGATCTTAGATTTTCATAGCAGTATTTCAGCCACACAATTAAATAGATTGCAAAATTATGCTAAGCAATTTGGCACTAGAATTATTTGGTCATACAAAACCCAAAAACCTCAAGCTGCAATCAGTGCCTTAATTGATCATGGGATTAAAAAATGTAATTTAAATCAGCAAATAGAGCAACCCATGTCAGCTTTAAGCTATCATCCGCAGCTTAATCAAGCTTTAGAAAATGCTGGCAAATCAATTGATAAGCATGATTGGCAAAATAATACTGCAAACGTATTGCTATATTGGGCAATTCAACATTACCAAGAGCGTGATGCAGTATTTGAGTTAAAAGATTTAAAGCTAGAATTATTTAGTTTAGGAATTACGGTGCCGAAAGAAATATTACAGGCTCACTTAGATGCAGCACTTGAATCATCGCTTAAACCTGTCAAGCGGATCTTGGTGACAACCAAAGATGGGGTTGTAACTATCCAAGATCCTGTTGATTTAAAACAAACCGATCAATCCGTGGTTGCCACTCAAGATCCTGTTGATTTAAAAGAAATTGATCAACCATTGGTTACTACGCAATACACTATTAATTTAGAACAAACTTGTTTACAAGAAGTAATCAATGGGCAAAATACGCTACCTGCAATCGTAAACGCACCCCAGATCAATAAAAATTTAACTGCCGGGCAACAGCAAGCAATAGAATTGATCTTAACTACCCAAGATAGAATAGTTGGTATACAAGGGGTTGCTGGTAGCGGTAAAACCACCATGCTGAAAGAGTTAAATAAACAGTGCCTCGCTAATAATTATGAAATTATTGGGTTAACAGTTACAACTGGTGCCAAGGAACGCTTAAAAGAGGGCAGTTATGATAATTTAACCAAGGCTGGGATTAAAAACTATACCGTGCGCGGATTTTTAATAGATAGTGAACGACTATTATCTGTTGATCAAGAGCTTGCTAAAATCGAGTATGGTGGCAATAAATTATTTATATTAGATGAAGCATCTTTTGCCTCGACCGCTGAAATGCTAGCTCTTATTAATAAGATGAAACAATTAAATACCAAGATGTCAGTGATCACTGATTATTGTCAATTACAATCGATCGAAGCCGGACGAATTTCTTATTTAATGCTCGGATCTAAGATGAGATCGGTTGCGATGCGAGAAAATGTTAGATTTAAATCTGCCAAAACTTTAGAGGTTATGCAAGAAATCTATAAAAATGATATTGCCAAGGCACTAGAAAAGCTAACTGATTCTTTAATTGAGATCCCAGATCATAATGAAAGATTACAAAAGATGGCCTCATTATATTTAGAAAAATCACCATCAGAACAATCGAACACTATCTTAATTACCCCAGAACATAAAGATCGCAAAATAGTAAATGAATTGATTAGGGACGAGTTAAAGAGATCTGGCAGATTAATCGGCGTAGAAGTTAATTTAGAAACTTTAACCCAAATTAGTTTAACTAAGCCGCAGCAACAAAATATTTATTACTTTAACGAAAATAATTGGGTGTGTTTTATAAAAAAACCAAGAGGTCTTGAGGTTAAACTTAACGAGCATTATCAAATAATTGAAAAAAATTTAGAAGAAAAGATTTTAGTGCTACAAGGTAAAAATTCAGAGTCTATTCTATGGAAACCAGACACTCAAGCTTGCCAGGTATCACTATATTTTAAAGAACAACGTTCGTTAATGCCAAATGACAGCATTCGTTGGAGCCGTAATAATAATTTGCATGGTATTTATAACGGTCAAACCGCAATTGTAATGAAACAAGAAAATGATCTTGTAGATTTTAAATTGCAAGATGGTAGGGAGCTCACATTAAATTTAACCGAACTTGCTAATCAACATTGGGATCATGCTTATGCTGCAACCGCTTTTGTAGCACAGGGCGCAGATAAGCTACACACTATAGCACTAGCTCGTGGCGCTTACTCTCAGGAAAAAATAGCTGGTGATCTTAAAAAAGGTGATGTGGTTATAACTAAAGACAAGGTTTTAAAATCTCAGTGGGCAAAAATTTTAGCAGTTCAAAATGGCATTGCCACCGTGCAAGATAGAGAACTTAATACCTTTAATGTAGATTTAAGTTGTTCACCAACCGATTTATACTCTAATGATCAAGCAATGTGGCGTGTCTGTCCTGATCCAAAAACTCGCAAGCCGTCAGCCATTCCCAAGCTTACATCCGTCAGCGAATTTTTAGTAAGTGTAACGAGAGGCGACAATGTAACCTTACTAGTTGATCATATCGAAAGCTATCAACATGCATTAGAGCAAACCGTAATTGGTGCCCGAAGTGCTACCGAATATTTATGTTCTCCCAAAGAACTTAAAGTATTAAGAGATCAAGTTGCCAGCATGACATCTAATGTAACAGGGAAAGCCATTCAATCTTTAGCCGATCAATCTAGTGTAGATAAAGCTAGTAAATCTGTAGCCGATCACAAACAACCACCTCCAAAACAATCTTTACATACTAACTTTGTGACGATGGAGGAAGTAGTTAATAAGCTGCATGCTAATGTAATTAATTATACAACCGACTGGTTAGGCAAGCCAGAAAAAACCACTACCCAAGAAGCTAGATGGGGTAAAAAAGGCTCATTGGTAGTTAAATTGCAAGGCTCTCAAGCTGGATATTGGCATGATTTTGAAAGAGGTGTCGGTGGTAAAAATTTATTATCGCTGTATATCGATAAGTTTAATTGTGATTTTAAAACTGCGATGCATAATTTTACTACAGAATTAAACCTTGACACTGATAAATTATTTCAAAATATAGATAAGCCAAAAGCAGCTGCCATAGTTAAAATAGATCCGATTGATCCGAAAAAAATTAAATTTGCCCAAAAAATCTATCATCAAGGGATACCAATTGATGGCACTTTAGCTGAAAAGTATTTACGAGAATTTAGAGGAATTGTTGGTAACATTCCAGAAGACTTTAAATTTTGTGCCAAAGTTAAACATCCAGATTTAGGGCGGATGGTGCCAGCACTTTTAGCTCCAATTAAGAATGGACGAAATGAAGTGCAGGGCGTGGTTAGGATTTTTTTAAATGCAAATGGCGACAAACTACAAAATACTTATCTAAATGCTGATGGTAAATCACTTAAAGCCACAGTTAAAGCCAACCTAGGTAGTATGGCTAATGCTGCGGTTACTGTTAACCAAGGTAAATTTCCAGGGACTATTTATATAGCAGAAGGGATAGAAACCGCCTTAAGTATTGCTCAAACTAAACCACTAGACGCGGTTTTTGCAACACTTTCGGTATCTAATCTTAGCAAAGTTCCAATTCCAGCAGATACCCAGAAAGTTGTGTTATGCGCGGATTACGATGGAGTAGGTGCTGCCTCCAATAAAGCATTAATGGCAGCTGCTAATTTTTATTTAGAACGAAGCTTAAGTGTTGCGATTGCCTACCCAGAAAAAATTATTGGCATGAACAAAGTAGATTTTAATGATGTGTTAAAACATTTGGGTGCTGATTCGATTGCAAGGTCGTTACAAAACGCAGTACCCCAACTTGCTAAAAATAATATTGAGCAAACTAAAACTACCGAATTACAAAATATTTCAAACATAAAAAGGGATAATTTACAGGAGCTTACCAGATGAAAACTATCAGTATTAGATTTAACGATCACCTAGCTAATTGGATCATGGGCAATTGCCAAAAAAACAAAATAACGATATCAGAATTTATAAGAGATCTACTGTATTCTAAAATGCAGCATGGTCAGATAGATCACAAATTAAAAATTAATAAACAAAAATATATGCAGCCCCAAAATTATAGAACTGAGATGGGTTATATTATTTTTGCAGCTAAGCTAATAGAAGGATTGGTATTAGCGACCCAAGAGCAAGGGGCAGAATTAAGAAATACAGCATTTCAAGAAACAGAAAAATTATTAGAACAATTAAATCTTAACAATAAAGAACAGAGATTTTGTATTAGTTTAGAAGGTATACTATTTGAATGGTTATCTCAAGAATCTGTAAGATTGCAATTGAAAATCGTACCATTGATTAGAATGTTGGTTAAAGATGCTGCTATAGTAGATAATTATGTCATAGAACAAAAATTATCTAGGTTACAAAAAGTTGCTATTGAACATCAACTTATAGCTTGTAAATTATTGGAAGAGATGATTAAGCACATTGGTGATAATAATGCTGATAATATTATTGAAGAAGCTCGTTCTAAAACTAAGGATCTCATGTTTAAACTAGAGCAAAGTAAACAATGTGGATCATTAACCACAAGTTAGTCTCACAATAAATATAATCCAATAAAGTTATATTAGCCCTTGCAATATTATGGCTATACAGCCATAATTAAAATATGTACGAAAAAATAAAAAAAGTATTTTGGATTGGAGATTCTAAGAAACAACTTAAGAAGTTTCCTATAAAAGTGCAAAGAAATATTGGCTATGCACTATATTTTGCGCAAAGAGGTGAGATGCATCCAAATGCCAAACTAATGAAAGGACTTGG
>Ga0302277_1003710_pt1 | contig 10368 bp, 6 predicted proteins | sample III_Bog_N3_1_FD_198759 | JGI IMG/M metagenome (GOLD analysis project Ga0302277, IMG submission 198759) | Peat permafrost microbial communities from Stordalen Mire near Abisko, Sweden - III_Bog_N3_1 | ecosystem: Environmental > Terrestrial > Soil > Wetlands > Peat | place: Sweden: Abisko... | reverse complement strand
GAGAAATTCAGAGACTACGATGGACTGAGCCACGTTACCGCCGGTGTACAGGGTGAGTACCAGTATCGCGGTTCAGCCGAATTTGGCACCCCGATCTATGCGATATTCACAAAAGCTTATGCGGACCAGTATAAATCGTCGCTACGTGATGGTTACCATTATACGGCCGGTATTTCGGTGCGGGATACAGTGACGGATCGCATTCGGTTTTTCTCTGCCTTGGCTCACAACGTGCGCAATAGCACGAGCGCAGTATTCGACACCCAAGACAATTCCGCGCGCCTGAATCTGGACTACTCGGTGACTCCCGCTGGCACGCTGTATCTTGGTGACGAGATTCGCCGTGGCGATGTGGTGTCTACTGGAAGTGCTTCGCTCGAAAACATAGACACCGCAAAGGTCTTTGTCCAGGATGACGCATTCCCCGGCGGACAGATGTTCAGTTACCGCTTCGACGGCAAAACCGTACTCATGACACTGGGCTACAACATCGGCTTTGGTCCGCGCGACGCCATCGACTTTTCTTGGAGGAGGGTCCAGTCGACACCCGATTGGCGGCCGACATATGCAACATCCCCATTGAGTTATATTGCCAACCAGTATTCCATCGTTTATCTAGGGTCTTTCTAAAGGGTTCGATCATGCGCTACGGATATTCCCTTGCATTTTCCTGTTTGGTATTGACAACGTTACTGTTGGTGTCGTGCGGTGGTAGTGGAGCGGGTTCCAGTGACGTATTTCCCGGGGCATCGCCAGTGGATTCTGTAATCACCGGTCCGAACAGTTTTCTGTTATTTCCCAATCCACAGGTGCAACCGGACGGATCTTTTCAGACCAACACAACGGCTTATGCACAGGCCTACTACGACGCGATTGATCCGAATAATGATAAGGACACACTGACCAAGTGGAAAACCGCGAATGGATTTGGAAATACTGCCACCGGAACCGAGACGACCGTCGTGTTTGGCGACGTCAAAGACCTTGGTTATGGTCGGCGCATTACCGCACGGCAAAACGCCGATGGTACAGCCGCAGTCATGGTGGAAAACTATCTGGTGTCGGCCGCGACCAATTATGCCTATTCAAGTTTGAACCTCGATGCTGCTGTGGTTCGTGATCAGCGCTGGCATGTGGGCACCAACGGCATTGAATTCAGCGGTTCTCCCTGTACAGCATCGGACCCTCCGATCGGCGCTGGCGGTTGCGATCCGAGTGTTAGTTTTGCCAAATTCTACACGTTCGATCCGGTGACGGGGCAACGCAAGTTGACGGCCGAGCTTGATGGTCGTGGCGAAAAGGCGATGCCCGGCATCTGTATTACCTGCCATGGCGGGCGTGGCGATCCGCTTACACCAGCGATTGGATCACCCACCGGTAAGACGTTATTTCCTCTGGTAGCGTTCTCGGCTTCGCAGAAGCGCGGTGATGTTCAGGCGCATCTGCAACCGCTTGATGTGGACAGCTTCGACTTTTCGGCCACCTCTGGCTATACCCGCGCTGACCAAGAAGCAGCGATGAAAACCATTAATCAGATGGTGCTGCGCAGTTATCCCATACCGGCTGCAACGGTGTTTCCTGAAGATGCTAATCGGCGTTTAGCGAGTGGGAACGAATGGCAGGGCACAGCGGCGGTAATAATCAAAAACGCATACGGCGGTGATGGTCTGCCCAATGCTGCATTTTCCGACACCTATGCCGGTGATGGTCTGCCCCTTCCCGGCGCATTGCCAACGACATCCTGGGCGACTAACGGAGAATTGACGTTATACAAGGATGTGATCGCACCTTCGTGCAGAGCCTGCCATATATTGCGCGGTACGGGACCCCAATCGGATATTAACTTTGACACGTTTGCCACAACCGGAATAACGGGTTCCGATTTTCTGGGGTACGCCGAAAGCATCAAGAGTCACATCGTCGACCGAGGCAACATGCCGCTAGCAAAGATCGTATTCGACAAATATTACAGCACGGATAAGGCAGATACTATGGCGACTTTTCTCAATAGCTTGGGCTTTGTCGTGCGTGACAGCGGTGGTGTGGTGTTGAAACCGGGTCGTCCGGTTGCTGATCCGGGGCCAGGCCGTGTGGTACAGCAGGGAAATACCAACCTTACGGCTGCGGGCAGCCTGTATGCCACAACTTACGCCTGGTCGATTACCACTAACGCGGGTGATGGTGCGTTGACTAATCCGAACACAGTGACTCCAACATTCTCGGCATCGGTGGACGGGACATATGTATTGCAACTGGTGGTGGGTAACGGTGCTACGCTCAGCGATCCCGCACCACTGACTATCGTAGTGGATCACACGTTGCCTTATGCACCAACAGCCATTCGTTTCGCAGACATCAAGACAGTGCTGCAAGGAACATGTGTGACATGCCATACTCCCAGTCACCCGCTCAACTTCGGGCCGCCAATCTACTACACAAATATCGATCGCAACGGTGATGGTAATATCGATTCCACCGATGACGATTGGTTCTACACGGAACTGCGCGGGCGTATCAATTTTACCGATATCGATGATAGCCCCTTGTTGCGCAAGCCATCGAACTATCATCATGCAGGTGGATTGCAGACGGGTTTCGATACAACTTTGGCTCCCGGGTCGGCAGGGCGAGCTAACTATGATCTGTTCCTGAACTGGATATTAAATGGCGCCCTGAACCACTGACGCCAGTTGTTTGTGTGATAAAAAAGCCGTTCGCAATAATGCGAACGGCTTTTTTACTGATTGAGTGGATAGAGAATTTGCCTCAGTAATCCCGTCTGGGCGCGTTATACGCATCGTTCGCGAACACGAATGGCGGTGTGCGGCCCACCAGCGCTTCGATCAAGGTCAGTTCCTGATCAGTATGGTTGATGAACGGTGCACTGCGGATGTTGTTACCTTGCCCCTGATCTTTCAAAATATAAAGCGGCCTGTCGTGATGCTTGGAAACGACGGTGGTCTTGCTTTCCGGATCTTCACTGGCCTGGACATCCGTCATGCCGTAACAGGTACAGAAGTAAGTCAGTTCTGGATCTGCCTCCACATAAAAACCGGTGCCGCGTATGCCTATAGTTGCGGTGGCGGTGTGGACTTGCATCGCGCTGTTGCGCGATACCGTCAACAGCCTTCCTGTCAACATTCTCAGGCCGCTGATCAGCAGTGAGGCAAGGTTTGTATCCTCCGTCTTCTTTTCGACTGTTTTTTGTTCCTCAACCTTTTTTACCTCGGTCGTGTTTTGAGCAGCCTCGATAATCAGGTGACTTTCAGCCCGCAGAATCATGGAATGTGTGTTGACCACGAAGATGAGTTCGCTGTCTTTGCCGGTTTGCACGGTGTCGCCGGGATTGATTTTGGTATTCATGGTGGCCATTTTGCCGTTGACCGTAGCCTCTCCGGAGAGGAAGTAGATCGATTGACCGGCCGGCAGTTTTTGCGGTCGGCTGCCGAATATGCTCGCAGCCAAGGCATTAGTACCGGGCAGCCCTGCTGCAAACAGTCCAGCCGTGAGTGCCTGAATTAACAATCTTCTGCGCGGATCATCAGCTTCGTCCATGCCGTTCATGAATGCTCCTTAGTGGTTGGAGTTGTTCTTCAGGCCGAATGCATGACCGCTCCCGAATCTATAATATCACGGCCTGCAATCAGCAGGCTATGCCATCTCCCAACATCAGCATTGCGCCTGTTGGGGTGTGTTGCCATCGCGGTGCGCGCGTTTGGCGATTTCGGCGGCATGATCGTAGCCGATGTGCGGGGCAAAAAAACGTGCCCACCACAACGACTTATTGCGACACCAACTCCCTTAATACATACGGCAGTATCCCTCCATGCCGGTAATAGTCCACTTCAATCGGCGTATCAATACGCAATAGCAGAGGCACCTGTTGTGTGCTGCCATCCTTGCGCTTGATGGTGAGCGTCACATCTTGTTGCGGTTGCAGGTTCTCATCTATGCCACCGATATCGAAGGTCTCGTTGCCGCTGAGATTGAGCGAGGCCGCGCTGTCGGTGCCTTTGAACTGTAAGGGCAGTACACCCATGCCCACCAAATTGCTGCGGTGGATACGCTCATAGGATTTTGCAATCACCGCTTTTACGCCCAACAATTGCGTGCCTTTTGCCGCCCAGTCGCGGCTGGAGCCGGTGCCGTATTCTTCCCCGGCAAAGATCACCGTGGGCGTGCCGTCGGCGATGTGCTGCATTGCCGCATCATAAATCGCCACCTGCTCGCCGTGGTATAGCGTATAGCCGCCTTCCACGCGGCTGCCGTCGTCCTTGGCTGGGAGCATCAGGTTTTTGATGCGCACGTTGGCGAAGGTGCCGCGCATCATCACCTCATGATTTCCGCGCCGCGAGCCGTAGCTGTTGAAGTCCTTTACCGCCACGCCATGACTTTGCAGGTATTTTCCCGCCGGGGTGGAGGGCTTGAAACTGCCTGCCGGACTGATATGGTCAGTGGTGACCGAGTCGCCGAAGATGCCCAGCGCCTTGGCGTTGCGAATCTCACTGATGCTGCCGACAGCCATGCCGAAATTTTCAAAGAATGGAGGGCAGGCGATATAGGTTGAGTCATCCCACTGGTAAATATTTCCGATGGATGCGGATATCGCATTCCACAGCGGCAGGTCTTTGGTCAAATCGCTATACAGCTCACGATACACTGCAGGATCGGCGGCATATTTCATTACAGTCTGCACTTCGGCACTGTTGGGCCAGATGTCGCGCAAGAATACCGGTTCACCTTCCTTGCCCGTACCCAACGGTTCCGTGTCGAGGTTGATATTGACGCGACCCGCGATAGCATAAGCTACCACCAGCGGCGGCGAGGCCAGGAAGTTGGCCTTGATGTTGGCGTGGATGCGCGCTTCGAAGTTGCGGTTGCCGGAGAGTACGGCGGCGGCGATCAGGTCATTCGCGACGATGGTTTCTTCCAACTGCGAATCCAATGGGCCGGAATTGCCGATGCAGGTGGTGCAGCCGTAGGCCGCCAGGCCGAAGCCGATCTGTTCCAGATAGCCGAGCAGCCCGGCCTTGGTCAGGTACTCCGTCACCACGCGCGAACCGGGTGCGAGCGATGTCTTGATGTGCGGCTTGACGCGTAAACCTTTCGCCACGGCCTTCTTCGCCAGTAGGCCTGCCGCCAGCAGTACACTCGGGTTAGAGGTGTTGGTGCAAGAGGTGATAGCTGCAATCAGCACATCGCCATGGCCGAGGGTTATGCCGTCCTTGTTAGTGGAGTAACGTTGAGATAATTTGTCGGCGGCTTGGTTGAAGCCGTTTTCCGCTATCGGCTTGCTGAATAAGGTATTGAAAGTTTCGCGCATCGCGGACAGTGCTACGCGGTCTTGAGGGCGTTTCGGCCCTGCCAGAGAAGGTTCGATGGTGCTCAAATCGAGCTCCACCACGCTGCTGTAATCAATTTGTCCTGCTTGCGGAATGCCATACAAACCTTGCGCTTTGAAGTAGGACTGGAAGGCATCCACTTCCTCGTCGGTGCGTCCGGTATAGCGCATGAAATTGACAGTGACATCATCTACCGGGAAGAAGCCCATGGTCGCCCCATATTCCGGTGCCATGTTGGCAATCGTGGCTCGGTCGGGCAAGGTGAGAGCGGCGGTTCCTTCGCCGAAAAACTCGACGAACTTGCCCACTACTTTCTTTCCGCGCAGCAGCTCAGTGACGGTTAGCACTAAGTCAGTCGCAGTGACGCCTTCGCGCAGCTTGCCCTTGAGGTGTACGCCCACCACGTCTGGGGTAAGGAAATACACAGGCTGTCCAAGCATGCCCGCTTCCGCCTCAATGCCGCCTACGCCCCAGCCCACCACGCCGATACCGTTGATCATGGTGGTGTGGCTGTCGGTGCCGACCAGCGTGTCCGGGTAATACACACCATCTTTTTGTTGTACGCCGCGCGCCAGATATTCGAGGTTGACTTGATGCACGATGCCCACGCCGGGCGGCACCACCTTGAACGTGTCGAATGCCTGCATGCCCCATTTCATGAATTTGTAGCGCTCGTTGTTACGCTCGAATTCCAATTCCATGTTCAGTCGCAACGCATCCGGGCGGTTGTAGTAATCCACCTGCACCGAGTGATCTACCACCAGGTTCACCGGCACCAGCGGTTCGATGATCTTTGGATCTTTGCCCATCTTGGCTACAGCATCGCGCATCGCAGCGAGGTCGGCCAGCAGTGGCACCCCTGTGAAATCCTGTAACACGATGCGCGCCACCACGAAAGGGATCTCCTCGGTGCGCGGCGCATTCGGCTGCCAATTTGCCAGTTGGCGGATGTGCGCCTCGCTCACTTTCTTGTCGTCGTAATTGCGCAGTACTGCTTCCAGTACGATGCGGATAGAAACCGGCAGGCGCGAAATTTTGCCAATCCCGGCAGCTTCCAGCGCAGGCAGCGAATAGAGGGAACCAGCCTTGCCGCTGGCGAGGTTGAAGGTCTGGCGAGTGCTGAACAGGTTATGTGGCATGGTGGGCTTCCGTAAAAGAGTGCGAAATGGAAGTAAGAATTATAGCGCGATTGTTCTTTTTTAGACCGAGAGCATTGAGAAATGAACTATGGTTTCATCATTTAATCTAAAGCTTTGCATTTCCAGCAGGGTGGGAATATGATATTCGTGGATATAGAACCAGTTTGTAGGGGGTTATCATGGCTATTAGTTCAATCACCTCTAGTACCAACGTTCAGATAACGCAAGCTCGTCAGGCTCTTCAGGCACAACAGGCCCAACAAGCTCAGTTGGTACAGCAAGATCAACAAGCATTGCAGGGAGCGCAGGCTCTATTATCTCAGATAGCGCAGCAAGCGCAGACACAACAGGCCCAGCAATCTCAGTTGGTACAGCAAGATCAACAGACTGTGCAGGCACTAGAGTCTCAGTCGGCTCAATCTGCGCAGATAGCACAGCCAGCACAGTCGACTCAATCAGCGCAGCCAGCTCAATCAGCTCAATCCGCGCAGATAGCACAGCCAGCGCCGACACAACAATCACAATTGACTGTTCAAACAAATCTGGTTCTACAGTCACTGCAAACCCAACAGGGTATTCAGCAAGCCAACCAAGCCGGGGAAGAGCAGCAAGCGGTGCAAATCCAACAAGCACAATTGGCTCTGCAAGCACAACTGGGACAGCAGTCTCTGTCAAGCCAAGCCGTTGGCTCTAACATAAACGTCACGGCTTAAGGCTCAGTTGATGCTGTTTGTTCTACCCTAATTTGCAGATATGCGGGGTAATGGACAGCAGCTTGTCCATGGGGTTCTTGCGGTGACAGCAACCGCAATTTCTGCGATGCCGACTGAACTTGCCAATCCGCGACAAAAAGAAAGCCGCCCGATGAGGGGCGGCGAAGGAATTAATATGTGTCCACGAAATAATAATATCGTTTTACAAGAAGCACGGCAAGCAGAAATTGTACTGTAGAAGAACTTCAGGTTTCCCACTAAGCTTATAACGTGCTTAATCAGTAAATTACCTATTGGCTTGTCAACGAAGCTGTAAGCTGCGCGTTATTGGCACTGACATTTAGTAAATGTCATAAACGTTTATCAACTACTAATCTGGAGTTTAATATGAAACTGTTGTCCACACTGATCGCTGCTGTATTTGCTGTTGTTACTTTCTCCGCTGTTGCTGCTGACGCGCCTGCTGCTGCACCCGCTGCCGCTACCGCAGCTCCTGCTGCCGATGCTGCTGCGAAGCCAGCCAAGAAGGCTAAGAAGCACAAAAAGGCTAAGAAGGCCGCCGCCGCTCCTGCTGCTGATGCAGCACCAGCAGCTCCAGCCGCTAAGTAATTTTAGCGTAGCTCAAAAAAAGGCAGGGGCAACCCTGCCTTTTTTTATGATGGTGTATTTGCAGATTGTTCGCTACGCCTGCCACGTCCGCAGTTCTTTTCACAATTAAAGTAAATACCCCATGGGGTAATGGAACATTGGCGCGCAAAGGCCGCCTAGTGATTTTCGTAGAAGCTTTGGTGCGTAAGTTTTGTTGACTGAAAAGGCTTGAAATGCCTTGATGTTGAGTGCTGTGACTTACTTATATGAGTAAGTGCTTCAGTATCTACTACCGAGTGATTGGTAGGCACGATTGGATTCGAACCAACTACCTCTTCCATGTCAAGGAAGCGCTCTAACCAGATGAGCTACGCGCCTGTAAAAGGTCGCGCATTGTAACCGAACTGCCATCCGGGTTCAAATTTAAAACACCACGATTACTCCATTACTCCTCGGAGGAGCGATACTGTCCCGAATGGGCGAAATTATCAAATCGCGTATATTCGCCACGGAAGGTCAGTTCGACTTTGCCTATCGGGCCGTTACGTTGTTTGCCAATAATAATCTCGGCCTTGCCTTTGTCGGGTGAGTCGGGGTTATAAACTTCATCGCGGTATATGAACAGGATCAGGTCAGCATCCTGCTCGATCGCACCAGACTCGCGCAGGTCGGACATTACCGGGCGCTTGTTAGGGCGCTGTTCCAGGCTGCGGTTAAGCTGCGACAATGCGATCACCGGTACATGCAGTTCCTTGGCCAGCGCTTTAAGTGAACGGGAAATCTCGGAAATCTCGGTAGCGCGATTTTCACTGGCCTTGCCTGAGGTGGAAGACATCAACTGTATGTAGTCGATCACGATGAGTCCCAAACCATCATTCTGCCGATGCAAGCGGCGTGCGCGCGAACGCAATTCCAGGGAATTCAGTGCGGCCGTCTCGTCTATAAAAATAGGCGCGTCGTTCAGGCGCCCCAGCGCATGGGTCATGCGCGACCAGTCATCGTCTTCCAGTTTGCCGGTGCGCAAGGTATGCTGATTAAGCTTGCCGACCGAACCGATCATGCGCATGGCCAACTGGGTGCCGCCCATTTCCATACTGAAGATCGCCACCGGTTTATTGACTTCCAGTGCGACGTGTTCGGCGATATTAATGGAGAAAGCGGTCTTGCCCATACTGGGGCGCCCGGCAACAATGATCAGATCGCCCGGCTGCAAGCCGGAAGTCATGGTGTCCAGATCGGTGAAGCCGGTCGCAATGCCGGTCACATCGCTGGCGTTGTCGCGGCCATAGAGGGTCTCGATGCGCTCCACCACCTGGGTCAATAACGGCGGAATAGGGACGAATCCCTGGCTGCCGCGTTCGCCGGCTTCGGAAATTTCAAACACACGGCTTTCCGCTTCGTCCAGCAACTGCCGGGCATCGCGCCCACCCGGATTGTAGGCGCTGGTAGCAATTTCGCTGCCGACTTCGGCCAGTTGACGCATGATGGCGCGCTCGCGCACGATTTCCGCATAGCGCCGGATGTTGGCCGCAGAAGGCACGTTCTGCGCCAGCGAACCAAGATAAGCCAGCCCGCCCGCCTTGTCGAGTTCGGCGTTGTTTTCCAACGACTCGGCCACGGTAATCACGTCTACTGCCTTGGCATGTTCGGTCAGGCGCCCGATATGTCTGAATATCAGGCGATGCTCAAAGCGGTAAAAATCACGCTCGCTGATCAGGTCGGCGATCTTGTCCCACGCAGTGGTATCCAGCAGAATGCCGCCCAGCACCGACTGTTCGGCCTCGACGGAATGAGGGGGAAGCTTGATCGCCTCAAGCTGGGAATCTGTAACGGGAATAGAAAAGTTTTGCATGACGCCGGGTTATTGATAGCGAATGAGCGGGGCATTTTACCACTGGAAAAATGACTGTCGGCAGAAATAAAAAAGGGCTGTTGCCAGCCCTTTTTTACCTACTGCACAAAATCGCTACAGAAGATTAACTTAGTGTTCGCCCAGCACCGAGACGGTAATATTGGCTACCACATCGCTGTGCAATCCAATGCTGATTGGATAATCTCCAACCTGCTTAAGATGCCCGTCCGGCATACGCACTTGTGATTTGTCCACGGTAAAGCCTTGTTGTAGCAGTGCCGCAGCGATGTCGGCATTGGTCACGGAACCGAACAGCTTGCCGTCTACGCCGGCCTTTTGCACGATTTGCACGGTCAGGCCGTTGATTTTGTCGGCACCCGCTTGGGCTTCGGCAATCTTGGCTTGTTCCGCTGCCAGCAGTTCAATGCGGCGAACTTCGAATTCAGCCTTGTTGCTTTCGGTCGCACGCTTGGCTTTGCCTTGCGGGATCAGAAAATTGCGTGCGTAGCCATTCTTTACTTTGACCACATCACCCAGTTGACCGAGATTCGCCATTTTTTCCATCAGTATTATTTGCATGGTCTACTCCTTAGTGCAAATCGGTGTAAGGCATCAACGCCAGGAACCGCGCGCGCTTCACTGCGGTGCTCAATTGACGCTGATAGCGCGCCTTGGTGCCGGTGATGCGCGCCGGGATCAGTTTGCCGTTTTCGCTGACGAATTCCTTGAGGATG
>Ga0302277_1003708_pt1 | contig 10371 bp, 9 predicted proteins | sample III_Bog_N3_1_FD_198759 | JGI IMG/M metagenome (GOLD analysis project Ga0302277, IMG submission 198759) | Peat permafrost microbial communities from Stordalen Mire near Abisko, Sweden - III_Bog_N3_1 | ecosystem: Environmental > Terrestrial > Soil > Wetlands > Peat | place: Sweden: Abisko... | reverse complement strand
CACAATGGCAGCGAGGCATTGATTGAGTACGCGCTGGTGCCTCATATCTTCCCGCCGGTGTGGATACCGAATTGGTGCGGGCTTTCTGGAACCAACCCGATGGGTCGCTATCTGCCCTGCAAACCTCCGCCATGCCCCTGCAAGAGTCATTTCAATGCGGCAGTCTTTGCGCAGACGCTAATTACAGAAACCAATGGAAACACCTCCCAGACTCAAGGTAGGCCGCCGCAAGAGCACAGGACCGGAAAACCCGATCATTTCTGTGCAAGGTATGTGGGTGACGCTCTACAAGCAGCCGGAGCAAATGTTCCCCAGAGCGCGGACGGAGCAGGATATTCGAGTTCACTACCAGGCGCTGGATTTGAAGACATTGGGTGGTATCCAACGCCAACATGGTCTATGGTCAGCATCCCCGGCTCACAGATAGGCGATATCACCGTGTTTGGAAGAACATCAAAACATATCTCTGGACATGTTGAAGGATATGAGGGGCTGGTTGGCACTGGTCTCAGTGGGTGGGCATCGTATTGGCAGCAACAGAGTTGGTATCCGTACGGTAAGCATGCAGATCCAGCAGGTACCGCAATGGTTTTCCGCTATAAGAAATGCCCGTGCCAGCAATAGAACTGTATGGTGTTTTATTACAGGAGGATTCTCCTATGTGCATAAGAATAAATCAACTGGCGTGTTGCTGTGTGTTGCTTGTGAGCCTCTCACCTTTATTTGCTCAATCTGGAAAACAACACAAACCGGAATTATCGCTTGATCCAATATTTGGATTACACTATAATCGCTATGCTGTTAAATACGAGATACTACCAACAGAAATTAGCAGGGTATGCTCAATTTCTAACAGTAAGAAAGAACTTCAGGGCGTGTTCGCACATATAAACTCTGGAGGTTCTGACTACTATATTGTAAAGGAAACAATACCGCAGGAAGATGATTATGGCTATGGAGACGTCTTATTAATTACAGAAAGAAAGTGTGTTACGACGGATACGGATTCAGTATTTATTGGTATTACGCCAAAAAATGGTTATCAGGAAACAGGTGATATCGAGAGACTGCCAAGACCTAGTGATCCTGATGTTGCCGATAATAGTAATCCTTCAAACGGCCGCACCGTACTACGCTCTGCCCACGAAGAAGCCATTATCAGAGGTCTTGTCAGGGATGCGTTTCAAAGGGGGTTCAAAGCTTATGGTGGCGAAGCTCCATTTAGAAACAAGGTTTGCTCGCGTGAGATAATCGAAAACAGTTTAGGCTATCCGATTGTGCAACAGGAGCTTAAGGCATTCTGCTCGAAGGCGCCTGGAAAGTGAGTCTGGTCTACGATGCCTTCGGCAACCGCGTTGCCAAGACGGTGAATGGAGTTACCACGCTGTATCTTGTGGAGGACGACGTGAACCCGACCGGGCTGCCGCAGGTGGTGGAAGAGACGGTCAACGGCGCAGTCACGCGGAGTTACTCCTACGGCCTCGAGCGCATCAGCCAGGCCCAGCCCATCCAGGGCGCGTGGACGCCCAGCTTCTACGAGTACGACGGCGCGGGCAGCGTCCGGCAACTGACGAATCTGGCCGCTAACGTGACCGTGACCGACACCTACGAGTACGACGCCTTCGGCAACGCGATCAACAAGACCGGCGCAACGCCGAACAACTACCTCTACCGTGGTGAACAGTACGACCCGGATCTCGGCTTGTACTACCTGCGCGCCAGATACTACAATCCAGCCACGGGGCGCTTCCTCAGCGTGGACCCGCTTGCCGACGAGGGCCAGCGCCGCTACCAATACGCCGCCGCCAATCCGGTGGACGGCATGGACCCCAATGGCAGCGAGGCATTGATTGAGTACGCGCTGGTGCCTCATATCTTCCCGCCGGTGTGGATACCGAATTGGTGCGGGCTTTCTGGAACCAACCCGATGGGTCGCTATCTGCCCTGCAAACCACCACCATGCAAAAAATGCTTTAATACGCAAGCATTTGCGCAAAAGATCGACTCAGAAGCGGTTCCTAATGAGTCTGCCCAAAGTAAATATCATGGCGAGTGCGCGCATGTAGTTGGAGATGGACTTCAAGCCGGTGGAATCAACGCCAGAGTTGAGTTGGCAGGCAATTACGGACCAGTTCTTCTACAAAACAACTTCAAGATCGTTGATTATATATCACAGCCTGCGTTCCATTCGCAGCATGCTGGCGAATTGGGTGACATTACTATCTTTGGGATAGTTTCGGGACACAAGTCTGGCCATGCGGAAGGATATACCGGAACTTCCCAGAGTCATTGGACTTCGTATTGGCAACAGAGGTATTGGACCCCTTACGGACCGATAAGTAGTAAGACTGGTCTTCCAAATGCTCCTACTGGTCCAGCAACAATTTACCGGAATAAATGCCGTTGCGGCAATGATTCCTCATCATTTTATCTAATTCTAGAAAGGCTGGATTATGTTTACTAAGTTGATGCAACTGATTGTTGCCGATTTTCTTCTGATGATTGCTGCGGAGTGCTACGCGCAATACAATCCAATTCTAATGATTGGCACCAACCGCCCCAATTCTCACTATGAAGTGTTACCGCAAGACGTTAGAAGTAAGTGTACTCGCGCTATTGGACCTTATAAAACTGATCCATTCGTGGTCTATGCACATATCAGGAAGAGTAGTTACGAGTATTATGCGGAATGGGGTACGAATAAGAACCGGAAAGACGACGAATATGATCAAGGCGCTACTTTGCTGGAAATCCATGGTCGAGAATGTAAATCATGGGAACTGGAGGGCACATTAATGGCTGTACCGCCAAGAAATGGCTATCATGGTTCAACCTCCGAAGCCAGATTGCCAGGGGACGACTCTCCAACTGAAGATTCTCCACTAGTACGTCACTTTGTATTTAGGTCCGCAGAAGAGGAGTCACTTCTGAGAGAATTCATTAGAGACACGATCTATCGCGCAATCAAAACATATGGAGGAGATACACCTTTCAGGGCTGTGGCCTGTAAGCCTCAAGAAGAATTGACGGATTCTGGGTTTGTTGTTGTCCTGCAGGAGCTTAAGTCATACTGCTCGAGGGCGCCTGGAAAGTGAGTTGCTCTACGATGCCTTCGGCAACCGCGTTGCCAAGACGGTGAATGGAGTGACCACGCAGTATCTTGTGGAGGACGATGTGAATCCCACCGGCCTGCCGCAGGTGGTGGAAGAGACGGTCAACGGCGTAGTCACGCGGAGTTATACCTACGGCCTGGAGCGCATCAGCCATGCCCAGCCCATCAACGATGCGTGGACGCCCCTTTCCCGCGAACTCGTAGTCCCGGTGCTAGGTTTTTCCTGCGCATAGCTCGGCCCGCCGGCCAGCGAAAGAATGCGTACCCTGTGTCTCCGGCACTCATCAGAAGCGTCTGTCGCCAGCCCCAGTCGTCCTCGCAAAGAACGCGCAACGTGCTGTCGGCACTTCTGGTATCGACCTCCAAGACGAAGACTCCGGATGCGGCTCCGGTAGCCAGGCCCCAATTGCAGCCTGGGAGTTCGCACGCCCATTGCTCCAACTGGGCCAGGTCGGCCGTCGCGTCTTCGATCCGCACCTTCGCTGACACAAGCCTGTTTTGTGGCTGAACTGGAAACACGCGCCACCGGCGGTTCGCCTGGATAATCTGGATGGGGAGATCCGCGGAACACTGCGGTTCGTTGATTGAGGGTGTGGGCAGCGCGGCAACGCGCTGTCCGTACTCCCGGAAAAAATCTGCTGGGTCTTTCATTCTTCTCCTTGAGTTAAATGGTCAGTCGCAATCGCTACCCGGATGGGGCAGCAAGTTGTTACTGATCGGTGCGAAGTCTGATTTGGGGAGGAATTAGAAGGGCTCGCGCGGGCGGCGGGCCGGGAGAGAAACGCATGTGTTGAGGGCGTAAGGCGCCACCAGTCCGCTAACACTGTCACCTCCTCAGCTGTTGCCTGGTCGGCGGTCGCGTCTTCAATTCGCACCTCGCATGTGCCAGCCTGCCCTGGGGCTGAACAGAAAACAACCTCAGGCGGTTTGCGTGAAGCACCTCGATGGGAATAACTGCGGAACGCTGCGGTTCGTTGTTTGAGGGTGTGGGCGGCGCGGCAATGCGCCGTCCGTATTCTCGGGAAGGATCTTCCTGGTTTTTCATTTCTTGCTCTTGCTCCTCGATTTAATGGGTCAGCCGCAAACGCTACCGGCGAAGGCAGCGAGTCACTGATCAGTTGTGAAGGGAATTAAGCGGGCCGGGAGAGAAACACATGGCTTGGGGGACGTATCCGTGTCCGCCTCATGCGATGCAAGGCTATTGATTGCTGGGTCGAGAGGTTGAGAAGGGATCTCAACATCGGGTCGAATCTGCGGTACTTAGGTCGCCGCTATGGATCGGCAACGTTTGAAATCAGCAGGACATCGATCCCCTCGATTCGAGGTAAAGCCCACATCCCGCAATGAAACCGACGTCGCATGCTGCCTGGGCGGAGCGGTTAGCGACCGGCCGCTGACCGCTGGTTGAGGAATATCTGGAGGTCTGCAAGGTACCGCTGATTGCGTGCTCGTTGCGCATTTAGCTGCTGGACTGCGGCGTCTCGCTGCCTGGAGGTCTCGCCCAAGGCCGCGGCGAAGTCTTCAGTCGTCGGGATTTTGGGAGCTGGGCCCTTGTGACCAGGTGAAAGGACGTCACTGTGATTGCGTGCCTCGTTGCACTGCCGACAAGCGCTGACGCAGTTTTCGATGGTATCGGGACCTCCGCGGCCACGCGGCATCCTGTGGTCGACGGTTGCCTGGTCAGGGGGCGACATTGTCACAGAGAAGTGTGACGCGTCCGCACCAATGACACCTTTTGTCTGCCTCGAGCCACAGAATCGTACGTCGGGGCAGTTGTCTTCCGGTTGAAGTTTTCATGGGTTCACTTTCAGTTAGGTGTTGCGGGTGTATGTGTAGAATGCCCAGTCTGGAAGACTGGCTGTGGGGGCTGAACTTACTGAGAGAGCTTCCCTCCTTTCAAATAGGAACGCCGCCCCTTGCAGGGCGGCGGTTGATCGCGTAAGGCGTTAAGACGTGAACAAGGTACCGACCCATCCGCCGACTTTTTTGAGGCCGTGCGATTCATCGAAGTTGCGTCCATAACGCCTGATGGTTGTGTTGATGTTCCGGTGCCAAAGGTGCTTACTAAGTGATAAATAGTCTTCCGGGTGTGTATCGAGCCACCTGAAAGCCAGTGCGTCGCGATACAGATGCGGATGGCCCCAGCGACCTGCGTGCTTCATCGTGAGGCCGCCGATTAGGTTTCCAAAGGCGAGGCGTGTGTAGGGGCTACCCTCGTGATTGAGGAAGAGAGTTCCCCGGTCAACGAAGAGAGTTCCACGGTCAGCGGTGCTAATGAGAGCGGCTCTAATTAGGAGAGGCCGTTGATTCGTGACGTAGTCTTCGAGTAACGGCACAAGATACAACGGCACGATACCGCGAACCATCTGTTTTGTTTTCACCTGTTCCTTGGGGAAGAAAATCTGCCAAAATTCAGCTCCTGGGTTGCGCGCTAGCTCCGCCTCGACGTCGTCTGGCTTCCCGATGGGCCGGTTGGGATCAAAGCCGGCTTTGAAGATGTTCGCGCAGTCTTTGGACGTGCCAAGATTGCAAATCCTCACGTTGAACTGACGCCAGGCAAACACCGCCATCCAGTGGGTCAGCAAGATGTCGTGGGTTAACCTCGCATATTTGATGGTGCCTCTCTGTACGCGGCTCCTCTCCTTTTCGATCTTCAGCGGAATTTCGCAAAGCACGCGATGCTCGATGAAATACTCGGATTTGCGGTCGATCGCGGCTTCCTCATCCTCTACAGGAATCGTGTTCATCAGGTCAGTCATCCAATCGAAATCGATTGTTTGATAGGCCGGATATTTTCGGATTGTGCCGCGCAGTGTGGCAAGGTTGGAATAGAGGCTGTTCGGAGTTACCTTCCTTTCATCGAGTTGCCACGAGATGTAGGGGTCTACGATTCTGGGGTGGACAACCTCGAGCAGGTCGACCGGACCCTGAAGGTCCAGAAGATGTTTCAGAACGCCGTAACCAAGCAACTTGCTGACAGCTCGCTCAACGTTGATTGCCGTTTCGGGCCGAAGATTCTCGTTTTCGCGGCGGCTGCTTTTGCCCGTGTCACGACGGCTCCCTTTCTGCAAACGGCGTGTAGCCGTATTGAGGCGGGATGCGATCATGTCGCGCAGTTGCGTGCGACACGGTTCTGGCATGTCAGCTGTCGCGACCCCGTAAAGATAGTCGTCCAGAGGATGCGTGATCAGCGGGAACTTATCACGGAGTTTGTTTTGGACGATCATCCGCCGGAAGTTACCTAACACAGCCTGTACGGATTTGGGGTGGCGTCCGTTTGCAATTTTCAACTCCTTGAATGCAAGGAGATGATCGTCGGAGAGTTGACCAGGGGCCTTCTCGGCGGCGACGGCAAACCGGACAATTCCGGAACATCCGTCTAGCAGTTTTATCCCGGCGAGAGCTTCCTGCCATTTGGCTTCCGCCTTACTCGGTTCGGCGGACCATCCCAGAAGGTCCACAGCGAGGCGGCGCAACAATAGTGCGTAGTTTTTGTACGAGCGCACAGAATTGCGGCTAAGCGGCTTACCCTTCCTAGAAGTCAGTTTTGCCAAGAAAGAGCCGAAGCCCTGCATTGCAGGCTGGAGCGTTGCGATCTTCAAGTCAGGCAGGAGCACGCCTACGTAGGTGGAAAAATGCGTTGCTGTGGTTGTTAACATTGCGACGGGGAGATCCGGGCGCATTTTGGCGATGGCGCCGAGGAGATCGACGACTCTGGTCGACGAAGCCGACATAACGAGATCCGGCGAGGCAATGCGCGGCAAAGCCTCTTTTGGCGAGGCGATTGTAAGATTCTGGACGTTCATATATGCAATTTCTCCATTAGTTTGTCAAAGTAACGAACGGTGATAATGCATATAAAGCACGAAGCTAAGCGACTTATTGTGAGCAACTTAACGTAAACGCGAAACAGAGGGGCAAATCGCGGTGATATACGCGGCAAAGCGATGCTGGCGGCAATCAAGATCATTACTTTCGGCCTCCCTTGGGCTTCTCTGTGATGGTGGGAGAAGGCAGCTGCATTTCAAGGAAGGCCTCGATATCACACGACAAGAAGCGCCCCCGCTTAGGCAGGTCGCGCGCCGGCCATTTTCCGATATGAATACGCTCCTGAATGCTCCTGATATCGCAAGCGAAGATTCGCGCGGTGTCGGCGGTTGTGTACTGTGCTTGTAGTGGCAGGTTTTTTTTGCGCAATACCTCGCATAAGCGTGGGTAGAGCTGAATATCCTCCGCCGTGAAACTCGCGGTAGGGTCGTTTACGTCCGGTGGGCCTTCGGTCGGTTTTCCTGTGCTGTTTTTGGGGGGCATGTAGTGCGTCCTTCATCAGAATTTTTGGATCCGTACCATTCCCGGACTTGCGGTCCGGTACTTTTCCCAAGTTGCCGTTCTTATCGGGAAATATGCTCATACCCGAGCCGGGGGGTGTGTCACGCTTATTTGTCGTCGCTCGAGCTGGACGGAGCTGCGCTTTTACGCGGTTTGCGAGGTTGCTTCAGATTTGGGTGGTCGGATCGGGCATAGCGCTCGATGGCGCTCCTGGTCAATAGCCGACGGCTCCCAATGCATCGCGTGGGCAGCTGGCCCGAGGCAATAAGGTAGTCCAGAGACCGGATCGAGATGCCTAGAGCCTCGGCTGCATCGCGCCGACCGTATAGTATGCGGAGTGGTATTTTGTTCATGTTGGGAGCATGAACCTTGGCCGACGAGGAGTCATTTACTAGCGCACTATTTTTTTAGACGAAAATCGCGTCTACGCAAGTCCTTCATTATCAATAGATACCGGAGTCCGGTTTAACCTGGCCAACATGCTGCCGAAGGGTCTTACTCAATCGATATGAGTGGTTTCCGTTAGAAGGCAACGAAGTGCGGGTACTAAAATGTTCAGCCTTCTCACAAACTCTATAGGGTCATGAGAATTCATGTAATCGCCGTGGATGCCGCAAAGCAGTTGGATCGCGGCACCATCACTGGAAACCGGAATCTTTTTAGGGATTGGTTGACAGCCATTCAAAGTGTTGTCGTCTGATGAAGTCTTTGCATCCGGAAACTTCTCCCTAACACCCTCAATTATCTCGTCTAGCTTGGCTCGTGTGCCACCAGCGTTGAGACGGTTCGCATGAGCCGCCACATTGGCGGTTGAGTATTGATAAAAATCATTGCCATTCGGGAATTTGCCGGCAATCGCCTCGTGTATCACAGGCATCATGTCACACACTTGTTCAGAGCTTAGCGAAGTCATATCGCTATGGGGATTAGCGAGTGCTCTTGCCGCTTGGATCTTTTGGAGGGCAAATCGCAGATTGTTATATCGCTGTTCGGAATACGAAGAGCGGCGGGCTCTCTGAGTCTCCCCGATTGCGTCTAAACATGCGCTAATGAGTTCTAGGATTGGAGCTATATTTTCGCTGAGCGGAGGAAACTTGAATTCTCGTTTTAGAGATTCGTCCTCCAGATGCAATGCGTTTTGTAGTGCCTTGATGCGCAGTGCGACCCTCTCAAACTCTTTAGTAGAGTCGATTCTTTTGTCGATATATCTTTTTGCTCGTGCTTGGTCTTCAGGTCTTGTGATGCAAATTGCCACATAATCGAATACGGCTTTTACTTTACATTTGGGTAAAGAACGCTGTTTCCATTGCTTGCGGACCAGCATTCTATTTCTTCTGTGGCAAGCGTGGTTAAGATTAAGCAGGTCGACAAAGCGGACGACAAACTGGGAATACATTGACTCGTTGTCTTGAGAAGCATCAACATAATCTGTGAATTCTCCCAACGGATTGTCTTTCAAAAACTGCTTGTGATTATCTTCGTCACAAGCAACATGAAGATATTCGATCAACTCTTGTTTTTCGCTCTCGTTAAATCGCCTCGATGTGTCCCGGTTATCCAAGTTGATTACCTTCCCTAATTGCTCAGTCTGTCGGACCGTCAACATCTCACTGTCTTGGCAGTATTCCTGCCATCATTTTCACGCGATGTCAGTAGTCAACGGTTCGCAGCAGAATCCAAAGTCACGACCAGATGGTGACAGTAAATGCTCGATCTTGAAGGCTGGCATCCATAGGTTATTTTAGTCCGCATGGGCTTCCGTCTCCACATTACAGACGCTGATCGGGAATACCCTACCGACCCTGTGCAAGCTATACCGGCCTGAAGGCATCCTCCAGGGCCTCCCGCTTGGATTCTTGATCCAAGTGGGCATACCGGGCCGTCATCTTGATATCCCGGTGACCAGCCAACTCTTGCACAACCTTGAGAGATTTCCCGGCCTGGACCAGCCGAGAGCAAAACGAGTGCCGGTTGTCATGCCAGCGGTAATGCTTGACCTTGGCTTCTTTCAGCACAGCAGTCCACCATTTCTTTGGATCAGCGAGCGCGAAACAAACCTCTTTGGGTGATTTATTCGGCTGTTCCTCTGCCCGGTCCTTCCGCTCCAGTCCCATCGACTTTAGCGTATTGAAGGAATCCACAACTTCGGGGAGCATGGGGATATACCGCTCCATTCCGTTTTTCGATTCCTTGACATGGATTTGCCTAAGCCTGAGGTCCACATCCGGCCACTCCAAACCGTATTGCTCCCCTGCCCTCATTCCGGTCTGAATCGAGACGACGAATTCACACAGGTGGTGGCGCTGGTGCTTGGCGCCGTCGAGATGGCCTTCCTCTCCCGCCGTGTCGATGCGTTTCTGTATGGCCGCGCGGACGGCCTTCTCTTCGTCCGGCTTCAGCCACCGGATCACGCCGTTCTTGAGCTTCCGCTGAGAAGTGCCCTTGACTGGGTTCTCCGTCACCTTCTCGTTCTTGATGCCGCGCTTGTACACCGAACTCAGTGTTACACGATAACGGTTTACACTCGCGTCCGATAGCAGCTTGCCCCTTCCCCGCTGAGCGTGGAGGTTCATCAGACCGTCGAGCCAGGCTTCGATGTCCTTCGGCTTGATGCTGGTGGCAGGGTGGTCGCCTAGATCAGCTTTGATTCTGTCCAGACGGCGCGGTGGATTGAGCTGGTCCTTGTACTGTGTCGGATGCTTCTTGATGTAGAGCTTCAGGTCGTAGCACAGCTCTCCAAGGGAGATAGCATTCACCTGAGCTTGTCGACGTGCTTCCTTTTCAGTCGTTGTAAGCAATGGTTCGGTTGCGCTTGTGGGGAGAACGCTTGCGCCTTCCTTCAGCCTGAGACCACGCGCAATGTCCAGCCATTCGATTGCCTTCCCACGGTCACCGAACGCCTTGCGGACACGTCTGCCGTTGACCTTGTA
>Ga0302277_1003685_pt1 | contig 10408 bp, 10 predicted proteins | sample III_Bog_N3_1_FD_198759 | JGI IMG/M metagenome (GOLD analysis project Ga0302277, IMG submission 198759) | Peat permafrost microbial communities from Stordalen Mire near Abisko, Sweden - III_Bog_N3_1 | ecosystem: Environmental > Terrestrial > Soil > Wetlands > Peat | place: Sweden: Abisko... | reverse complement strand
TTTTTAGTTTTTATACTTCTTAATTACCCCAACTCTGCAAACTGACTTTAATAAAACAATAAAATTATTTTGTCTTTTCGCTTTACTTTTGCTGTGCAACAGACCGGTTATAGCCCAATGTATGGTAAGCGGAAGTGTAAAAGACAGTCTGAATGCTGCACTTCCTTATGCGGCAGTAGGCTTGCTTAATGCAAAGGACAGCTCGCTGGTGAAAGGCGCGCTCTGTAATGATTCAGGTGCCTATATGTTTGATAATATAAAGCCCGGATCATATTTAATAAAGGTTGAAGTAATGGGCTATCCGGAGCAATTCAGCCATATTATAAAAGCAGATAGCGGAAAGAACCAGGCTGTTGTTATGCAAATGAAAAGTTCCGACAATAATTTAAAAACGGTGAGGGTGGTGGCCGACAAACCGTTTATAGAACACCAGGCCGATAAAATCATCTTTAATGTGGATGGCAGCGTAATCGCATCGGGGAAAAATGCATTGGAGGTGCTGAATGATTTACCCGGAGTGTCGGCTGACGATAATGCCAACATCAGTGTGCATGGCAAAGGCAGCGTGCTGGTATTGGTTGACGAAAAACCTATTTATATGGACCTGGCAACCTACCTTAAAAGCATTGATGCAAGCCAGATTGAGAAGATAGAAGTAATTACAAACCCTTCGGCAAAATATGAGGCATCGGGTAAGGCGGTTATAAATATTGTACTTAAAAAAGATAAAAACCTGGGACTTAACGGTCAGTTTACAAGCAATTACCGCCAGTGGCTTTATGCCGGGTATAACGAGAACCTGAATATGAATTACCGCACAAAAAAGTTCAACTTTTTTGCCAATACCGGCTTGCATTACTTTCACAATTATACTACACAAACCGTTAATGAAACCATTGAAGGCACAAATGCTACGCAGTTAATGCTTAATGAGAGCTCGCCTTTGGTTACACAGGGAATAACTGATTATAGCACTGCCGGTATAGATTTTACACCCGATAGCAAACAAACTATTACCTTATCTATCGACGGATTTTCCTTTTTAACTCCCGATAAGGCTACCGTTAACAACACCACCATTATTCATTCCCGAAGTGGTTCGATAGATTCCGGCATATATAACCCTTCTGTTACCAGCTACACGAGAACAGAGTATGTGTATAACTTAAATTATACGTTTAAAATCGATAGCAACGGAAGGGAGCTTTCTGCCAGTTTTGCCTATCTGCCTTATAGGAGTACGAGCAGCATACAAAGCCCCATCTATTATTACAACAGCGCAGGAGATATCTTGCATCCGCCAACATTAACAACCGCTTACCAACCCTTAACTTTAAATGTATACGATGCGAAGATTGACTATACGCATCCGTTTGATAAGAAGAGTAAACTTGATATTGGGATGGAGGAACAGAATGCAACATCGGATAATAATGATCAGTTTTATGCTATTGAACAGGGTGTTCCTGTTATAGATACTGCGCAAACCAACCACTTTAATTTTAAAGAGAATGTTTTTGCCGGATACATAAATTACTATAGAAAGTTAAATGAAAAGTTTGACTTCCAGGCAGGGGTAAGGGCCGAACAAACCAATGACAACGGCATACAATATATACATGACACTTCTTTCACCCCTAATTACCTCAATCTATTTCCAAGCGCCGGAATAAACTGGAAAGTAAATGAGGCCAATTCCTTTTCCATATCCTATTCTCGTCGTATAGACAGACCTGACTATATAGACCTGAACCCCTTTATAACCGTATTAAGTCCCTATAATTATTCGGAAGGGAATATTAATTTACTGCCGCAGTTTAGCGATAACTATGAGCTTGATTATAACCTGGGCGACCTTATCAATGCCACCGTCGGGTACATTCATTTTACCAATATAATGAGCAACGGCACACATCAACAGGATTCTTCTTTTATAACATACAATACGCCTATCAATATTGGTACCTACAATGTATATTACGGGGTACTAACGTCAACTATTCATCCTGCTAAATGGTGGACGTCCATCAATTCTGTATATACCTACCACGATAATTATATTGGAGCGGTAAATGATGTATTCTATAATAACTCCCATGTCTCCGCTCAGTTTAAAACCAACAACATGTTTAACTTCAAACATGGATGGAAGGCCGAGCTGGTGTATTGGTATCTCACATCAAACCTTAACGGAGTGATCATTGAATCTCCTTTATCGGACCTTGACATTGGTATAGGAAAGCGTTTTGATGATGACAGGTTTTCTGTTAACCTGAATTGTACCGATGTATTCGCAACCCAACTATCAACAAGCACACAAATAACCCCCGGCCTTAGTATAGTGGACACGCGCTATTCAGATTACCGGAAGATACGCCTGAGCTTAACCTGGAAATTCGGCAAGTCGCAATACCACAGGCAGCAAGAAAATGCCAAAAGCATACAACTAAAGGGAGGGCAGCAGTAGTTTTAAATACTCCTACTAAGCTCTGCTTGAATAAAAAAAAAAAACCTTAATGTTATTGCGGTGATTTACATTTAGAACACCTTGCATAATTGGTCCGCTCCATAATTTATTCATATCCCATAGCTCATAACTCCATTCAAGATTCATAAATTATTCATGGCGAATGGTTAATTTTGCAGCATGGAGGTCAACCAGGCAGCTGATATTTTACTACAAGCGGTTCACGATGATATTAACGGAAGCATTGTGTTTTCGGACTTTGTTGCGCACCAAATTAAAGGGTATGACGACCATACAAAAGTAGACCTGCAAGGCATTTACAAAAAGGCCCTGCTGGTTTTAATTGATGAAGGCCTTTGCCACCGGGGCATGACTGCCGACGTTATTGAATTGGGACAAAAAGGCATTGACTGCAAAGGAGATTATAAACGATACGTTAAGAAAAGAAATACACGCAATTTATTGGAAAAAATCAGGAGGATACTTCCTATATTTTCATTTATTTTTGTGGTGTTGGGTTTCTATATTACCTACATTAAAAAGAAAACAAATGATGAGCGCAAAATAAAAGCCAATATGGCTCAACACAAAAAGGATAGTATCCTGCACAGCAGGGGAAGAAAATAATACTCCGCCATGAAAAACCTTTTTATTTTACTGGTATCCGCTCTATGCTTCCCGGCTATTTCAACTGCACAAAACTCTCCCCCTGCTCCTATCATAAACCCTTCGGGGTATTATTCATTAGACAGTAAAACCACCGTAAAAGACGGCGACACCTACGGTTATTTTGGAAATATTAAAGTAAAGCAGGTAGACACGAACCGCATTTTTATGGAGTTTTATATCTGCAAAGGGGCGCCGGATTACAATTCCGGTTCTTTTGAAGATACCTTACTCTACAAAAACGGCATAGCCATTTACACCACTCCCGATGACCCTACCTGTGTCATAATTTTCAATTTTAATACTGCCGGGGGAATAACGGCAGAAGAAAAAACAAAAAATTTTAACGCTGGTTGCAGCTTCGGTAGTGCAGTGGTAGCTAACGGATTTTATAAGCGCATTACGGGCGTACCGGCGGTGGGTAAAAGCAACTAGGCATTCCGGTTGAATATGTTGCGTTGTTAAAACAAATATCACGGTTAATTATATCCTCCTAAATTTGTACCCGACAAAATAATTTACGCCCCTATGAAGAAATATCCATGCAAAGTAATTGCCCTGTGTTTAATTGCGCTGGTGGCTTATTTCCAATCGCCCGCACAAAAACCGTCTGCCCCCGTCAAAATAGAAGCGAAGAGCGACACGGTAATTGTTCGGCTGAACAATAAATTATATTATTCTATTACCGATAACGGCCGCTGGCGCATAAGTGAAGAAGGGAAAGTAATCTTTTCTCCGCTTAATGCCTCCGACACTATACCGGCTTTAGCCCTGGAATATATTTCCAGCAAACCCTTGCTGGGGAAAAAATTGCTTAAGAGCGATACTATTAAAAACTGCCTGATAGGCGAAATTAAGTTAAGCCCCTCCGACTTTACCGACAAAACCCAGAAAAAGAATGCTGCGCAAAATGTATGCAGCCGCAAACTGATTTTTGTGAATTGTGTTTTTAACAGAATACTGGCAGATACGAACCAGGATATTCTGGACGATGATTCGAAAATGAAAAAGAAAATACTTTTTACGCAGGATGTGCTGTTTTTCAATTGCAATTTTGTGAAAGGGCTTGAACTGTCCGATTGCATTTTTCAAAAAACCTTTATTCTTACCGGATTAATTACCAGCAGCTCCCCCTCCTCCATTGATAATTGCGAGTTCCAGGGACTGTGTTATATTTATAGCACACCCGATTACAACAAAGGAAATTCCTACCTGAAGATGAGTTCCTGCGTATCTAACAATCCCTGTATTTTTTCAGTGGTCGATAACGACAAAACCCATATAACAATTGAAAGGTGTAAGTTCAGAAATTTATTTTCGCTGGGCAAAAGCATTCCGCAGAATATCTTTAAAAGGTTCCGCTCATCCCCTGTTAAAAATCATGAGCTCCGGCTTTACAATTACTATACCGCTTATGCCAATTTTCTTAAAACCAAATTCAGCAAGGAGTATTACCTGAGCAGCGATTCCATACAGGCTTTTTTACCGGTAAGCCATATCATATACAATGTTGTTTTCCTTCATTGCCAGGCTAAGATTATGGATATTGCCAATGCCTCTATGATGAACTGCTCTATGGAGGATGTAACCATTCTAAAATGCATGGATGTAACCGGATCGAACTTTACTTATTCCACCGACTTTACCGGAAAACAGGCATTGGAAGATATTGATATGCCCAACATCAACGGCATTATTTACGCATCCTACAAAACCTTTTCTCCCGATGCCTTTAAGCTGAATATATACCTGCAAAAGGTAATGATTCACCCGCTGGTGCATAATTACTTTGATTCCACTACGGATTTTGTGCAGGATAATACCAACTTCTATAATATGATAAAGGATTATTCCGCCAAAAAATTCACCAACCAGGATATGGTAACCTCTCTGAAAGCCCGCTTTGAGCATGAAAGAGCTTATTGGGAAAGAAATTACCACGCAGAGCATATTATTCACAGCGACGGGTTTGGCGATTTCATCAGCAGCTTTTTCCAGTGGTCGCTCAGCTTATTCCTCGAAGCTACTGTATCTAACGGCTACAAGGGCGAATGGAAGTTTGCCCTGTGGGTGCTGTTTTTAATTTTCCTGTTCACCTGCATCTATTATTTTAAACACAAAGAGGCCGCCATAGATTACCTGAATGCCAAATACAACAAAGAAGAAGAGCATATTCAAAGCTATGACACCCTGACCGTGCATCGCTCCTTTAACGGCTTCCGCGATTTTATCCGCTGCCTTTGGTTCAGCTGCATGGTGTTTGTCGATCCCCGATTGCCTATCAGCTTTTTCAACCTTCGCACCGGGCTTTTCGGATTAGTGCTTACCGAGTGGCTATGCGGATTGACGGCTATTGCGCTATTCGTAATCTTTCTGGCCAGCAATTATCCGTTCATTCATACGCTGATTGGGATATAGCCGGATCCCGACAGGCAGTCACTTAATTTCATTACCGTTTTCGTTGTACAATTTTTCGGTACCCACCAATTCATTTTGCATAAAAGTGGCTTCGCTTTTTACTTTGCCGTTTTCGTAATAATGTTTTACAACCCCGGTTATCTTGCCATCAACAAAGGGAGTTTCCGACTCCAGTTTACCGTTTGCATCGTAATCTTTATCAATTCCATTTAGTTGCCCGTTCGTGTATGGTATTTCAGACTTTAAAACTCCGCTATCATAATATTCCTTCATAATTACATCTCCGCGTACTTTAACATAAGGCCAGTCAGATTCTAAATGCCCATCTTCATAGTAGCCTCTATCCTCTGTTATCTTTACATTATACAATACAGTTTGTATTAACGGGATATTAATTATTGAGTTACCTTTAATGGCAGTGTCGTTGGTGAATAAAGATTCAGCCATTACCTTTCCGCTTTTATAATACAGTTTAATAATACCGTTTTCTTTGCCATTCTCAATTGTATCAATCAGCATTAAATCCCCATTCTCCGTATATACTTTTCGCACCCCTGCAATAACACCATTATCATAGGGAGTAATACTCCACAATTTCCCGTTTTTATAGTATTCACGCATTATTCCTTCGGGCTTGCCTGCTTTGTATATGGTAAGGCGATAAAATGGAGCATGCTTGCTTTTAGCTTCAACCTGGCTGTCTTTCTTAAATTTAAGATACTCAATCCACTTGCCTTCCTTTACGCCATTTACCAATTGGTTAGTTGCTTCCGCTTTATTGGTGAACCCGCTATCGGCCTGGGCAAAGGCAGTAATTCTGAAAGAAAAGAATAGTATCAGAATTAAAAATACTTTCATATTACTTTTTTATTTCATTGCCGCTCTGGTCGTAATTCGTAGTAGTTCCTGCCTTTCCGCCGGAATAGGCAATCTGGTATTTTATCTTTCCGTTTACATAATATCCTTTTTCCAACCCATTTATCTCGCCATTGCTATAGGGAATTTCGTTAAGCAGCTGGCCGGAGGTATAATATATTTTCTCTACCCCGTCTATTTTATCGTTTTTAAAAGGGATCTCATACAGCACTGTTCCTTTCTCGTTATATATTTTTTCCATCCCGTTTTCCTTCCCATCGGTATAAGGGATTTCATACAACACCTTCCCCTTCTCGCTGTATATCTTCTCCAACCCATTCTCCACTCCTTCCGTATACGGGCTTTCCATTCTTAAATTTCCTTTTGAATCGTATTTTCTTACAGTTCCATCCGGCTTGCCCGATTTGTAGACAACCAGTTGGTAAAATTTACCCACTCCGTCATCTTCCTCTTCCATCCATCTGCCGTCTTTTACGCCGTTCACTTTTAAATTTTTGGCCGAATCTTTATTGGTAAAGCCATTGTCAGCCTGTCCAAGGGCAGCAACAGCAAAAGAAAGGGCCAGCACCAGTGTTATATTTTTTTTCATATTATTGTTTAGCTTCATTACCGTTTTCATCGTACTCTTTATACTTACCAACCATTACATCTTGCTTAAACGGGGCCTCGCTTTTTAGCACCCCGCTTTCATAGTATTGTTTCAGTGTACCACTTAGCTGGCCATTTACAATATTCATTCCGCTAATATCCGCATCGCTTTCGAATAAATGAATACCCAGGCTGTCGAACCGTATTTTCTCCTGGTTATTGGATTTATCATTGGTAAAAGGGCATTCTGTTTTTATGTTTCCACCCGCATAATACAGTTTTATAATTCCATGTTCTTTGCCATTTAAAACCGTATCGGCCACCATCAGCTGTCCGCTTGCCGTGTACATTTTCCGCACCCCGTTTATTTTACCGTCGGTGTAAGGGGTTTCCACAGCCACCTGGCCGGATTTATAATACACTTTAGCCACCCCGTTTGGCCTGCCATTCACATACATGTTTTCCCCTTCTAATTCTCCGCTTTTAAAATAGGTCCTTACCTTCCCGAAAGGTTTGCCTCCTCTATAAACAGTGAGGCGGTAAAAATCAGCGGAATGCAGGCCCTTAACCGGTGTTTCAACACCTTTCTTGATCTCGTAATATTCAACCCATTTACCATCGTTCAGCCCATTTACCTGTTGGTTTTTAGCTTCGGCTTTATTGGTGAAGCCCTTGCTCAGCGAATCATGCACATGGGTGCTGTCCGTCTGCCCAAAGGCAGCCATTGTAAAAGAAAGAGTTACTGCTAAGCTTACAATTATTTTCATGTTGTTATTTAATTTCATTACCATTTTTATCAAATACCCTTGTCATTCCGTTTTTACCATCAATGCATGATGTTTCCGATTTTAAAACACCGGTGGAATAATAGGTTTCTATTGTTCCGTTAATGGCGGCATACACACAATTGATTAGACCCGGGGCGCAAAGTTTTGCTTCTACCAGCATACGGTCCTTGGTAAAGTGATATTCCTTTTTTATTTTTCCATTTCCATAATAGGTTCGTATAACGCCATTGCCCTGGTCGTTGACAAGCGTATCTATTACCACCAATTGTCCGTTTTCTGCAAATTCCATTTCCACTCCATTTACATCACCATTGCTATAGGGCGTTTCCCTTTTTAGTTTCCCGTCTTTATAATATTCATGCACCATTCCAACAGGTTTACCGGCATTATATACTGTCAGCCTAAAAATAGGGGAATCCGAGCTTGAGGTCTCCACTTCCAGTTTATCGCTCACCTTAAAATACTCCACCCATTTGCCATCTTTCGCTCCGTTTACCATTTTATTTTTGGCTTCCGCCTTATTGGTAAAGCCGCTATCAGCCTGACCAAAGGCAGCAACAGTAAGCGAAAGGGATACTATTAGAGGTAAAAGAAGTTTCATTTGTTGATTGTCAAATTTACATTAATTTCGATATTACCAATTAAGAATACCCTCATTCATAGCTTATAGCTTATATCTCATAGCTCTTTCTGAAATTATCTTATTTTTGCAGCCTGAAATCAAAAAGCAATTAAAGATGTCTATTAAAAAAATCACAGAACTACTTGGTAAAGATGCAGATAGCCTCCTTAACCACACGAGTAAAACCATATCGAAAGATATGCTTCATATCCCCGGACCTGATTTTATTGACAATACCTTTGCCCTCAGCAATCGTAACCCACAGGTATTGAGGAGCCTACAGTCCATTTACGGGCATGGCAGGCTGGCCAATACAGGCTATGTATCTATACTTCCGGTAGACCAGGGCATAGAGCATTCCGCAGGGGCTTCCTTTGCTCCCAACCCTATATATTTTGATTCGGAGAATATTGTAAAGCTTGCCATTGAAGGCGGTTGCAATGCAGTCGCTTCCACCTTCGGGGTATTAGCTTCTGTATCAAGAAAATATGCACATAAAATACCTTTTATAGTAAAGATAAACCACAGCGAAATGCTCACCTATCCCAATAAATTCGACCAGGTGATGTATGGAACGGTGGAAAGCGCCTGGGAAATGGGAGCCGTTGCCGTGGGCGCCACCATTTATTTTGGTTCAGACGAGGCTACCCGTCAGCTACAGGAAGTTTCACAAGCATTTGAACTGGCCCACCAATTGGGAATGGGTACCATACTATGGTGCTACCTGCGTAATAACGGATTCAAAAAAGACGGTGTGGATTATCATGCATCTGCCGATTTAACCGGGCAGGCTAACCACTTAGGCGTTACCATACAGGCCGATATTATTAAGCAAAAACTGCCGACTAACAATGGGGGTTACAATGCCATTAATTTTGGTAAAACAAGTCCTTTAGTTTACTCAAAACTGACCACCGACCACCCTATTGACCTATGCCGCTATCAGGTAGCTAATTGCTATATGGGGCGCATCGGGCTGATTAATTCAGGAGGAGAATCGAAAGGAGCCACTGATTTATCGGAAGCAGTTACCACCGCCGTAATTAACAAACGGGCCGGGGGACAAGGACTTATTTCCGGAAGAAAAGCATTCCAGAAACCGATGAAAGACGGAATAGAACTTTTGAATACGATACAAGATGTATATCTTGCAAAAGAAATTGACCTCGCGTAGCGAAAATTAGGAATTACGAATCAGGAATTAGGAATCAAGACCATGAACAGAAAACAATTTTTAATTCCTGATTTTACATTTAATTGCTACTTATTAATTAAAAAAGAACATGGCAACGGATAGTTGGTATCACCGGATTAAAGAGGGAATCACTACTTCTACAAGAGAAAAGAAGGAGACTCCCGAAGGGTTGTGGTATAAATGCCCCTCCTGCAAACATATTATTCCTTCGGAAGAACATGTTACAAACTCTTTTGTATGCCCCGCTTGCGGCTATCATGAAAGGATTGGCTCGGTGGAATATTTCTTTTTGTTGTTCGACGATAATAAGTTTACGGAGCTCAACACCCAAATTATGCCGTCGGATCCGCTTCATTTTGTAGATACCAAAAAGTACAAGGACCGGTTAAAAGCCACCCAGGGAAGCACCGGGCTTACCGATGCCATACGCACTGCTACAGGACCCATGAACGGCAGAGAGGTGGTTATTGCCTGCATGGATTTTAACTTTATTGGCGGATCTATGGGTTCGGTAGTGGGAGAAAAAATTGCCCGCTCCATTGATTATTGCATTGAACATAAAATGCCTTTTGTACTTATTTCCAAATCGGGCGGAGCCCGTATGATGGAAGCTGCATTCTCGCTTATGCAAATGGCCAAAACATCGGCCAAGCTTACCTTGCTTTCCGATGCCAAGCTGCCATATATATCACTCCTAACCGACCCAACAACGGGTGGCGTTACCGCATCTTATTCCATGTTGGGCGATTTTAACATTGGCGAACCGGGCGCGCTTATCGGCTTTGCAG
>Ga0302277_1003683_pt1 | contig 10409 bp, 13 predicted proteins | sample III_Bog_N3_1_FD_198759 | JGI IMG/M metagenome (GOLD analysis project Ga0302277, IMG submission 198759) | Peat permafrost microbial communities from Stordalen Mire near Abisko, Sweden - III_Bog_N3_1 | ecosystem: Environmental > Terrestrial > Soil > Wetlands > Peat | place: Sweden: Abisko... | reverse complement strand
GTGCCGAACCTGCGCTAACGCCTCCCTGCAAGCACGTAGAGAGGCTAGGAAGCGCAATGCGAAGATCATGGGTAATGTGATTGACGAACTGACCGATCTCATGGAAGAGAATCCTGACGCGATGGAGAAGATGATGAAAAAGGACTTTGCGCGATGGGATAAAGAGATCAAAGCTAACAAGGCGAATGGAGAAAAATGAGATTTCTTTGCTACATATTTGGGTGCAGTGTGGATAAGTGGGGATGCGACTGCAAACGATGCGGGGCGCAGTATGGGCGATGGGATTATTTACGAGGGAACTTTTGGAACAGGGAAAGTTGAAGGGAGAGGAATAATGCGTGTCATATTCCTCGACTTCGACGGTCCTATTATCCCAATCATGTCGCACAAGAATCCTCGCGTCTCAGGGAAAGGCTCTCAGGCTTGGCCGAGTTGTGTTGACGCTCTCAACCGCATCACAGATGCTACGGGCGCTAGGATAGTAGTATCTAGTACATGGCGTGCCGATGGATTTATGAAGACTAAGAATCGGTTAAAGGAGTGGGGTGTCACAGGGAAGATGATTGGCATGACTCCAGACCTTGCTAATCGTGGTCCTGTCCTCTGGAATTCCGTTCCGCGCGGTTTGGAAATAGCGGCATGGATTAAGCAGTACACAGAAGATCGTGAGCCTGTCGAATCATTCGTAATCCTAGACGACGACAAGGATATGGAGCATCTTATGCCTCATCTGATTCATACACCGTTTGAGGTTGGTCTAACCGAGTCAGACGCGGAAGAGGCAATAAAGAGATTGAATTGTGCGTGAGAGCGGCGGCTCCTACACCGGGAAGGGTATTCGGAGCCGCGCTTTTGGGAGAGAAGAGCCTGAGGGAGCAGGCCGCTAGGCGGCAATGGGAACCGCACTAGGACAATAGTAAAGACCATCGGAATTGATGTCAAGGCTTGATCCACTCAGCCAGCTTCTTCCGTATAAACACCCATACAGACATAGACTTGAACTCTTTTTCCTGGTCCTCTACGATTTTGTGGAAGAGTTTGAGTTCGCCTTCTTGAGCCTTGATTACACCTTCCCAAATCTTCATTTCCTTACGGAGATGTGCTATTTCCTTTTGCGCCTGATCCCGCTGCTCGCGTAGGACATCCTCTGTGCTATGCTTGCCCATGATCTTGTTCTTATCATCTTTTGTTAGGGCGATGTGCTGGTAGAATTTTCCCTGAGAATGGTTGTAAGAATGGAATCCGAACGCCTTCTTCTGCGCATTGGTTACTGGATACGTCCCTAGCAATGATCCGTCTGGCAACCCCATTGTCTGCTCATAACCGCGTCTCGAATTACATAGGCGGCAGGCAGAACAAAGATTTTCAGGGGCGTTTGTCCCGCCTTGAGCTTGGGGAATGATGTGCTCTATTGTGCATTGGTCCGCAACCGGCTCAGCACATAGGCGCGTAGGAATACCGCACCAGTGACACTTACTCCCTTCGGCAATCCACAAAGCCTCACGCTTGCGGTTGTGAGTGCTCTGCCAGACAGTTTTAACAGGAGGAACGATTGCTAGGTTTGTTGGATTCGTACTCATGCATGGATTCTATCATAGGAGGCGCAGGATAATTAAGAGAATTTATGGAGCGGGAGACGCGGCTCGAACGCGCATGTCCTAAGACGGAGGTTTGGAAGACCTCTGGGCAACCATTACCCAACTCCCGCTTGAAATGGTGGCGGATGACCGGCTCGAACGGTCTACCTCAGTCTTATCAGGACTGCGCTCTTAATCCTACGGTGAGCTAATCCGCCAAACTGGGGCCGATTGAGGGCCTCGAACCCTCTTCCTCTCCCATACCAAGGGAGTACACGTCCACATGTGCTTAACCGGCAAAACACCCCAGAGTCAGGGGTACAGCATCCCTGCGTTATGACCTCCGAGAGCTTCTAACCCTCAGACTCCGAACTTATGGTGCGGACGGCAGGACTCGAACCTGCGGTGAAATGGGTGTAGACCATCCGATTTAGCCGCTAATCTACGTCCGCACATCTGGCGCTGCCGAGAGGATTTGAACCTCCATAATCAACCTTCGGAGGGTTGCTCTCTTTCCGTTGAGATACGGCAGCAAAACTATGGTGACGCCCGTGGGACTCCAACCCACATAATCTTCGTTAGGACCGAAGTTCTCTATGCATTGAGATAGAGCGCCAAAACTGGGGAGGCTACAGGGAATCCAACCCTGATTCACGCTTTAGAAGAGCGTCGTCTTATGCATTAGACGATAGCCTCATTGGTGGGACGGGTGAGATTTGAACTCACGTTTATGACGACTTAAAAGGTCGTTGCCAAACCAGACTAGGCGACCGTCCCGTTAAAAGTGTTTGGTGAGCCGCAGAGGAATCGAACCTCTCTCTGAAAATTAAGAGTTTTCTGCTTCGCCAACAAAGCTTGCAGCCCACATGGTAGGGGTGGAAGGAATCGAACCTTCGGACGGTCTCTTATAAGGAGACTGCTGGTGCCAACACTAGCTACACCCCCAAAAACTAATCACGGCAGGATGGTGTTGCGCCATCGGTTTAGGTTTAAACCGCCGTGAACTTGGTAGCACGTCTGGACTCGAACCAGTTTACGGCTTTATGAGAGCCGCTTTCCGCCTTGGATACGTGCCAAATCTGGCAGGGGATACAGGACTCGAACCCGTAAATTCTGCTCTGGAGGCAGACGTTTTGCCATTAGACTAATCCCCTATTGTCAAAGAACTCCAACAAAAAACCCTCGCTCTAGGCGAAGGTCTGTGTACCACAAATGCACTCAGACCCTCATACGCAAGTTCCCCAAATGACCCGCTTCCCGGTCATGGTTATGGATCTCACGGATTTGGTCCTGATCTGCATATTCAATCCTTCCGACTGCGACTGCACGATCTTCTGCGGTGTAAAATCAATGTACACCACTTCGAGTCCTAACGCAAGCATAAAAATCGGTACGTGAAAAATAATGTCGTCAGATGGATCGCTTGATCGAAGCCGATTAAAGTGAAGAACCAGTGGCGCATCTCTTTCTTCCACAAGTAGGACGTTCCACGAGATGTGAAGTAGTCTGTCACGAAATGGAATAGGAGTGTGACGCATCCAAACTTCCATCCAAAGACAAAGAATGGTGTAGAGTACACAAGGCAGTGAAAGAAGAGCCAACGGTTATCCTTTGACTTATTGATCGCCATCTTGTCCGATTGTAGGACGAAATCAGATACAAAGTGCATCCAGATTAGAGCTACGATATACATGTTTACTCCTGAAAAAATAGGGAGTGCGAATATTCCCGCACCCCCTGCTCACAATCGGTTGTTGTTAGTCGTCTGTTTCAACAGCCAGAGGCTCATCCACGCCGATGAACTGAGCGATGACCTGTGGAACGGACGCATCGAATCCAACCACGTCCATCTGTCCCGCATCGGTAGGATCGGCAATCGTGAACTCGTTCGATACCATTCCCATGACGATCAACTTGGCGTCGATCTTCATCTTGTTGCGGTATTCCTGCAAAGCAACGGTTGGGTGCTTGGTTCCTGCCCACGTTTCAGAGTCAGTGATGACCATGAACACGTCCGCAGGGATCTTCTTCTCCAAAGCATCGATCATTGGCAAAGCGCAGTCTGTTCCACCGAAAGGCAAATCAGAAGTGTACCGGCAAGCAGCTTTCAAAGTCATATCAGGAGTCAATTCCAACTTCGTGACACCAGAGCCATATCCTTGGCTAGACCATGCAGAGCGGGATGTGCCGTTCGTGAATCCAGCGATGTAATACTCGTCCTCCGTCTTCATGGTTACCATTGCCATAGCAGCAGCAGCCTCACGAGGAGTCAATTGACTTCCGGCAACATATCCGCTTCCCATCGAACCGGAAACGTCAAGGCCGATGTAGAACCTCTTTCCGGTCTTTGGTGCGTTGGCAAAAGAAGCATAGAAAGCCTTCTCTAGAGCGTTTACAACACGCGGTACAGGAGACCATGACAAGTTGCCTTTGAGTCCATGACCGCACTTGTAGACAGATTGTGCCATCAGCACAGAGATAGGATGAATCCGTGCCTTGTGGAGCAGTTCTGCGTCCTCAAGGCGCTTTCCTACCATCTTTGCCGCCTCACTGTTTGGCGAGACTAGTCCGATGGAAGTCATCTTTCCAAGGTTGCGAATCATGGCCGTCATTGGCATCTTCTGAAGCAATGCATCCCATACCTCAATATGAGACAAGAACTCGGTAGGAATGCACTCACGCGGAAGATCGTAATCCGCAATGAGACTAACCAGTTCCTTGATTCCCGTTTGAGGAGTGAGGCGCTTTGCCTTTTCAAATGCCCACACCGGAAGAACAGCCTTTGACGGATGAGGATCGTCACCAACAGACTCCCATCCCTTCACAGCCCAATTCAAAAGAATCTTATGGTCAGGCTGCAACTCAGGGTTGGCATGACTCAGGCGCAAAAGGTCTGCGTTTGACCATCCGTTACGCGACTGGTACTTTGCAAGTTGGTAAGCCAACTTGTCAGCAGGCTTAGACAGATACCAATCAGCCACTCCACCACGCAGCGCCCTTCCCCAACCCCGTAGGCTCTGCACGTACTGTGCAAAGGAAAACAGGTGTGTGGGAATTCTCGCCACGTCTGACAGCTTGCTCAGGGCGTATGCGGATACATCCTTGCGCTTGTCGGCAACAGCCAAAGCCAATGCAAACAACGCAGGATCATTCTTCGGCGCACGGCCAGCATGACTGATTTGGGCAACCGTGTTGACAAACCGGATGCCATCCTCAGCCAAAGCAGACTTGAGGCCATCGATGTTGGTCTTGGTCAGATCGCGCTCTGATGCGTAGTATGATCCGCCCTCAGTTCCCAGTACAAGGAACCTCTCAAGCCGGGTCCATGGCGTCACAGCAAACACGAATCCGCCAGCGGAGTTCTTCACTTGGTTTTTGTTTGGAAGTGCCTCAGTCTGAGGCGTGGTGGATGGATCAATTACATTGGTGATATAGTTCTTCATTCGTCTTTCTCCCGGTCATAAGGATAAAATTGGAACGGCTTTGCCGCTCGACCCTTATGGACATTCAATGCAGGATAAATAGTGCCCACCGTGCGCCTTTCGGCATTCTATTCGTAGTAGAGAACAGTGAACTTCCGACCCTGCAAACTTATTGTCAGAACAAATAGCGGATTTGGATTGTCCTTGCGGACAGCCATTCACCTTGCGGTGTAGCGGATTTGAACCGATAACCAAACCCATCCGGCTCTGACAAACTTAAGTGCGAATAAATGGTTGAAGTCGAATACGCCTTTCGGCATCCAGACGCTCTACCAACTGAGCTACATCGTATTACTACGACGATGGGAATCGAACCCATGACATTCATGTTGAGATAATCAACTTCTTTCGACTCGCACTTTGAAACACTGCATGGATAAAAACAACCAGCCAGCGGTTTTATCTTAGAAGGATAACGCTGAGCCAAACGACCCATGCAAAACTTATCACGCCAAGGATTTTACCGCCATCCTCTTAATGATTCTCCAGACAGATTGCTTGTGTATCCCAACGTTCTTGGCAATTTCTGTCTGTTTAATCCCTTTGCCATGCATCGCGAGAATGTTAGCGATCACATCAGAGCCAAGAAAATTTAGGCCCGATCTATTTTTCGCTATCATGTCGTGAACATTGTCACCCTGCGTACCTACAAACAAATGTTCTGCCCTAACGCAAGCCGGATTATCGCAGCGATGCAGGACTTGTAATCCAGCATCAAACTCGCCAAAACTCTCGCGATACGAAAATACGTGTGCGCTTACAAGTTTACCACCTGATCTCCAAGAGGAAGGACGAAACTGCCCATAGCCATCTAAATTCCTACGTGCAGTCCAAACCCAACAGTCCCCGTTTGGACCATGCCCAGCCGATTTATCAACCTTACTCCAAAACCTATCTGTGGCTGAAACTTCGGCTATGAAACCCATGATTCACTCTCCATTGGTACGGATAAATAATCAGACAGCGATATTTACAAGGTAACGCTGGCTTCCGACCCGTACAAAAAACTGCACGAACAAAAATTGAACTTCGCGTTGACGTGGGACTCGAACCCAATATCCAGATTACTCTGGCGCTTTAGCCATTAAGCTACGCCCCCAGTTTGGCGGAGGATAACGAAATTCGGACGGCTCGTGCAAAACTTAAAGCGAGAACAAATAGCGAACTGGATGTTTAGGCGTCCTGCCATTAGACGACCGGGGAAGTCGATTCGTTATTGGTTCCCCAGACGGGACTCGAACCCGTATAACCCGCTCCATAGGCGATAATCCAACTCTTCCGGCTCTCGCTTACTTATTTCCGGTGGTAGCCGTCCTGTAACCTAGCTACAAGGCTCGATACTCTGAGACCTAATTCGTCAGGATGGTCATGTTTCCATTCCTGCACCGAAGCTCAAACTCAACATTTCCAACCTTACATCAAACTCTGCGCAATTGCAAGCACTATTTTTGCTTGCATGTGAAAATCTTTGGTACGCCCCTCCCGACTTGAACGGGAACCTGACACTTTCGTAGAGTGCCGCTCTTTCCATTAAGCTAGAGGCGCACATTCGCCAAACCTAGTAACTGGCATAATCGTGCTGTACATCGCTTCAGTGAAAGCCCACAAAGCGCAAGGAAGAAAACTATCGAAAAATTCATCTTCCTCCATATCGTCAACTTCTGTGTTGTTATTCACGTAATCCTTGAAGCGCGTGAGAAACCAAATATCAGGCGTGCAGCGCGGTAGCGTTCTCTTGATACACTCGGATGCTTCCTGTATTGTTATATCCCTCATCGCTACTCCTAATAGATGGTCGGGGTGGTGGATCACGATACCACAGCCTCTAGTTCCCAAAACTAGTGCTCTTCCTTTGAGCTACACCCCGTTAAACTGGTCGGAATGGCAGGATTTCGACCTGCGATCTCTCGCTCCCGAAGCGAGCGCGTTAAGCAGACTACGCTACATTCCGATGGTGGCACTGGCGGCTATCGAGACCGCGACACGGACCTTTTCAGAGTCCTGCTCTACCATTCTGAGCTACAGTGCCGTACAAAACTGGTGGACCAGGAGGGGCTTGAGTCCTCGAACTTCACCTTGCAGGGGTGACGCATTACATCTATGCTACTGGCCCGTTAAAATGGGGCGGCTAGGGAATTTTGAAATCCCGACATCCGATGCCACAGACCGGCGTTCTGCCTCTGAACTATAGCCGCCATGAACTTTGGTGGAGTCGGATTGCGTAGCACTCGCCCCGTGTCCCCTAGCCCGTTAAGCCATGTGCTCCACGCTTAACGGATTGGCTTCCTCAGCCACTTGGAGCCGAATGTCGGAATCGAACCGACCGGGCAGGAGATACAAGCTCCCGCTGCTACTCAGAGCATTCGGCAAACTTACGAAAACTGCAACTTCGTTTCTCCTTTTGAGTCGGAATACAAATACTTTTCCCACGCCCCAACTTCAAGCGCCATGGAACGTAGCAATCCACGTCCTGTGTGAACTGTTGCCGGAAGAGGCTTACGGAGCAGTTTCATTCCTGCCTCCTCTGGCGTCCTGTCTGCCTTACGATGGTTGTCTTTTCGGCAGCAAGTTACTAGGTTAGACCAGTCGTTCTTTCCTCCACGGGATCTTGGTTGAATGTGATCTAACGTCAGTTCATCACCTTTGAATTGCTGTCCACAATATCCGCACCTATGACCGTCACGGATATAAATGTTCTTGCGACTGACAATTTGAAGGCGTATAGGAATATGCCGATATGTCCTAAGCCGGATTACAGATGGTAGAGTTATACCCGGATAGACTTCTATCCGTGTAGGTTGCTCAACCATTGCAGCACCCTTACAAATCAACGTGAGAGCACGACGCGCTGGAACTATCCTGATCGGCTCATACGAGGCGTTAAGGACCAAAACCGGCTTTTTCATCAACGTGCTCATCACGTACCTCAATCCGTAGCTTGACTCTCTTGAAATGGGGCTGGCAACAGGATTTCAACCTGTGTGTTCTGACTTACGGGGTCAGCGCCTAAGCTCTCGGCCATACCAGCATGTTTACGTTTTGCCACTACAACCTTGTGTACCTCTCGGAAGTCGGCACTCATCAAAATCATCTTATGTTCCATGTCGGCTACTATTCCTAATATGGAGCGGGTGGAGGGTGACGATCCCTCTTCCTTCTCGTTGGCAACGAGACTATCTACCGTTGATATACACCCGCTTACTGTTTGGCAGGATCGCAAGGATTCTAACCTTGATAATTGCCTCCAAAGGGCAATGTCCTAACGTTGAACGACGATCCCACGTTAATCTTTGGCACCCCGTTGACGATTTGAACGTCAATTAACTGAGTCAGAGTCAGTCGTCCTGCCGTTGAACGAACGAGGTACTTCTTACTAAAGGCTGTGCGAGTAGGATTCGAACCTACGGTGGAGGATAAACCTCTCGATATTAACAGTATCGTCCCTGCTACCTCTCGGGTATCGCACATCAAAACTTTGTATCGTTCCTTTCGAGATAACATGCCGCCTTCAGGAAAATATCTGCCTTTATACGGAGTTTCTCGATGCTGTCATCAAATTTTCCTAGCAGCGTATTACAGCGATAGCACAGCAAGCCGCGAAGGTTTCCTGTTACATGGCAGTGATCTCGGTTCAACATTCGGCGTGGTACGCTACCGCAAATATCACAACTTCCGTGTCGATTGAATACGTAGTGAGCCATTTGCTCGTCTGTCATATTGCGAAGCGGTTTTCCTGTTTTACATCTTGCACCGTCCCATTTTTTCTGCGCGATAGTACATGCCCACCGCCTTGATCTACCCTTACCATTATTTTTCAGTTTCACTTTCACGCGACCACAAAACGCACAATCTGCCGTCTTCATATCTTCATCAACATTGCTAATAACGTGAATCGCTTTCCCCATTGCTACTCCTACGCACTAAGGCCCGATTCGTTGGTTTGAACCGGGCCTCTTCAGTTTTATTCGCTATGCGAGTAAAAATCCTACTGAGACCCTATCCTGCACTTCCGCGATTACCGGCTGGCTGCGTCGGTGCTTGTGTCGCGGTATGTGTGGTAAAGGTCATCATGTTTTTCACTATATCCTTGTTCGTTTTCAAATGTCAAGCAGTTTGTGATTTATTTGTGCGGGCCGGGTACGAAACCGGCATACAGGTCGTTCCCCCAATCTTCCTCACCTTATCTTATCTCGTGGGGGATGAATATCACGATAAGGTTTAGCGTGTCGCTCCACGCCGCCGCACAAACTCACAAACTTTGTATCCACAACAGGAATATCAAAATTATCCACCAAAACATCTTGGTTGCTACCTTGACTACAAATCCTATTGCGATCTGCGTTCTCGTCATACGTTCTCGAAATGGTGTCCTTGGAGGGTGCTTACCCCGCGTTATCCGGTAGAGAGCCGGAGTTCCTAAACGTTGGAAGACAAGGACATAAACTTGGCGCTGCCGACGAGAATCGAACTCGCATTAAATTCAACCGCTTGAAAGACGGTGCTCAGATACCAGTACCGAGAACGGCAGCACAACTATGGCGATCCCACGGGGAGTCGAACCCCGAACGCATCTTAGACAGAGATGAATCATACCGTTAGACCATGGGACCGTAAACTTGTTGCTGTTACTTTTTATATCACATCTTAGTGAAATAAGTAAACGCAAAAATAGAGAAATATTGACATTTAATCGTATACATGGTAGGATTAAATAAATGTTGAATACGACAAAATTTCGTCTCTATCCCACCTTTGAGCAGGAAAATTTACTTGTATGCCAGTTTGGATGTGCTCGTTGGACGTGGAATTGGGCTTTGGCGGAAACGCAGAAAGTGTACAAGGAAACCGGAAAAAGTCTCACATTTGTTGCAATGGCGAATCGTTTGCCTGAATTGAAAACAGAACATGAATGGATGAAAGACGCATACGCGCAAGTCCTTCAATCATCAATTCGTAATTTGGCAGCAGCGTTCCAGAACTTCTTTGAGAAGAGGGCTAGATATCCACGATTCAAATCTAAGCATAGAAAACAGTCGATTCAGTATCCGCAACACGTTAAAATAGACGGGAGTATAATAAATCTTCCTAAAGTTGGCAAAGTTAAGGCTGTCATACACCGTGAGATTGTTGGACGAATCAAGACGGTCACGGTGAGCAAGAATCCATGCGGCCACTACTACGCTTCGATTCTTACCGATGATTCTATTCCTGTTCCTCCTATTTCTATCGAAGGGAAGGCAATCGGTGTAGACGTAGGTTTAACGCATTTAGCAATTACTAGCGATGGATCGAAGTTTAATAATCCTCGCTGGATTGCCAAGTCAGAAAAGAATCTAAAGCGTAAGCAGCA
>Ga0302277_1003682_pt1 | contig 10411 bp, 8 predicted proteins | sample III_Bog_N3_1_FD_198759 | JGI IMG/M metagenome (GOLD analysis project Ga0302277, IMG submission 198759) | Peat permafrost microbial communities from Stordalen Mire near Abisko, Sweden - III_Bog_N3_1 | ecosystem: Environmental > Terrestrial > Soil > Wetlands > Peat | place: Sweden: Abisko... | reverse complement strand
AGAAATTCAAATTAAGCAATTAGAAACTTTGTTTGCGAATTATGCTGCATATACAGAGAAGCTGAAAAAATTAGTTGATTTATCAAATTCGGCTGATGAATCTTCAACAAAGATTGAAGCTATCATCAAACAACTTACCGCAAGAAAAAAAGAAATTGATGAAACGTATTATGAAATATTCGGGTATACAACTACTGATGAAGCGTCTGGTGTAATAACTATTATTACGGGGAAGAAAGATGAGCTGGAAAAATCGTACACCGAACTAAAAAGCAACTTAGATGATTTCGCGGTCAAGAAAAATAAGGAATTCAATGATACTTTGACAAAGTGGAAGGATGAGTATTCAAGTACCCTTAACAAAATAGAGTCGCTTCTGCCCAATGCTCTGACTGTCGGATTGAGCTATGCCTATTCAGACAAAAAAGATGCTGAGATAAAAGAAAGTGCAGCGCTTGAGAAAGATTTCAAAAAATATGTAGGAGGGCTTATTTTTATATCTTTTATACCATTTGTGATTAGCATATACCTGTTAATCACTGGCGTTACTCTAGATGCTGCGATACTCAAAATGCCTCGTTTGGTACTCTCTATTTTCCCCTTGTATATTCCCGTATTGTGGGTTGCATACTCAGCTAATCGAAAAATGAACCTGTCTAAGCGACTAATTGAGGAGTACACACACAAAGAAGTTTTAAGTAAAACATTTGAAGGCCTGTCAAAACAAATTCAGAGCATCGAGGATGCTGATATTTCCGCTGATCTAAAAACAAGGCTCCTTTACAATATATTAGAAGTTAGCTCTGAAAATCCTGGCAAGTTGATATCCGACTATAACAAGTCAGATCATCCTCTAATGGATGCCCTCGACAAAAGTGTAAAGCTAACTAATGCGATAGATCATCTTTCAAAAATCCCGGGGATGTCTAAGTTGGTTAACGTGTTAGACAACAAATCAAAAAAGGTTCTGGAAAAGGAAGCGAAAAAAGCGGCCTCTGGAATTGATAAAGTCGATCCAGATGCTTAGATAATCTTTACCTTCGAGAAACATAATTATCTTTTAGACAGCAGCTTCCCGAAGAACTTCTGGTCTACGTTCAGCAATAGCGATAAGAGTTTTGGCCGCACCGCTAGGTTGACGGCGGCCTTGTTCCCAATCTTGCAAGGTGCGCACGGAAACGCCAAGCAGTTTTGCAAAGGCGGACTGTGGTAAGCCGGATTTCATGCGCGCAGAGACAACAGGAGGGATGGCAACCTTGTGGATTTTTCCGGCACGCCCTGCTTTCATTTGATGCACGGATTCCAGCAATTCTGCGCCAAGGTTGCGTTTTGCGTCGCGCGTTTGCAATTCTTTCTCTGTCATGGGCATGATATTTCCTCCTTCACAGCCTTTAATATATGGGCAGGTATATTTTCGTGCGCGTTCTTCGCGTAGATCAACAACAGCCAGATCGTGCCATCCTTAAGCGTGTTGTAGTAGATGATACGAACACCACCACTTTTTCCAGTTCCTTTGCGTGCCCATCGTACTTTTCGGCAACCGCCAGAACCACGCACTACATCACCTGCGTCATAGTGCTCTGCGATCCATGCAGCGAATTCGCCGCGCTCGTCCTCTGTCCAATAATCGGTAACGTATCGACTGAAAACTTCAGATTCTGCGATGGTTAGCATAGGTGGATTGTACGGCAAAGCCGTATATTGTCAAGTTGATTGGCGGGCTTGATTCAGTGGTAGTTCGATCAGACTCAACTCACATTACTCTATCCACTCCCGCCCGACCACTTCAAGTTTTTTATTGAATCGATAAACAAGTGGTACACCCAAAGGGATCTCGATCTTCGAGATCGCCTCTGGGGCGATTTTTTCCAAATACATGACTAGGCTACGCAGGGTGTTGCCATGACTAATCACCAGCAGGCTCAGATTGGCAGTGATGCGCGACGCCAACACTTGGTGCCAATAGGGAAGCAGGCGCTGCTGGCAATCAGAAAGACTTTCGCTGCAAGGTAGCAGCGCCGGATCAAGTTCCACATACAGCGGATCAAAGCGTGGATGACGGGGATCGCTTAATTCAAGCGGTGGTGGTTTTTCTAAGTACCCCCGCCACCAGCGCCGCAACCTTTGCTCGCCCCAGATAGTTAATATTTCGTGTTTGTTCAAACCCTGTAATTGACCGTAGTGGCGCTCGTTCAAGCGCCAGGTTGAATAGCGCGATATGGATGGATGACAAGTGGCGGCCAGTAGACTGTCGGCTGTTTGATGTGTGCGCTGCAACACCGAGGTATGTACTTCGTCAAATACCAAACCTGCTGCAGCGAGATGTCGACCGGCTGCGGCGGCCTGTGCGATGCCCTGTTCGGCCAACGGAATGTCAGTCCATCCGGTGAAACGACCGCTCATATTCCAACAGCTATTGCCGTGCCGGATCAGCACCAGCGTGTGCTCTGCCGCCGCACTCACTCGGCCGACTCCATCAGCACATGGGCCAAGTGGTGGTGATCATCCCATGCTTCCAGATGCCAGCCTTGTCCATCGAAACGGAACCAGTTAAGGGCGCAGTTTGGTATGGCAAAATCTCGCGGTGTATGCAGTGGCCTCCCGGTTGCCTTGCGGTAGATGATGTCAAGTACACCGGCGTGGCTGATGGCGGCGATCAACTGACCACTGTGGTGGCTTGTCAGATGATCTATCACATCACAGACGCGTTTGGAAAAATGAACCATTTTTTCGCCGCTATTAAAATCATATTCGAGGTCACGCGCCATATAGTAGGCGTAGGCTTCTGGATAGCGATTTTTCCCTTCTTCTGCCGTGATGCCCTGGAATATACCGTAATGGCGTTCGCGCAACTGAGGCATGTTTCTGACTTCAAGCCCACGCCTTGCGGCAAGCATCGTAGCCGTATCATAAGCTCGCTTCAGGTCGCTGCTGTAGATGGTGCTGAAATTATAATGGGCAGCGTTAAAGGCCATCGCCAACGCCTGGTTGTGACCTGTCTCATTGAGTGGGATGTCGGTTTGCCCCTGGATGCGTTTGGCGACGTTCCAGTCGGTCTCACCATGTCTTATGAAGCAGATTCGGGTAGTCTTGGCAGTCATGAGGTTAGCGAACTAACTATTTGCGCTTACTGCTGAGATTTCGAATAGGATTTAAAGCGATTGCGCCCCTCAGATTTTGCCGCATACATCGCGGTATCCGCACATCTTAACAAGCCTTCCAAGGTGGTTGCATCATCTGGATAAATGGCAATGCCAACGCTTGCTGAAATGTAATAACTGGTTTCGTCATTTATAAATAAAAATGGGCGTGCCATTTCCTGAACGATTTTATTCGCTATCCGTTGAGCCTGAGTGACGTTTCCAATTTCTGGCATGATGACGGTAAACTCATCTCCACCCAGACGAGAGACGGTATCTGCCTCGCGAACGCAACCATTTATGCGCTGTGCTGCTTCCATCAACAAGGCATCACCATTGGCATGTCCTAAATTGTCGTTAATTTCCTTAAAGTGATCCAAATCGATAAATAGAAGTGCGGTCGGGAATTTAGTACGGTGCGCCATCTTAATCGCCTGACCTAGTCGGTCATGAAAAAGCCGACGGTTAGGGAGGTTTGTTAGAGGATCATAATTCGCCTGCCATTGGATCAGGTCGTCCTTTTCTTTCTTGTCCGTGATGTCCGAGAATTGCGCCACATAGCGATACACGCTGCCATCGGTGTGACGAAGGACGACAATATGAGTCGTTTTTGTGTAAACGCTACCATTTTTATGCCGATCTAAAATCTCTCCTTGCCAATGGCCGTCGTTCAGAATGGCCTGCCACATCTGTTGGTAGAACGCCTTGTTGTGTTGCCCGGATTGCATCAACTTTGGATCTTTTCCAAGCACTTCATCCCGAGTGTAACCAGTGATACGAGTGAATGCTGGATTCACATCCACGATAAGATTATTCTCGTCTGTCACTACAATGGCATCAGCGTTAGATTGGTATATTGCAGCGGCCAACTTCATCGATTTTTCTGAACGGCTTAATGCTTCTGACATCTGGTTGAATGCACCGGTAAGCTCACCCACCTCGTCCCGGCTGTTTTTCTCCAGTGTTATCGGGACAAAGTTTTCCAGGCTGCCACTGAACTGCATGGACTCCATCGTGGATTGGAGCTTTTTGATGGGATGCATAAACCGGCGTATCAGCCAACTGATTGATAAAAACAGCAGGATTTGCAGCACAATCTGTCCTGCCCATAGCAAAACTTTGGTGCGTTCGACCGTTTTAAAATCATCAGTCATATCGATACTGATACTCGCAGCGCCATTAACAGAGCCCACTTCCACATGGTGGCACATCAGGCAGTTGGTGCCGCGAAAATTGGTGCTCACGATAAATGGTACTACTGCACGCAGCGTTGGTGTGTTCTTACCTTCTGCCAAGAGGAACTGGGTACGCTTCGATATTAGTGCGCGTCTGTCCATGTCGTCCTTGACTTGTTCTTCAGGCAGGCCGATGCCGAACTGATCCTGAACCTGCTTGGCGCGAACGATGCGCAATTCCTTCACATTTTCGGATGATCCCATCTTCGCTATGAAAAGACGGCGGTTCTCGGGGTTGGAAATCATGCCCGTAACCATCAGCATGTTCAGGCCGTTGATTACGCCATCGGCAGAGACTGTGGCACGCCTTTCGGCCCCATCCAATATCTCTCCTTTAATGTATTCCATTACCCAGAAATGAGCAAAAGACAATGCAACGATCAACATTACCTGAATTGGGATGTTGAGCTTGATTCCAATGCCGAGCGAATTCCAATAATCTTTCATCTCTATTGGCCGTTTATTAATTCTGTTCCTGAGTATTCATGTCCGGTGCTCATTCATTGCCAGCTTCACCATCCGTTGCGCGACCATGGATATTGATCGCAGGAATGCGGTGTACCAGCCAGAATGCCAGCACCATGAATGCAACTATAAACCACTGGCTATCGTGAATGGCATCGACCATGGCATTCCGTGCTCCAGCTAATAAAATTATTGCATCATACCCGGCCAAATGTACCACATCGAGAAACTTTGCCGCACTCACATGGTTGACCAATATTTGCGGATCGTCCAGCCAGGATGCCCATTGGCTACCGTGATTGGTCTCCAACATATGGTTGACTTTCGAGACGTATAAATTTGAAATTAGTGAACCTACCAGCGCTGTACCCAGCATGCTACCGACCATCCGCATTGACTGTAGCATGGCAGTAGCCACTCCCAATTGTGTTCGTGGCGCGCTGACTTGCGCTAATAGAGTTAAATTTGGCAATAGCAGACCGAGGCCCAAGCCGCCGAGCATCATGGCAACAGCAATCATCGCATGTGGTGTGCTTATGGTGGTCTGTGTTAGGGCTAAGGCGGCTATCAAGAAGAAACCAAGGCCAACATACAGAATTACGTTCGGCGAATGCAGACGGGTCACGATGCGTCCATTTACGATGCTGCCTACTGTGATGAAAACCGCCAGAGGCGTGATCAGCAAGCCAGCTTGGTTGGGTGAAAGCCCAAAGCCGCCCTGAAACATTAGCGGCGTGTAATACATTACCGCAAACATACAAAAGCCCATCATTATTGACAGTGCGAATAAAGGGCCGAGGATGTGGTGCGTGAACATGTTCAAAGGCAGTACAGGGTTCTCGCAACGGCGCTCCCACCAAATTAGAGTGATGCAAGAAACCACCCCGACCGATCCTAGAGCGATCAACAGCAGCGCTGGCTTATGTTGCGGTAGCCATTCAACCAAAAGCTGCAAGCAACCCAGCGTCATTGCTATAAGCAACGAGCCGAACCAGTCCAACGGCGAAGGGGGATGTTCCGAGTGGCGAATTCTGGGCAGGAAATACCAGACAAAGCCCAAGCTTGCTATCCCGACAGGCAGATTGACGAAGAATATCCAGCGCCAACCCCAATATTCTGCCAAGTACCCACCTAATGAGGGGCCAATGGCATTGGCCAGGCCGAAAGCGCTGCTAAACAAAATTTGCCAACGCAGGCGCTCGTGCGATTCCGGGAATAGATCGGGAACGCAGGCAAACAAAGTGGCCACCAGCATGCCGCCACCTATTCCCTGTAATGCTCTGGCCAAAACCAGTTGCAGCATGCTTTGCGCCATGCCACACAACATTGAAGCCAGAGTGAAAAGGATAATGGCGGCAATCACGAACGGTTTGCGGCCGTGTTCGTCGCCCAACTTGCCGAAGATGGGAACTGTAATGACCGAGGTCAGGAGATACGAGGTTCCCACCCATGCATAGAGGTCAAAACCGTTGAGTTCGGCTACCACGGTCGGCAGCGCCGTGCCGATTACCGTCTGGTCGAGTGCCACCATGACGAGCACGAAACAAAGCCCCAGCATTGCCAACAGTCTCTGGCGAAAATCTCGTGGAGACACGATACTACCCTCTGCCTTCAATTACTCCACCTATCGCCCAATCAATAATTTTCTTTGTGTAATTATGCCATGACTAGCCAGATTTTCTGCTGAGTAGGATAAGTAACTTAGAAATTCGTTTTATCTAAAAAATATATCATCCGATTGAACTTTTTCATAAATCACAATCTTAGGGATAACCTAAAAATAAGGTCGCAGTGATTAATAATCAAAAATATCTCTATATTCGATTCTGGCTTGGCGTTGAATGTATCTGGTTATGTATTGTCAATATTCATGCTCGAGGAAATAAATGAAATTACTACACATTAAGTGTTATTTTGTGGCATTCGCTTTTTTTTGCGTTTCATTTCTTAGTGGTTGTGCCACAGGTTTTAACACCAACTCCGGTCAACACGATCAAGGGGTAGCTGTGCCTCCAGTCAACGCGGATACATTACGTCGCAGTGAAGAAGAGGCGCGCAAACGGAAAGAAGAAAGAATTCGTCAGCAGGAAGAAGCCAAGCAAAATATAGAAAATGATAAACGGAAAGCCGAGGCCGAACAACAAGAGATAAAAGCGAAACAAGAGCAGCAACGTCAAGCAGCGGAGCGTATAAGTAGTGCATCTGCAACTGATATGCCACCACTGGCAAAGCAGTACGGTTGTATAGCTTGCCATGCAATTGACAAGAAGGTGGTTGGCCCTGCATGGATGGATGTGTCTAAAAAATACAAGGGACTCACCCAATATACGTATCGCTACCGGGAGTACCCTCTGGAAGCAGGACTGATGTTGAAAGTATCCATGGGGGGTAATGGTAGCTGGGGTTCCGTTCCCATGATTGCTAATGATCCTGGCGGCGTACACCAAGCTGACATTGGAGAGCTGGTCAAGTTTATTCTGGCGCTGTCCAAGTAAACGGGTACCGAGCTGCCGGAGAAGTAGGCGAGAGCGAGTGCCATCAAAATTAGGGGATTAATATTGAGGCCATAGCAGGCGGCGGAATATGTGGTATAAAATGCTCCCGCCGAGCGCCCTTAATTCGTTTGAATCCGTTTGTTATGTGGTAAGAAACATAATTCACCAATCAGCACGAGGCTCGCTGCGATGCGGGCCTTTTTCTTTGTCGGCGGGTGCAGAAAAAACATAGCCGTCAAACACCTCATCCACCCGAGCTGCCACCTTTGAGCGCTATTGCGTAAAAACTATCAAAATCATGGCACCCAGTTTAGGACTCTCCGCACAACAAACCCTCCGCGATGTTTTTGGCTATGCGGCTTTTCGCGGCGCGCAGCAGGCCATCGTTGAACACATTGTGGCGGGCGGCGATGCACTGGTGCTGATGCCGACTGGAGGTGGCAAGTCCTTGTGCTACCAGATTCCTGCTTTATTGCGTTCGGGTGTCGGCATTATCATATCGCCGCTGATCGCGCTGATGCAGGATCAAGTGGATGCGCTCAAGCAGCTGGGCGTGCAAGCCGCTTTTCTGAACTCAAGCCTTGATGCCGATGCGGCACGCGAGGTGTGGGGAAGCTTGCTGCGCGGGGAGTTGAAGTTGTTGTATGTGGCGCCTGAGCGTCTGATGACGGAAGGTTTCCTAAACCTGTTGGAACGCTTGCAAGAGGGTAGTGGGCTGGCATTGTTTGCCATAGACGAAGCCCACTGCGTCTCACAATGGGGGCATGATTTCCGTCCCGAGTACCGCGCGTTGACTGTGCTGCACGAACGCTTCCCCACGGTGCCGCGCATCGCGCTGACGGCCACGGCGGATGCACCGACGCGGCGCGAGATCGTCGAGCGGCTGGCGCTGGAGCAAGCAAGCCAGTTTGTCTCCAGCTTCGACCGCCCCAACATCCGCTACCGCGTGACGCAGAAGAATAATGCGCGGCAACAGTTGCAGGCCTTCCTCGAAGCCGAACATCCCAACGACGCAGGCATCGTGTATTGCCTGTCACGCAAGAAGGTTGAGGAGACGGCGGTGTGGCTGAAGGAGCAGGGCTGGGATGCATTGCCCTATCACGCCGGGTTGGATGCCGCCACGCGCAATGCGAACCAGCGCCGCTTCTTGCGCGAGGAAGGCGTTATCATGGTTGCCACTGTCGCGTTCGGCATGGGCATAGATAAGCCTAACGTGCGCTTCGTCGCGCACCTCGACCTGCCCAAGAGCATGGAGGGTTACTATCAGGAGACAGGCCGCGCCGGGCGCGATGGACTGCCTGCGAATGCGTGGATGGCTTACGGTCTGGGCGATGTGGTGTCCATGCGCCAAATGCTGCTTTCCGGCGATGCGCCCGAGGAACGCAAGCGCGTGGAATTACAAAAGCTCGATGCACTGCTCGGTTTCTGCGAATCCACAGCCTGCCGCCACCAGACCGTGTTGCGCTACTTCGGCGAAGAACATCCCGGCGATTGCGGTCAGTGCGACAACTGCCTCGAACCGGTGGACACATGGGACGCCACTCAAGCTGCGCGGATGGCGCTGTCCTGCGTCTATCGCACTGGACAGCGCTTTGGTGTCGCCCACCTGATAGATGTACTGCTGGGCAAGGAGACTGCGAAAGTCGAACAGTTCCATCACCAGCAACTCAGTACCTTTGGTATCGGCAAGGAATTAATACAAGCGCAATGGAGCAGCGTCTATCGCCAACTCGCCGCTGCCGGCTTGCTCAATGTGGACATGGAAGCCTATGGCGGGCTGAAGCTTACCGAAGAAGCGCGCCCGGTGCTGCGTGGCGAACAGTCCGTATGGCTAAGGCGCGATGCCGAGCCGGTTAAACGCAAAACCAGCAAAGCTGAACGCGGTTCGCGTCTGCGTGAAGCCTTTGCAGGAGCCAACGAAGACCCGCTGTGGCAGGCGCTCAAAGCCAAACGCCTCGAACTCGCCCGCGAACAAGGTGTGCCGCCCTATGTGATTTTCCACGATAGTACCCTGCTGGAAATTCTCAACCATCGTCCGCGTACCACGGCAGAATTCAGTCAAATCAGTGGGGTCGGTCAGGCCAAGCTCTCACGCTACGCTGCCCATTTTATAGAAGTCATTGCCGACCAGGATATATCGCAATAAAAGCAAATGATGCCTCCATCCAGCAGATTTGCAATGGATCAAGTGAGTGGCTGGTATTAGATGGCGTTCGCGTCTGTTGGTCTCTCGGCATCGAGATCACAGGGTTCTATTACTGCTATCGTGCCAATTGCGGTATGTCGTGGTTCAACTGCGCTGTTTGAATCAGCTAAAATAGGCAAACCCAATCCGTCTGTACTATTATGCACAATTCCAATACGTTATCCTAATTAGGTCATCGCGTAAGTAATGGCTAATCAGGAGGACGCTAAACGCAAGGGAGTACATGATGGTTATTAAGAAACTGCATCCACCCAAACCGCCAAAGCCAGTTGATCGTATTCAGAACATCAAGACAGTGCGGCCTATTGGAAAGACAAAGTGGGTAAAGGCGCATTGGCGCTGGGACTACAACACCAGAAAATGGGATTGGGTTCTGGGACACTGGAGTGCCTAAAGAGACTTCTACGGTCGGTGCAAAATCGCGCCGTACCTTACCTTACCTCATACTGGGCATCTCAGCATAAAACATGACTACTACTCCAGTTCGCTCAACTACTCACATAAGGAAGCTTTGCGCTCGTCTGGGAATTGGATGGAAGCCCGCACACATCCAGGTTCAGGCGAGAGATAACTCTGACTTATGTGATTGCTTCGCTGATGTCGAGCGCCAAGTAACAGAGCACGGCGGCGAACTCGTAGTTGGTTGGCTAATTTGGGAGTGGTCACCGATCTTGGTTGAGGCCGAATTTCATGCTGTATGGAAAAGTCCAACAGGCGAATTAATTGATGTTTCAAATAAGCTGGACAGCGAAACAGTGGTTATGTTCGTACAAGACAACATTCGTACATATACAGTGAGGCGCGTGGATAACGTGCGAATCCCAATTGGAAAAGAAAAGATCATTGCTGACTTTATTTTGAAGAAGGAAA
>Ga0302277_1003679_pt1 | contig 10415 bp, 6 predicted proteins | sample III_Bog_N3_1_FD_198759 | JGI IMG/M metagenome (GOLD analysis project Ga0302277, IMG submission 198759) | Peat permafrost microbial communities from Stordalen Mire near Abisko, Sweden - III_Bog_N3_1 | ecosystem: Environmental > Terrestrial > Soil > Wetlands > Peat | place: Sweden: Abisko... | reverse complement strand
AACTGCGGATAGTGCTCGATGGGGCGCACGCCGCAGCTCGCGAAGAGTTGCGGAAAGCTCCGCTTCATGACGCGACGGTTGGTGAGCATGTAACTCACGCCCGAGGGCACGCGGAGGTTGTCTTCAAGCACCACGAACTCGCCGGTGTTGAGGCGCAGCAGGTCACTGCCGACGACGGCGATATAGACGTTGCGCGGCACCTGCAATCCGCGCATCTGCCGCCGGTAATGTTTGCAACTGTAGACGAGCTCGCGCGGGATGACGCGGTCAGCAAGGATCTTGGCGTCGGAGTAGACGTCGCGCAGGAAGAGGTTGAGCGCGGTGATGCGCTGCGTGAGGCCGCGCTCGATGCGGTCCCACTCCGGGCCAGTGATAAGGCGCGGCAGCAGATCGTAGGGGAAGATGCGCTCGGTGCCTTCTTCGCGGCCGTAGACGGTGAAGGTGATGCCCTGGGTGAGGAAGGCGAGGTCGACAGATTGCTTGCGCCGCTGCAATTCACCGGCGGGAAGGGCAGCCAGGGTTTCGACCAGGGCGCGGTATGGCGCCCGCACCTCGCCGCTGGGCTCACGCATTTCGTCGAAGGCGTGGTCGAGCGGGTAATCGCCGTAGAGGGTATCGAGCACCACTGGATGGCCTGCGGTCATGGTTGGGTCGAGAACCTTCCTTCCAGCGGATTCAAGGCGCCGGCCGAATGGATTGCTCAAAGAATGGCGCCCTGCAATCACCGGCGTTGATTTTTGAGCAAGCTCCGCACGTGCCCTGTTCTCTTGGTTCTAACACGCGGGGGATAAAGGAGCCATCAGGAAAAGCGGGAAAGACACCGCCGCGAAACCATTTGCGCCCGCAAACGATTCAGGCCGCCTTCTTTTTCCTCCGTATTCGCACGGGACGGATCAAAATTTCAGCGGGTATGCGGAGGTGCTTGTTGAGGTTGCGGATCATCGTAAGCGACAAGGGGCGGTCGCGGCGCAGTATTTCGTAGACACGGGTGCGATTGCCGATGATTCCGATGAGGGATTTCTGGTCCTCGCCTTGCTGTTCCAGCCTGAACTTGATTGCCTCAATCGGGTCAGGCATGTCCATTGGAAAATGCGCTTCTTCGTAGGCCTCGACGAGGGTTGTGAGGATTTCCAGGCGATCACCGTCGGCGGTGCCTTCATTGGAGCCCCACAGGCGCTCAATTTCGTGTAAAGCTGCTTCGTAGTCGGTCTCGGTCTTAATCGGTTTCAGATGCATATTGAACTGTCCTCACGTCGATCGCATCATATTCTAATTCGAATCCAACGACCTTGAGGCTGCATAGAAAAGAAAAGCGGCGCAGCCGGTTCGGGGCTGCGCCGCCTCTGTTTCAGCGGTATCGACTACTTGACCGGAACCTCGGCGATGGTCTTCACAATCTGCGAAACGATCTGGTACGGATCGGCTTCGGAGTTGGGACGGCGATCTTCAAGGTAGCCCTTGTAGCCTTGCTTGATGAAGTTGACAGGCAGACGGACAGAGGCGCCGCGATCCGAGAGGCCATAGCTGAACTTATCGATGGCCTGGGTCTCGTGAAGGCCGGTTAGGCGCAGGTGATTGTCCGGGCCGTAAACTGCGATGTGGTCGGGAATATTCTTCTCGAACGCCTTCATCAGGGCCTCGAAATATTCCTTGCCGCCCACTTCGCGCAGGTACTTGGAAGAGAAGTTGCTGTGCATGCCGGAGCCGTTCCAGTCGCCCTTGATGGGCTTGCAATGCAACTGCACGTCGACTTCGTACTTCTCGCAAAGGCGCGCCATCAGATAGCGCGCGGTCCATAAGTCGTCGGCGGCCTTGTGCGAGCCCTTGCCGAAGATCTGGTACTCCCACTGTCCCTTGGCCACTTCGGCGTTGATGCCTTCGTGGTTGATGCCGGCGTAGAGGCAGAGGTCGAGATGCTCCTCGACGATGGTGCGGGCGATCGAGCCCATGTACTTGTAGCCGACGCCGCAATAGTAGGGGCCTTGAGGAGTGCTGGGGTAGCCGTCTTTGGGGAAGCCGAGCGGACGGCCATCCTTATAGAGGAAGTATTCCTGCTCAAAGCCGAACCAAAGATCCGGATCGTCGGGTGCGGTAGCGCGCATGTTGGTCGGGTGCGGCGTGCCATCAGGAAGCATGACTTCGCTGAGCACGATGAAGGCGTCTTTGCGGCTGGCATCGGGGTAGAGTGCAACCGGCTTGAGAACGCAATCGGACTTGTTGCCCGCAGCCTGCATGGTGGAACTGCCGTCAAATCCCCACAGGGGCAGATCGGCCAGAGTGGGCGCCTTGTCGAATTCCTTGATATTGGTTTTGCCGCGGAGCTCAGGGATGGGTTTCTTTCCGTCGAGCCAGATGTATTCAAGTTTGAACTTTGGCATGGTTCTCCTTAATCGTCGGGAATTGTGGATCGGCCCCGGCGAAGCTGCAGTTCGCCGATGTGCGTGGGTTCATTTACAGCATAAGATGAGGTCTGCCGGATCGTATAAGGACGGTATAAAGAAACCGCAGAAACCGGCGGATGCGGTGCGCGCATGCCGCGATGTGCAACGAATGTGGTGCGTACGGCGGGGGAAAAACCTTCCGGGCTTCGGCCTCCGTGCGCTACCCTGAACCCTCAGGAGAATTGCCCCGTGCACTTATCGCCACGCAGCCTTCAGGCCGGTTTGTCCCTGCTCGTCTTGTTCATCGCACTGCCCGTCGCCCGCGCGCAAAAAACGCCTATCCAGATCACCGCCGACCTGAGCGATGCACCGCGCAAGCTTTTTCACGCCGAAGTCGATCTGCCGGTGACGCCCGGTCCGCTGACGCTGACCACGCCGAAGTGGATCCCCGGCCATCACACGCCCAATGGCGCGGTAGCAGAGATCACGGGGGTGGTGTTCACTGCCAACGGCCAGACCCTTGCCTGGCGGCGCGACGATGTGGACCTTTATCAGTTCCACCTTACGATCCCCCAGGGCGTAAGCACGCTGCACGCGCATCTGGACTGCATCGTGACTGACCGGGTTTCGCAGAAACTTGCCGCAATGGAGTGGGAAGCGCTGATGCTTTACCCAGCTAACACGCCGGTGCGCGATATCCCGATTCAGCCGTCGGTGAAGGTCCCCGCGGGATGGGGTATCGGCACCGCGCTCACGCCGGTTAGCTCCGGCGCCTACCCGGTTCCCGCGCCTGGCGCAGTGACGCAGTTTGCGGCGACGACGGTGGAGCAACTCCAGGATTCGCCGATCATTGCCGGCCAGTACTTCCACGAGTTTCCGCTGGCTCCCGAGATCACGCCTAAACACTATATCGATGTGGTATCGGATCTGGCGGAGGACTCGAACCTTCGCCCCGCGGTGCTGGCATCGCTGAGCAACCTGGTGCGCGAGGCCGATGCGCTCTACGGATCGCATCATTACCACGTCTACCACTTTCTGCTTACGCTTTCGGATGTGGCCGGGGGCGGGGGACTGGAGCATGGCCAATCGTCAGACAACGGCGTGGGCGAAAAGGGATTTGCCGACGGCGCGCACGAGCTGCGCGAGGCCGATCTGCTGCCGCACGAGTTTACGCACTCGTGGAATGGGAAATATCGCCGGCCCGCGGGACTGTACCAGCCGGACTTCGCGACGCCGCAGCAGGGCGCGCTGCTGTGGGTGTATGAGGGCATGACCCAATACCTGGGCAGCGTACTGGCGGCGCGCGCGGGCTTTGAGACACAGGCGCAATATCGCGACAGGCTGGCAGAGACGGCGGCGATCCTGGACTACACTCCCGGCCGCGAATGGCGCTCCACCGAAGACACCGCCATCGCAGCCAGCGTGGTGCGTTCCTATACGCCGTGGATGAACTGGAGGCGCGGACAGGATTACTACCAGGAGGGGCTGCTGCTGTGGCTCGACGCCGATACGCTCATCCGCAAGCTGACGCAAAACCAGAAATCGCTGAACGACTTTGAGAAGATCTTTCTGGGCAAGGGCGGAAACACGGGTCCACTCATCGTCACCTACGATTTCAACGAATTGGTGCAGGACCTGAACGCCGTCGCGCCGTATGATTGGGCGACCTTTTTGCACGACCGCATCGACAAGATCAATCCGCATGCGGACCTCGCCGGCATTGAGCAGGGCGGCTACAGGCTGGTCTACAAGGACAAGCCGAGCGCCACGCAACACACCATGGCCGGGATGCCGGGCGGGCGCCGTGCAGGCGCGGGCTGCTGGTTCTCGATTGGCTTGAGCGTCGGCGGCGATGGCAGTATTTCCGACGTGCGCTGGAACGGCCCCGCCGACAAGGCGAACCTGGCGCCCGGCGAAAAGATCATTGCGGTGAACGGACAAATCTTCTCGGCGGAGGCGTTGCAAGCAGCCATAAAAGCGGCCAAAGGAAACACCGAGCCGATCCATCTCATCGTGCAGGCCGACGCGTTCGTCTCCATGGCCGACATCGATTACCACGATGGCGAGCGCTATCCCTTGCTGGAACGAGTAGAAGGTACGCCGGCCTACCTTGACGACATTACCAAGCCGCTGACCACGCCGGAGAAGGCACCGGCTGAAGAGAAAGAGACGGAAGAATAAGGGTGCGGTGCGCGGCGGGGGCCCAGCCCACCGCGCGCACAGCATTCCGGCTCCCGGCTGCGTTACTCTAAAACTCAGGAGATTTCGTTCAAGGATGTTTCCCGCGCAGCGTTTCGCTTTCGTCTTTTTAGCCGCACAAATTCTCACCCTGCCCTTCGCCCGCGCGCAGCAACCTGCGCCGCAGCCTGCAAGCGAAGATTTCGTCCGCGCCCATTACACCAAATATGAGTACCGCATTCTCATGCGCGATGGCCTGCGGCTGTTTACCGCCGTCTACGTGCCCAAGGCTTCGGCGTTCCCCGCCGATCCCGGGCCGTACCCGTTTTTGATGGACCGCACGCCCTACAGCGTGGCTCCCTACGGCGAAGACCGTTACCCTGCGCACCTCGGGCCCTCGGATGAGTTCGAGAAATCCGGCTACATCTTTGTCTACCAGGATGTGCGCGGCCGCTGGATGAGCGAAGGGAAGTTTGTGGAGATGCATCCGGCCATCGACGAGAAAAAATCTGCGACGGACGTGGACGAATCTTCCGATACCTACGACACAGTCGAGTTTCTGCTGAAGCAAGTGCCCAACAATAACGGCAAGGTGGGCATCTGGGGCATCTCATATCCGGGGTTCTACACTTCGGCGTCGATCATCAACTCGCATCCGGCTATTGCCGCGGCCAGCCCGCAAGCGCCCATGACCGATCTCTTCCTCGGCGACGACTCGTATCACGGCGGAGCGTTCATGCTTGCGGCCGGCTTCGGCTTCTATGCTTCCTTCCATCCGCAGCAGAATCCGGTTGCGATGGGCGATGGTATTAATTTCAACTTCGGCACGACAGATACGTACAAGTTCTACCTTGAGGCCGGCAACGTTGCAAATCTCAGCAAGCTGATGAAGAGCCCGACCGGGTTGTGGGACGACCAGTACAAACACGACACCTACGACGACTACTGGCAGATGCGCGACCTCTCGCGGCACATGAAGAACGTGAAGTGCGCGGTGCTCGTAGTCGGCGGCTGGTTCGACGCCGAGGATCTCGAGGGCCCGTACCGCACCTTTTACGCCATCCATAAATTCAATCCCGATACACCGATCACTTTGGTTGAAGGTCCATGGGTGCATGGCGGATGGGCGCGCAGCGACGGTGATCATCTGGGCGATGTGCAGTTCGACGCGAAAACGTCGGACTACTTCCGCGCCAACATTCAGTTTCCGTTCTTTGAGCATTATTTGAAGGGCGGAGGCAACGCGCTTTCTGCGGCCATCGTGTTTGAAACCGGAAGCAACGTGTGGCGCCGCTACGACCAGTGGCCGCCCAAAGCCGCCGCGGCGAAGACGCTCTACTTTCACGCTGGCGGCAAGCTCAGCTTCGATCCTCCGAGCGAAGCCCAGAGTCTCGACGAGTACCTGAGCGATCCTGCCCATCCGGTGCCCTTCGTGGGCTATACCACGGATACCGTGCCGCAGCGCTACATGGTCGACGACCAACGCTTCGCGAGTTCACGGCCCGACGTGGTCACTTACGAGACTGATCCGCTCTCAGAGGATGTGACCATCGCCGGCCCCATCTCCCCGCATCTCAAGGTCGCGAGCTCGGGCACGGACTCCGACTTCGACGTGAAGCTCATCGACGTTTATCCCGACGATTATCCAGACCCTGACTCGTCGATGAATGGCAACAAGCGCATCATGGGTGCGCCGCCACTGCACATGGGCGGCTACCAGCAGTTGCTGCGCGGCGAGCCCTTCCGCGCCAAGTTCCGTTCCAGTTGGGATAAGCCCGAGCCACTGACGCCCGGCAAGCAAACCGCCATCGACTTTACGATGCCCGATCTCTACCACACATTCCGTCGCGGCCATCGCATCATGGTGCAGGTGCAGAGCTCGTGGTTCCCGCTCACCGATCGCAATCCGCAAATCTTTACCGACGTTCCCTATGCCAAGCCGGAGGATTTTAGAAAAGCTACGGAACAGATTTTCCATGAGAAGGACGCAGCCTCCGGCGTGGAGGTTCTGGTGCTGCCGCAGCCGTAACCGCGCAGTGCGCAATGCACGTGCAGGAAGCGGGAGCCGCTTGCTCCCGTTTTTCTGTTTGCGCGCCATCCGGCATCAGTGGGCCGGCTGCGGTGCTATGAATGAGCACGATTCGACGTACAATCAAGAAGGACCGGGAGACTGCGGAGAGGTGGCCGAGCGGTTGATGGCTCCGGTCTTGAAAACCGGCATACCCGAAAGGGTATCGGGGGTTCGAATCCCTCCCTCTCCGCCATTACAGAAAACAAGGGACTTACGCTCCCGGTTATACGCACGGTTATATTTTCCGAGAAATCCCTGTTTTCCCAGTATTGAGCACACAAGGGAGAACAGAAAATGGCCAATCGAGTCGTCACCCTGCTTTTAAGGGCAACCCTCGCAAATCAGCAACGCCCCTACCTCAAACCTGTCGCCGCTGCCAACGGGGCCATCCGTCCCTTGTGGGCTTTGTGCGGCGGCAAACCAACCTACTTTTCGTCAGGCATCTACTACTTGCGATTCAAGCAGGGACCCAAACTCGTATTCGAGCGAATCGGTCTTGCTCCCGAAACTCCGCGGCCTCCTGCTTTTTGCCCAGGGCCTCGGCCAGTTCGCTCATCTCTTGCAATGCGCGCAGATGGAAAGCGTTGACTACCGTGTTGACGCTGGTAAAGACGTAGCCGTCGCGTTCGTTCATCGGCCAGTCAACATTATCCCCATGTCGAATCAGCTCCGGCGTGCTCATGATCAGCCCGTCCGGTCCGATGCGCTCGTCCAGCAACTTGGTCTTTAGTCCCTCATAGTGAGCTGCCAGCCAGCCCGTGTCGCCCGCTTGCATCCAGTCGGCGTAAGCCATGAAGATCATGTGCGGAGCCCACTCCGACGGCCAGGTCGGAAACTTCATCAGACGATCGAATGTGGCTCGCGATATTTGTGGATCGGCGTCTCCGGCGTAGTAACTTAGCTGAGACAGATAAGCATCCGCCTCATAAGCCAGGCGCTCGCGATCCCCGTCCACAAAGACTCCGGCAAAAGTCGTCGCCTTGATCGAGTAGTGGCAGAGGTCCCAGACCTTATCCAACATGGGGTCTGAGGAATGGAAGGTCGCAGCATCGTCGACCCATGTACTGTCGAAGGCAGCACGCCGGCGAATCTGGTCCGCATCGAGTTCAGCCGGCCAGCCTTCCACTTCTACCCAGCGAAAGGGCGTCAACACTCCCCAGGATGCTGGGGTCAGTACTGCGGGAGCCGTGGTGTTGCGCGCATTCACTGGAGGAGCGACAATCACGGCGGCTGCCCGGTCCAGTCGAACCTTCACCTCGGAATAGCGCACTGAGCCGGGTGGATGAGTATCCACACGGCCGTCTTTCAATGCCTCGCCGAAGCGGACGGTAACCGTTTCTGATGCGGCCAAATGCACAGGCCCCAGCGAAAGATTTCCGAACGCAACCCGGCCAAAGTCCACCAGGAACACACCCGGCGCGATTTTGCGGATCGCCTCAGGCGCCTGTTCTACCAGATGTACCGGCGCGGCTTCCTGCCCGGTCGCAGTGTGCTTTGCGCCTTGTTGACTTCGGGGCTGGCCATTCACAGTGGCCAATAAAACGGCCATCAAAAAAGTCTGAAATAAAGCTCTCTTCCGCCTCGAAATCATGCCGATTCACACCTTGCGCGAAACCATTTCGCCAATCCCCTGGGTTGTTAAAGTAAATACGTCTCAGCCGGGGAAATGTATCTAATCAAAAATGTGTGGACTTCCGGATAGGTTACAACCCTTCGGAAGTCCACAGTAATGGAGGCATACTTTAGAAGTTCAATCGAGCTGTAAGTTGGCCGGCGCGCGGGTCGTTAGCCTGCGACAACGAGACCACGCCGAAGCTGGAGCTGCCGATCGACGTGTTGGGCCCACCAAAAATCGGTGTGTTGAACAGGTTGAAGAATTCACCGCGAATCTCAAATGTGACGGTCTCGCGAATCGGGAAGGTTTTGAAGAGCGAAGCGTCCCACCGCGGATGAAACTGCTGGCGAACCCCAGTGTAAGGGCTGTTTCTTTGGGTGGTATAGGACAGCCGCTGTTGGTAGGCCGGCGTATCCGTTGAGCTGCTACAGGCCCCGGTGCCCACGACGAGTGCGCCGCTGGTGTTTTCGTAGCAGGTGTTGATGAAATGGCTGTAGCTGCGGTTCGCGACTCCGGTTGGTCCGATGATATTTACATTACCCGGCGCTGAGATCAGGTTGCCGTTGGCCATGCGGAGAACTGCGTTGAACTTCCAGCCGCCGATGGCCGCGCGCTCCCAGTAGGGACTCGATGAAAATTTGGGCAACTCGTAAGTGCCGAAGAAGTTAGCAAGCAGGTTGGAGTTGTTGTCCTCGTACGACTCCAGGTGTGTGTCGATGCCGGAGTTCAGATAGCCATTGTGGATCATCAACTTATCCCAGGTGAAGTTGCCCTGGATCGCGAAGTGGTGCGACATCGGGTGGCCCATCTGAATTTGCAGCGAGTTATAGGGCGTGCTGCCGGTCGAGGTGTTCTGTTCGGTCACCGAACCATACTCCGGGAACGGCAAAAGCAGCAAATACTGCTGAATTGTACTGGCGTTCAATGTCGAGTTATTGGCGTAGGAGCTGGCGAACTGGCCGGCCATGGGATTCGCGACCTTGGTGGTGAGATAATTCACCTCCGCTTGCCCCTGGTTATAATACTGCGCAGGCAAAGCGTTGATGTTTTTGCTCACCTCAAGCCGCGTGGGCCTGGAGCCCACATAGCCAACCTGAAGCGCGATGTTGTAAGGAAGCTGGCGCTGGATGTTCAAGGTATACTCGGCGGCGCGCGGCTGCACGTGGCTTTGGTCGTTGAAATTGACACTTTGACCGATTCCGGTCTCCAGGCCCAGTGTGTTGCCGGTGGGCAAAATCACGCCCGTCGGGAACGGAGTTGTTTCCGAATTGACCGGCGCCGAGGTCGTCCAGTTGTTGTTGCTGGTGGCCTGGCTGTAGCCGGTGGAGTACGGCGTCTCGATGGTGTTGAAGAAGATGAGGCCATAGCCGGCCCGGACCACGGTATTCGGAAGCACCTGCCATGCCGCGCCGAGACGTGGCGCGATATTGTGTGTATCGTGCGGGTACGGGAAGCGGCTTGACGGGGTCGCGAATTGAAGGCCCCCATTCAGCGTCAGGCCGGAGACCGAGCTCTGCAATGGATTCTGGCAGGTGGTGCAGAAGCCCGAAATCATCCGGTTATAGCGCTCGGTCAGAGGCGACTCATAATCGTACCGGACGCCCAGGTTCAGCGTCAGCTTATTGCTCACGCGCCAGTCGTCTTGAACGTAGGGCGCCATGTAGATCTGTTGCAAGGCGTACGCGACTTGGTCGGTGTAGTTGGAGGTGGAAAAATCGCCCAGCAGCATATCGGCAACCGCATCGCCGGAGCCCACGCCGTTGCTGAGCGGGGCCGAGCCGGCGCCGTACAGAACGGAGTTCGAAGCCCGCGGTGCCTGATCCGTTGCCGAAACCGCTCTCGGGATTCTGGACAGTGTAGCGCAGGATGTCGCCCTGGAACCCAAAACGGAACGAGTGGCGTCCCCACTCCTTCGACAGGATCTCGTCGAGCGAACCCAGGGTGGAATTACTGATCTGGCCGCCGGCGCCGGGCGCCAAACCTACATAGCTATCGCTGAACGAGACACCGGGAAACGTATTGAACGGCAGCCCCGTCTGGGTCATCGCCAGGCTGTTCAGGCTAAAGTTCGATGCGCCCGGATAAATGAGGCCGAAGGGGTGAGAGATAACGCCAAAGCGCGAGTCCAGCACCATGGTAGACGAGAACTGATGCACTTCGTCCAGGCTGC
>Ga0302277_1003664_pt1 | contig 10448 bp, 10 predicted proteins | sample III_Bog_N3_1_FD_198759 | JGI IMG/M metagenome (GOLD analysis project Ga0302277, IMG submission 198759) | Peat permafrost microbial communities from Stordalen Mire near Abisko, Sweden - III_Bog_N3_1 | ecosystem: Environmental > Terrestrial > Soil > Wetlands > Peat | place: Sweden: Abisko... | reverse complement strand
CCACTCCGGGCGACATCGGCGACAAAACCGTGCTGGTGTCCCTCAACGCCGATTTCAGTCTCAACGGGATGGCGAGCACCGAGATTGCCGCCGTCGTCGCGGCATGGAAAGCCGGGGCCATCAGTCAGGACACGATGTTCGACCTTTTCCGCATGGGCGATGTCCTGCCGGTCGGTCGCAGCAACGAGGATGAGGCCAAACTGGTCGCCGGCACGCCGCAACCTCCGCCGGTCGCGCCTGATCCCGGCGCGGTCACGCTGCCTGTTCCTGCTTCGCCTGGCACTGCACCGGCACAACTGCCAACCAAAAACCTCTAAAAAATTATGGCACTCAAATTCAAATACAAAACGAAGGACGAAATCCCCGCCGAACTGCAATCCCTATACGTCGAGCGCGACGGTGCTTGGACGCTGGACGCCGAGGGCGTCGCGAGTCAGTCCAAGCTTGACGAGTTCCGCCAAAACAACATCACGCTTACAAATGAACTGAAACGCTTTGAAGGCATTGATCCTGACGCCGTGCGTCAACTCGCCGAAGACAAACAGAAACTTCTGGAAGAACGCCAACTGAAAGCCGGTGAAGTGGACAAGGTGATCGAGGCGCGACTGAAAACCGCCCGCGCCGAATGGGACAAGACGCATAACGTCGTGGTTGCGGAACGCGACACGCTGAATGGTCGCCTCTCCGCGATTCAAATTGATCAAGCCGTCGTCACTGAAGCAACCAAGCGCGGCCTCCGCGCGACGGCGCTGCCTGACATCACTTCGCGGGCGCGCACTGCCTTCAAACTGGTGAACGGAGTTCCCCAGGCTTTCGAGGCAGACGGGCAGACTGCCCGCATGGGCAAGGATGGCCCAATGACTTTGGCCGAATGGGTGGATGCGTTGGTGTCCGATGCACCGCACTTGTTCGAGGCAAACGCTGGCGGCGGTGCCGCTGGCTCTGGCTCCGGTGGGGCTGGCAACCGGTCTGTGAAGAATCCCTTCCGCAAGGACAGTTGGAATCTCACGGAACAAATGAAATTGCAGAAATCCGATCCGCAACTTGCCGCCCGCCTCAAGGCGTCGGCGTAACCGGGTCACAACTCACATTATACAATTATGGCAAAGACTCAATTGGCAGACATTATCATCCCCGCACAGTTCGCCGCTTACGTTATCCAGCGGACGGCGGAGAAATCGGATTTGTTCCTCTCTGGCATCGTCCAGGCAAATCCTGATTACGACACCCGCGCCGCGCAAGGCGGCACACAGGTCAACATGCCTCACTGGAACGACCTGACGGGACTCCGGCAACCATTGAGCGATTCATCGCCTCTGGTCACGGTGAAAATCGCGGCGGATCAAGACATCGCCCGAATCCACAACGACGGCAATGCGTGGTCGTGGAATCATCTGGCAACCGTCGTGTCCGGTGATGACCCGGCGCTGGCATTGGCCGACTTCATGGCCGGTTACTGGAATCGTCAAAACCAGTATATGCTGATCTCGTCCCTCAAGGGCGTGTTCGCCTCGCCCGGCATGGCGGGCAACCTCTTGGCGATTCAAAGTGAATCCGTCGCCAACCAGACGACCGCCACGCGGTTGAATGGTTCAACCTTCGTGGATGCAACGCAACGCCTCGGCGATTGCGGCGACCGGCTGGTGGCCGTGGCGATGCACTCGGCAACGGAAGCCGCATTGCGGAAACTCGACCTGATTGATTTCATTCCGGACAGCCAGGGCGAAGCGCAAATCCGCACGTTCCAAGGTCGGCGTGTCATCGTGGACGATGGTTGCCCGTCGCGCACTGGCACCACCGATGGGCAGGTTTATACCACCTACCTGTTCGGTGAAGGTGCGTTCGGCATGGGTTCCGCCGACTTGAACGGTCAACCTGTCGAGGGTGGTCACGGCACGGAAGGCATTGAAATGGCTCGTGACGCGCTGAACAGTGACACCTTCCTCGTGAACCGTCGCCGCTTCATCCTCCATCCTCGCGGCGTCAAGTTTACCAGCGCGAGCGTCGCCGGTGCCAACCCGACGAATCCCGAACTCGAAAACGCGGCCAACTGGACGCGCGTTTGGGAAAACAAAAACGTCCGCGTCGTCGCGGTCACTCACAACATCTGAACCAAAGGCGTGCCGGTGCTCGCATCTGCACGCCGATTTAACCACATACTTATATGGGCAAACTTTTACCTCGCAGTTTTGAACGGATTCGTTCGGGTGAACAAATCGTGAATCCCAGCTTTACCAACGTCGCGGCGGCGAATGCCGCTGGCATCACGGCGGCGAAGTTCCCGAAACGCATCATCTACCTGACGGCGGGCGGCACGGGCGGCATTCCATGCCTCGCTGTCAGCGATGGCACGAACTGGAAACAGGTCGCCATCGGCATCAACGCCATCTGAGTGCGTGCCGCACCTGCCATTATGAATGGATTATTTCCCATCATCCGGCGCAAGCGGCGTCCGCTCTCTGTGCCGGACGTGGCGCCGGCGGTGAATCCGCTGGCGCTGAAACTGGATCGTTTGCCGCCGGTGGCCGTCGTGCCGCTGTTGGCAGCCGTGCCGGAGTCCGTGCCGGACGTGCCACCCTCCAAACCGAAAAAATCGCGTGATGGCGCAACCAAAAATTAGCCGTCGCGGCTGGCTGTCGTGGTTCCTGCAAAAGCGCCGACGCGAGCGAGCGGCGGCGGATGCGATTGTTTCACCGATTTTACTGACCTCGAATGGACACGGCTATTTGACCTGGACATGCAGCGTGACGGCCGAGTTTGGTTTCACCATCGGTTACTCAACGGATGGCGACACTTGGGATGACTTTTATGACAATGCCAGTCCCGGCCAATTTATCGGCAACGAAAGCGGCGCTGCGGGGTTTTTCCGTGTTGCCTTGATTGATAGTGACTGGAATGTCGTGCTGCCGTATTCAAACGTGGTTTATTCGGACGGTTTGTAAATCATCATGTCAATTACGCTCGTCAAAGAAGATGGCACCGGTTTGGCAAACGCCAATGCCTACGCCTCGGCGGCGGATGGCGACGCCTACCACGCCGGCCATTTATACGCGACGGCCTGGACGGGCGCGACGGACGACCAAAAGGCCGCTGCGCTCGTGATGGCTACGCGGCTGATTGACGGGCAATATCAATTCAACGGCCTGCGCTCGCAAGCTGGGCAGGCGTTGCAATGGCCGCGTGTGAATTGTCCCGACCCGGACAAAGCGCCGATTCCCGTCCTCACCAGCCTGCTGCTTTACGATCCGTTCGTGCCATTCAGCATCGTGCCGGTGGCCGTGGTGCAGGCGACGTGTGAAATGGCGCGGGAACTTCTGGTTGCCGACCGCACGGCGTCACCGCCGGGCGAAGGTCTGAAATCTTACGCCGATACCACCGCCGGCAAGACGACGGTGTATGACAAGACCGACACACGCCCGGTCATTTCGCCGGTCGCGCAAGCGATGCTGATTAAATTCGGCTCGCTGGTGTCCGCCAAAAGCGGCGCGGTGCGACTGGTGCGGGCGTGATTTTCTGAATCAGTCTCTCCTTTTTACTTCAGTTGTGGCGTCTCTCTGCCGATACACTATATGGTGTATATCATCGCATCAATTTATCTGGATGCGAAGATTTGCAATTTGACAGGCCATCAACGAGCCAATACTTTTCAGTGGTAAAATTTTGACCATAAAATGAAAGACACTCAAGCCACACTGAGGGTTATCAACCAGATGCAGGATGCTGGGGTCATTGGCAAATATGCAATTGGTGGAGCGATAGCCGCGACGTTTTATCTTGAGCCTACGTCAACTTTCGATATTGATATTTTCATCTCGTTCAAAAATATTCCTGGAAGTTCTCTTGTCTCGCTTGAACACATTTTCAATTATTTGAAACCGCTTGGCTACAAGCCGGAAGGTGCCCACATTATTATCGAAGGTTGGCAGGTTCAATTTCTGCCTGCCGACGACGCATTGTATAATGAAGCCTTATTAAGCGCAGTTGAAACAGAGGTCGGCGGGGTTAAAACTTGGGTGATGACGGCTGAACATTTAGTGGCTATTGCTCTAAAAACCGGCCGTGGAAAAGATTTGATTCGCATTGAGCAATTTGTTCAAAATGACGCCTTCGACGCGGTGGAACTGAGAAAAATTTTAGCGCGCAATAACCTTGTGGAAAAATGGCAGCAGTTCAACGATAAATATATTGGGAGCAACAAATGAATGATTTGATGCAAAGAATTTTGGCGGACAAGTTGAAAACGCGCAAGTCCCTTGCCGCGCTTCCTTTTGAACAGAAGCTTACCATCCTGGAGAAAATGCGCGACCGGAGTTCGTTGATCGCCGGAAATGTTTTACGAACCCGTCGTGCTTCGGCTATGCCGTTTGTTGCGGTGTCTGGAGATGTGGTGGTATTATCGGGGCTTGTCTCACAAAGATTGGCGTCGAAGCCTCTCGTTTTCCGTCAATATTCAGATCAACCGAATACTCTCCAAAATTCGGAAACGAAAGTTGTGGAATCAAAGACACAATCTGTAGGATTGCCTGTGTCATATTTGGTGGTTTCGTGATTTGAATCTGCGCCTCTATAGAAGGCATGATTGATTTGCCGCTTGAATCGGCAATGCTGATACTAATTATCTTCGAGCCTTCCTCACTCTTATCGAATCGCATCTTGATGGCCAGGGCGCAAAGACCTTGAATCTTGGGAACTTCTACGGCTTGGATGGTGTCAAAAATGCCGACAATCGTTAATTTTCCATCACGATCGGCTTGTGCAAAATCACACATTGCCATTATTTCTAGTTTCATATTATTTAGCGGTGCTGTTGCACTTAACTTGAGCCTGTTAAACGGTTAATCTCTTCAACAGTTGTCGTTCCGTTCGCAATGGCTGTCATAAAAATAAAGGGTGGCAATAGCGGATCGTGGAAACGGTATTTATATGCCCTAGGAACACCTGACCTTTCCAGAATCGGGCCTCGTTCCTTCTCGCAAAATTCATTCATGTGTTTTTGAAATGTCGCAATGATAACATTCTCCCGTTTTAGTATGGATGCAAGTGGCACGACGGCATCAGTCGGGTGGAAATATCCCAATGCGTCTTTTGCCGCCGATGAGGCTGCGGCACACGCTAAAATCACTTTGTCGTATAATGCATCTTTATGGGCGCTACGTATTGAGCGAAGGTATTTTTCTTGAATGCTTTGAACCGCCTGCTTTATCGCTTTATCAAAAGATTTGTGAACATCTTCCAGCAGGACCAATCTCGAAAGCCTGTCAACGGCATGGCGTGTAGCGTGAAGCCCAATTAAATGTGTGTAATGCGGTAATCCCTGGGACATTCTCACAACGAGGCTGGCCGCTGCTGCATCGAACTTTATTTTTAGAGCCTTCTCTCCGTTTTCGAGAATTTGCGAAAGTTCGCGTTCGTTCATTCTTGGAAGTTGGATTTGGATGACGGCCCGCACAATTGAAGCGTGGTCGCGAATTAGGTGATCTACTGTGTCTGACACTCCAACGATAATCACCGTTGAATCCACCGCATAATCTGAAAGTGCCTTAATCGTGTCTGTGAACGCAGTCCGCAATTCGGCTGAACCGCGATCAAACTCGTCAAAAATCACGACAGAGCGCGGCAGCGCTCCTAATGTCCGGCGCACTTCATCAATGTTGGGTTTATCGCTTAACCTGAATGCATCCTTTAGCGTCGTTCTGGTGCTGATCAGATTTGGATTCATCCCAAGCATCGGCTTGTCCTCGACCCAAGAAACTTCCTCAAAAACTCGGTTCCATGCGTCGCAAAATTGATCGCCCTGATGAACATTCACTTTGATAACCAGCCGGGGATTCGGATTTATTCCGGTTTCATCTTGCTCCATCACTTCCAATAGCGGGTCCAAGACATTGGACAACGAGGTTTTTCCAACTCCGCGCTCGCCAAATATGATGACGTGAAGACCCTTTTGATTTACGGCATCCACGATTGCCGTGCATTGTTCCCACCGGCCAGCAAAAAACTCTCTCGTGCTGATTGGAGCACGCGGTTGAAAAACTTTTCCAACCGCTATTGAAAGCTCACTGGCCTCATGCCTGTCCTTAATAAAGGCGTCAAATTCATCAGCCATATCCTACATAATATCAAAAATATCCAAGTAATCAAGGCATGTATCCAAGTAACGGCCTCAGTTCGCCAAGTAAATGCTCGTTTATTCCCACTCTGGATTCTTAAATCCGAGCGTTTTAGCGTTTTCCGACACGGCGCGCTTGGTCTGGTCTTTCGCGCCATTGGGGAATGTGGCCTGAATCTCGACGCTGACTTTTACCTCCGCGTTGGGGTCGGCGACGAGGACGGCGATGATTTCCTCGGCGATTTGCACGAGGCGCATTTTCGCGGTGGCGGCGTTGACCGTGACGTTTCCGTGAAATGATTGCGGCTTGGGCGAGCCGGTGCCTTCCATGCCGGGAAGCTGGCCGGGCGTGCCAGTGGTTCCCTTGCCGGCTGGCGTGGTCGGCGGCAATTCCGGCGTGGTGCCGCCGGTGGCTGGCTTGGCCGGTGGCGGCAGGAGGCTGGCCGCGTAGCTGGCGGCTGCCTGCGGCTCGATGAGCAACAGCGTGTCGTCGAGTTGCACATTGGCGTCGCCGAATTTGAATCCGTCAAACTTGCCTTCGTGTTCGCCGTAGGCGGTGCCGAAAAAGTCGCGCGTGCCCGCGCCCTTGACGATGGCTTGCTCCAGCACGCCGCGATTTTTCAAGCGCGGCAAATATAAATAGCGCAACGTGTCTTCCCAAAATGCCAGCGCGGTCGCGGCGGGCTTGTTTTCTTTCCAATAAAGTTCTTTCAGCCGGTCGCGCAAGTGAATGGGCGACCAGGTGCCGATTACCAATTCTTGATCCAGGCTGACGCGCTCAATTTCCGCGCCGAGCGCCGCGCCGCTGGTATTCAGCGGGAAAAACTCGACGGTGGCTTGCGTGGCTGTGGACGATGCTTGCGACGGGCAGAGCAACCAGCGGTAACATTCACGGGCGGCTTTCGGCACAACGTCCTCGGCGGTTTTCAATTCCTTTTCCGCCTGTTTTTTCTGAACGAGGTCAATGTTCAAGCGGCTGGCTTCGACATCATCCACGATGGATTTCCACGCCAGCGCCGTCCGCACACAATCAGTGACCCGCGCCAATGATGCCTGATCCGGCGCGAGAAAAATCAATCGGTTGCCACGATAGCGCGGCTTGGTGCCGTTGCTGCGCGTGAACGTCAGCACTTCATCAAACGCCAGCCGCGTTTCCGCCCGGCTGAAAAAATTCTCCGGCGGCAAACATACCAGGCGCAAGCCGGTGTCGTCGGGAACATCCGCGTGCGGGGTGAAAATGTGGACGCCTTCAAAAAATGACGCTCCGGCGGTGAGTTTCCGCAACGCCTCGGCAAGTTTTGGGCGAACATCGTGCGCGTCGTTGAACCGGCGCTTGCGGTCTTCCATTTCGCGGCGAAGATTGGCCCGCGTGTCGAACCAGAAACGCGTCGTCTCCTGCGCCTTGTCGCCGGTGGTGTTCAAGTAATGCAGCCGGTCGGCGAGCCGATTCAGCGCGTCGGAATATGTGGATGAAACCTGCCCCGGCTGGAAACAGCCCAGCAAGACGCGGGCGCGTTCCTGTCCGCGTGTGCCGGCGGATTTGGTCGCCACGGCAGACGGCGCGGTGCCGAGAAAAATAGTGCGGGCGACACGTCGCGCGGCTTGGATTGCGCCAAAGCGCGGTTCTTTGGATTCCAGTTCGGTCGTCTCGGCGCGTTCGCCGTCAACGTCGCCTTCAATGACGGCATCCCAGCCGTTTTGCAAATGGTAGGTGAGTTCGTTGCGCGTCTCGCCGTCGTAAAGCGGCAGGCTGCCGGGCAAAATCATCAAATCCTGATTCTGGTCTTTCCACAGACGATAGATGACTTTCGCCATGAGTTTAAGCACGCCGCGCGTGCGCTGGAAACCGTCCAGCGTGGACCAATCTTCGTAGAGCCGGTCAAAAATTTCCGGGTGGATGGGATAAGCCTGAATGAGCCGGTCAAAATACCGCGCCTCCTGCGTTTCGGACGGCAGTTTTGAACCTTCGGAAATGTAGGCGTCGGAAAAGGCGCGGCAAACCGCGTCGCGGTTTTTCAAATCAACGATGGGTTCAAACAACCGGCGGCGAACGATTTCAAACGCCTCCTCGGTGGCAACGGGTTTCCAAAGCGCCTGCACGCGGCCAAAAGTTTTTTCCAGGGCGCGCAACGCCGCGACACCTTTTTGACTGCCGGCCTCAACATCCGATTCCGGCAGTGATGCGAGCAAGACGGCGTTCGGCACCAGCTTCATCGCTTCCGTGAGCGCCTGCACAAATGACAAATTGCTGTCGTAAGTGCCGCCGCTGATGACTTGGCCATTCGAGAATTGCCGGATGTAGGCAACCAATTCATCCACCAGCACGACGCACGGCGAATGATTTTCCAAGAGCGTCCGCAAAATATCTTTGCCGGGCGACGTGCCATTGGCATCGGCTTCTTTTAGCAGCGCGAAGGCTTCTTCGCCGCCAAGCTGCCACGCGAGTTCGCCCCAAAGCGTGTGAATGGACTGCTTGCCGTGCTTCCACGGCTGGCCGGGGGAATGGGCGTTGCCGTCCAGCACGGCGACGCGCGCCTTGGGCATGTCCATGAGCTTGGCCTGATCCAGCAACGCGGGAATGCCGGGCAAATCTTTCAAGGCGCATTTGCGCGTGGCGAGGTGATAGACCGCCAGCATTGTATGCGTCTTGCCGCCGCCGAAAGCGGTTTGCAGTTGGATGACCGGATCGCCGCCCTGGCTGTTTAAGCGGCGGGCAACGGACGTTAGCAGCAGGCGCATTCCCTCCGTGATGAACGTGCGCTCAAAAAACGCTGCCGCGTCCTGATACTCCCGCGTGGCCTTGCCGGTGTGAACCGCCGTGATGTCGGCGGCAAACTCGGACTGTTGAAACGTGCCTTCCAAAACGTCCGCGTGCGGGACGGCGATTTCTCTCCAAGGTTTCAGGCTCATAAAAATTATTTTTTATTCGTGGGCCAATTATCCGCACCCGGCAAATCTTGTTCGGCGGGTTTGGGTGCGGCTGTGGCTGCGGACTCGATGCCCGTCCAACTGGTGATGAGTTCGTTGTAGGCTCGGGCGTCCTCGGCTTGGCCGAGACGTTCGCAAAGCGTGTAAAGGCGATAGGCCAATTGGCGCACGGCCTCGGCCTTGCCGCCAAGTGCGGCCAGCAACGCGCCGGACGCGGAATCGCCGCCTTGCCGAAAGGCGCGGATGAGTTGGTGCAACGCCTCCCATATTGGCGTGCGCTTGTCGGTGCGCGGGTCCCAATCGGTGGGATACTCTGACCATTTGAGCAGGCGGACTTTGCCGCCGCCAGTTTTAAGGACACCGGCCTCTTTCATGCCGTCAACACTTGTGCCTTTGCCGCGCGACAAGGTATCCGCATCGCCAAATGCTCCTTCATTCCAACCATTTTGCTCGAACCAATGAAGGCAAAATTGAGTATCGGCGTCGAAATCTTCTTCACCAAAGAAGCGATTGATTAGCTGCAAAGCAGTGCGGACACTCATGGGCTTGCCATCGGCTTCTAGGACTGCGGCGTATTTGGAGAAAACAGCCATGCCTGGGCCGATGATGGCCTGTGATAAATCGACAGGCGCGACTGGTGAACGCTCGTCGCCTGCGCCCTTCGTCATTTCGTCGAGTGCTTCGGGCAGGACTACATTTAGTTCTCTAAAGAAATCCCGGCGTGAAACCGTTTGCGCGGCTTCGGATCGTTTGCGGCAAACTAAAATTATGCTGGACGCGAGTGAGTTGACGTGCGTTTTGAGTGCGGCAGATTGCTCTGTCCGCATCGGCCAAGTTCCGCTAATCGAAAAGCCTGCTCGTAACACTGCTTCAAGGAATGTTTCCCACCCCGTCGAGGCAGTGCCATCGTCGGAAGAATCTGATTGCTTGAAAGCGTAATAGATAATTGTTGGTGCATCGTCGCGTGCTTTCACGAGAAGGTTCTTCATGGCTGCTGTCATCCCGTCCATGAAGAAGCGTTCAGCCTGATCTTTTCCACCGTGACGGTATGCAGTGGCAACTAGCTCCTCGGCCTTTGGGACACTTATGGTTGCAAGCAATGCGGGAAACACGGGCCGAAGCGTGCGACGCAGCCACACATAAAAAAAATCCGAGAGGTCGGCGTAAGCTACATTGTCGTAATAAGGCGGGTCTGTGCAGATGAATGTCTGAGTGTTCGCCGTAATCGGGTCTGCTTGTGCGGCAGCCTGATTTACATGTCCTGGCCGAAGAAAAGACAATGTATCTAAGAGCCTGTCTGAAAAAGCATGAAGCGTGAGTATTCAAGCAAGTCTGCGGAGTTGGATGCGGATCATGGCGATGTAAATCCAAGCTTCGGCGCTGGCCTCGGTGGTTTCGTAATCGCGCACCA
>Ga0302277_1003656_pt1 | contig 10458 bp, 6 predicted proteins | sample III_Bog_N3_1_FD_198759 | JGI IMG/M metagenome (GOLD analysis project Ga0302277, IMG submission 198759) | Peat permafrost microbial communities from Stordalen Mire near Abisko, Sweden - III_Bog_N3_1 | ecosystem: Environmental > Terrestrial > Soil > Wetlands > Peat | place: Sweden: Abisko... | reverse complement strand
GGCGAGGGCGAGGAAGAGTGCGAGGGTGGGGAAGGTTTTGAGCAGATGCATGTGCGCCTCAGAACAAGGATTTTACAGTGAGGGTGAAGGGAGCGGAGTGGGAAATCTCCGAGGCCTTTGCGGTGATGGCGACGTGATAGGTGCCGGGAGGGGTTCCGGCGGAGATTGGGCTGGGTGATCCGCAGGCGGATATGCCGATGGCGACGGCCAGCAAGAGGACGGCGAGGCCGGATAGGAAGCGGCGGCGACGGCGGAAACCGGGGAGCAGGAAGAACGAGAGGGCGGCGAGGGTGGCGGCGAGGGTGGAAGGGCCAGCGGAGGTCTTGTGGGGAGCGGCTGTCTGGAGGATGACGGTGGCCGAGCCCTGGCCGTTTGGCAGGGAAGTGGGGCTGAAGGTGCAGGTGGCGTAGGCGGGCAGGCCGGTGCAGGCGAGGGCGAGTGGCTGACTGAATCCGCGGAGGCTGGAGACGGTGAGCTGGGCCTGGGTGGCGAGTCCGGTGTAGAGGGAGGCGTTGCCTGGGGAGAGCTGGATGGAGAAGTCTCCGGCGACGATGGTCTCAAGGAAGACGGGCGAGGTGCTGGGGGAGAAGTTTGCATCGCCATGGTAGACGGCTGTGAGGTTGAAGGTGGTTGCTGTGGGGAAGGTGGGAGTGAGGGTTGTAGTGCCCGCGGAGGAGAGTGGGGAAGAGCCGAGGGGGGTTGCGCCGTTGAAGAATGTGACGCTGCCGGTGGGATGCTGGGCGGTTTGAGAGGTTACGGTTGCGGTGAGGGCGACGGCCTGGTTGATATCGCCTGGGTTGAGCGAGGCGGTGAGGGCGGTGGAAGTGGGGTCGGCGGTGATGAGTTGGGAGAGGGCTGCTGAGGTGGCGAGGAGGTTGGGGGTGGCGGCGAAGGCGGCAGTGACCGGATAGGAGCCGGCGGGGAGAGAGGCGACGGTGTAGGTGGCAATGCCCGTGGCGTCGGTAATGAGGGGGATGGACTGGCCGTTGAGTGAGAGTAGAAGGGTGTTGCCTGCGCCGGCAGGTTGGCTGGGGGAGGTGAGGCGGACGGTGAAGGTGACGGGGGTGAAGGTTGGCGCGGGGTTCATGCTGGAGGTGAGGGTAAGTGCTGTGGAAGCGGGTATGACGCTGATGGAAACGGGCGCGCAGGAGCTGGTGGCGTAGGTGGTGCTGCCGGGATAGTTGCAGGAGAGGTTGTAGCTGCCGACGGGAAGAGAGATGGGGGCGAGAGTGGCGACGCCGGCGGTGAGAGAGGCTGCTCCGAGGGGTGAGGTTCCGTTGAAGAAGGTGACGGCGCCGGTGGGGGTGCCGGGGCCGGGAGGCGTGGTTGGAGCGACTTCGGCGGCGAGGGTGACGGGGAGGCCGTAGGTGGAGGAGGCGGGAGTGACGGAGAGGGTGGAGGTGCTGGGGAGGAGAGTGACGAGTTCCTGGCAGGTGGCGGAACTGGGTGCGAAAGCGCCGTTGGAGAAGTAGGTGACGGTGAGGGTGTGGGAGCCGGCGGATGCGCCGTTGTAAGCGAAAGAGACGGAGTCGGCAAGGAGCGGGAGGTTGGCCATGGTGGTGCCGTTGTCGGCGAAAGCGATGTAGCCGGTGGGGGTTCCGCTGGGAGAGGTGACGGAGGCGGTGAGCTGCGCGGTGCCGCCGATGGGGATGGAGCTGGGGAGGCAGGTGAGGGCAGTGGCGGTGGGTAGTCCGGTGATGAGCTGGGAGAGCGAGGCGGTGGCTGCGGCGAATGCGCCGGTGGGCTGGTAGTTTGCGGTGATGGTGTGGGAGCCGACGGAGAGGGTGCTGGTGATGAAGGCGGCGGAGCCGGTGGTGGAGACGGCCTGGGAGGCGAGGAGGTTGGTACCGTCGAGGAATTCGATGAGGCCGGTAGGTGAGCCGGTCTGGGTGGTGAGCTGGGCTGTGAAGGTTACGCTCTGCCCTTCCTGGGCGGGGTTGAGGGAACTGGTGAGGGTTTCGGAGATGCCGCAGTCGTTGCTGGTGGAGGGATATTCGTAGGCGCCGATGTCGATGTTGCAGCCGTTGCCGGTGACTTCGGCGACGCGGGGGTTGCCGGCGAAGTCCCTGGTCCAGAGCTGGTGATAGGTGTTCTTGACGATATCGAGGACGCTGTTCTGGCCGGCGTCAATGGCCGGAGACGTGCTCTTGAGGGTGTAGTTGTGATTGGCGGGGTCAGTGAATTGTGGGTCGGCGGCGATGTTGTTGTATTTGCCGGAGACGTCGATGCAGTAGTTGCCGAAGAAAGGGCCGCCGGCGTTGTAGAGGATGTTGTATTGGAAGGTGGGCTGGTTTGCTTCGTCAGGCACCTGAGTCCAGGAACAGTTGACAGCCGGATAGGATGTGGAGCCGCTGATGATGTTGTTGAGGAATACGTCGGATGGGTTGCCGGTTCCATAGGTGTCCGGGCTGGGATAGATCTGCGCAATGTCGATGCAATTCGAGTAACCGGCATTGTTGGTGCTGGTGTTATCGACGATCGTGTTGTTGATAACATAGACGCCCTGGCCGGTGGTGCTGAGAGCCCCTCCACCGCAGCCGGCCGAGTTTCCGTAGATCAGGTTCTGGTAGATGAGGTTTATATCATTGGAGCCGATGTGAATGGCGCCGCCTGTGCCACCGGGCGAGGCGTTGTTGCGGATGATGTTGTTCGCGACGACGGTACCGCCGCCCCACAGGACGATGCCTGCTCCGCCGTTGCCACCGGAGACTTCCATGCCGGCGTCGGCGTTGTTTTCAAGGGTATTGCCGTAGATGAGACCGCCGTAATAGCCGGTGGGGAAACCCGGGCCGGAAAGCCCACCCCAAATGACGATTGCGGCGCCGCCTGTAATGGAGCAGCCGCCTGGTTTGTCCTGGGTGGCGGAGATGGTGTTGTTGCGGATCGAGGGGGCGCCATGGCCGGAACTGTAGTTGGACACGATGCCCCAGCAGTTGGAAAGGGTGATGATGTTGTCGGCGATCGTGGGAGAACTTCCGGTGATATTGATGCTGCCGACCGGAGGCGAGTTAGAGCCCGGAGCATAATTCGTGAAAGCTCCGCCGTGCTGGATGGTGAAGCCGGAGATGAGAGAAGCCGATGTCTCACCATGGGTGAAGGTGACTGCAGGGGCAACGGAGCCGCCATCAAGTATCGTGACCGCGGGGCCGGCGGAGGAGGTGACGGTGATGGCTTTTCCGTTGAAGTTGATGTTTTCGTTGTAGGTGCCGGGGGCGACGAGGACGGTGTCGCCGGGGTTGGCAGCGTTGATGGCGGACTGGATGGTGGTGTAGGTTTGGCCGGGGCCGACGGGGAGGGTGTTCTGCGCGAGGGATACGGAGGCGAGCAGGGATAGGGTGCCGAGGAGAGCAGAGCGCAGCGGGGGTATCAGCATGGTTGGGTTTGGGTCACCGCCATTGGATTTTATCATGGGGTCAAAATGGCGCAGGGTGGCGCAGGTGGGAGCGAGGTAGGGAGTCAGGCGGGATGGTCAGGCGGGAGGGTCAGGCAGATTGGGTGCGGCGGTTGGGGCGTTGCATGGGGACGACCTGCACGGTGACGTCGCGGACTTCGGAGAGGAAGCGGTTGAGAACGGAGCCGCGGATGAGGATTTCCCATCGGGAGCGTGCGGACTGACCGAAGACGACGTGGGAGATGGATTCCTGCTGGGCGAAGCGGATGAGTGCGTCGGAGACGTTGCGGTCAGTGAGTGTGATGATGGTTGCGCCGAGGTCGCGTGCCATGCGCTGGACGTCCTGGAGCCGCTGGTAGGCTTCCGGGTCGCCGTGTCCTGCGTCGGCCTGGGGTTTGGTGACGTAGACGGCGTACCAGTTGGTGGAGAGGCGGCCGGCGATGCGTGCGCCGACGCGGATGAGGCGTTCGTTGCCGGGGCGGTTGGAGAGGCAGACCATGACTTTTTCGGGGATGGGGGCTTGCTCGAGGCCCTGGTTGCGGCGGTACTCCGCGGCGCGCGAGCCAACCTGCTCCGCAGTGACGCGGAGGCTGAGCTCGCGGAGCATGTTGAGGTTGCCTTTGCGGAAGAAGTTGGCGAGGGACTGCTCAACTTTTTCCGCGGCGTAGATTTTTCCCTGGCGGAGACGGGAGCGGAGTTCTTCGACGGTGACGTCGACGTTGACGACCTCGTCGGCGCGTTTGACGAAGCTGTCGGGGACGGTTTCGCGGATGGTGGTGTTTGCAGAGCGGGCGACGGCGTCGTTGAGGGTTTCCAGATGCTGGATGTTGACGGCAGTCATGACGTTGATGCCGGCCTGGAGGAGCTCGAGGACATCTTCGTAGCGTTTGCGGTTTTTGCTGCCGGGGACGTTTGTGTGGGCGAGCTCGTCGACGACGACCATTTGGGGTCTGCGGGCGATGACCGCGTCCACGTCCATTTCCTTGAGCTGGACGGAGCGGTAGGGGATGACGCGGAGCGGGACCTGTTCGAGGTCGCCGATCTGGGCTTCGGTGTCTTTTCGGCCGTGGGTTTCGATGAGTCCGATGACGAGGTCAGTGCCCTGGTCGCGGAGGAGATGGGCGTCGTGGAGCATGTGGAATGTTTTTCCGACGCCGGGTGCGGCGCCGATGTAGACGCGGAGCTTTCCGGGTTCGGGTTGACGCTCGAGGGTGAGTTCAGCCATGTCAGCCCACCTCCACTGCGTGTTTGTTGAGCTCGACGGTAGCGACGGGGAGGGTGAAACGGAAGGTGGAGCCAGCGCCGAGGCGGCTTTCCGCGGCGATTTGCCCACCGAGGGATTCGACGAGGCGGCGGACAAGGGCGAGGCCGAGTCCGGTGCCGCTGTCCGACATGGAGCTGAAGCGGTCGAAGATGGAGCTGAGGCGGTCTGCGGCGATGCCCTTGCCGGTGTCGCGGACGGTGAACTGGATGAATCCCTTGCGCTCTTCGGCGGCGAGGATGACTTCACCGCCGGGGGGAGTGTAGCGGAGGGCGTTGGTGAGGAGGTTGTCGAGGATGGTGCGAACGGCGCGGCGGTCGGCTCGGAAGTAGGAGAGGTCGGCGAAGGCCTGGATTTCGATGCGGACGGACTGGCTGACGGCGAGGTCGATGTGGCGGTCGCGGGACTCGACGAGCATGGGGTAGGGGCGGAGGTTTTCGAGGAGTGGTTCGCGGTGTCCGCTGTCGAGTTCGGCGACGTCGATGAGGTCGGCCATGAGGTCTTCCAGCTTTTCTGCTTCCTGGCCGGCGGCGACGACCAGCTCGGTCTGGAGTGGACGGAGTTCGCCCGCGAAGCCCTTGCCGAGGGCGTAGAGTCCGCGGCGGAGCTGGAGGAGCGGGTCGCGGAGTTTTTTGGAAGCAATGGCGATGAACTGGCTCTTGAAGCGGTCGGTATCGGAGAGACTGGTGACATCTTCGAGGGTGGTGACCGCACCGAGGAGCCGGCCTTCGGAGTCGCGCATGGGGGTGGCGCGAAGGCGGAAGCTGCGAGCGAGGTTGCCAATACGCATGGGGAGCAGGGTGGCATCGCCTTCGGAGGCAACGGGCTGCTGCATTTCGACGGCGTTTCGGATAGCATCGAGGATTTTTTCGCCGCCGGGGGTGTTGGTGAGGGCCATGCGGTCCTGGGCGGCGTCGCCGAGGACCTCGGTGGCGGCCTGGTTGAGCTTGAGGACCTGACCTTTGCTGTCGGTGACGATGATGGGCTCAAAGATGGACTGGAGGACGGCGTCGGAGAGCTGGAATTCCATTTGTCGGCGGCCCATTTCGGTTTCGCGGAGTTCACGGAGGCGAACGGCGAGGCGGTTCATCTCCTGGGCAATTTGCCCGAAGCTGTCGCGGGAGTTCCACTCGGTGCGATGGGCGAGGTCGCCCTGGGCGATGCGGCGGATGTCTTTGGCGAGCTGGGTGACGGGGCTGAGGACGAAGTAGAGGGTGAGGCAGGCGGTGAGGGTGGCCGCGCCTGAGAGCGCCCAGAGGATAAGGAGGCTGCGTGTGGTGTGGGCGGACGAGCCGGCGGGGGCCAGTTCGCGGTGCACCCAGACAGCCAGGGTGAGCGACAGCGCGACGAGGACTGTGCATCCGAGCGTAAGCCGTTGGGTGAAGTTCACAGGGCCCCTCAAGAAGAGGAAATGATTACACCTAGCATCTTACGGGACGCGGCAGGCGGCAAGCTGAGCATTGTGCCATTGGCAATCGAGACCGGGAGCGGCGGGGAGGGCGACGAGGACCCAGTTGACGCCATATAGGGATTTGAGGCGCTGATAGTCGGCGAGCTGGAAGTGGTTCCAGCCGGATTGTGCCTTCTGCTGGTCGCGCCAGATGGCGGCGAGTTCGGGAACCTGTGTGGTGACGGCGGTGTCTTTGATGGCATCGGTGAGCATACTGCGCTCGGCGAGGGCGCGGAAGCTGTGGTAGTCCTCACCGTCGGCGACCATGTAGCGGGGATCCATCGCGAAGTAGGCACGCCGGCGAAGAGTTGGCGCTGGCTGATGAACATGCCGGCGTTGATGAGGATGAGGAAGACGACCCAGCGCCAGACTCGGGCTTTGAGGAGGTACTGGCCGATGAGCGCGCCGCCGATCAGGGTCATCATGATGTAGACGAGGTGCAGGTACCGCATGGGCTGGAGGGGAATGAGGCGGATGAGCGCGTCAGGGCCGGTGATGACCATGGCGACGAGCTGCTGGAAGATGCCAAAGGCGAGGACGCCCCAGGCGAACTGGGCGAGGGTTTTATCGCCGCGTTTTTGTGCCCAGCGGGCGAGGAGCCAGAAGAGGATGAGTGGGGCGATTGCGCCGAGCCACTCGTACCACTCCCAGCGATAGAGGAAGAAGTAGGTGCGGGTTTGGATGGTTTGGCGCCAGGTTTCGGTGGGGCGTTCAAAGATCCAGCCGAGGGGCGTGAGGGCCATGGCTGCGTGGGTGAGTTCGCGCTTCTCGACGAATTGGGCGGCACGGTTGCGGACGCGGTCGATTTGGGCGAGGGCGAGGAAGAAGCAGAAGCTGATGCCGAGCGCGCCCATGATGGGGTGGAGCAGGAAGGCAGCGAGCAGGAGGGGGACGGTGATCCAGTAGCGGCGGGCCATGACGCGGTCGACGGCGAGGAGGATGAGGCCGGTGGCGAGGGCGCGGGGGTGGAGGTGCTGATCCATGATGTAGAGATCGGTACCGGAGACGGGGAGTGTGAACATGGCGCCGAGCATGGCTACGCCGGCCCATTGGGCGACCGGGGAACAAAAGAGTCGGCGGAGGATGAGGAATCCGGCGGCCATGACGAGGAGGATGGAGAAGCATTGCCAGAGGAGTTCGCCCCAGGCGACGGGGAGGTGGGTGATGCGGAGGGACTCCGCAATGACCTTGTCAAAGGCTGTGGCCTGGAGTTGTGTCTCAAAGAATGGGGCATCATGGGGGAAAAGCTGGGGCTGGAGGTCGTGCTTGACGGCGGCGAGGTACACGGCATCGTCTTCTGTGCCGGGGTGATAGCCCATGACCAGGAAGGCGATCGATGAGAGGAGCAGCAGAGCGAGATAGCCGGACAGTCTACCTCGTATCCACCGTGGGGGAAATGTGTTCATCCAGATGATTTTAGTGCATCCGGGTTGCACGGGATGGAGTTGAAAACGGGTCTAGACCGATGAAGGTATAAAATCAAAGTTTGCAGATAGTGGGTAGAGTTGCGTCGAACAGAGTAGCGGGCCGGTTCAAACCATGAAGAATGAACCCGCTCGCTGAGGTGCCACTATTCGCTGTGAGTCACATTCATGTAGTGTGATCCGTCGTTCTGAGTAAATGCCGCATAGAATGTGCCGTTGAACGAGACTGTTCCCGGTGTCATTTGGTTGTTGCCATTGATCAGGTCTGTAGAATACGGCGCAGGAGAATAGCTCTGCCCATTTTTGCTTCCCTCGAGGACCAGGTCGTGGCTGTTGTAGTCTTTGAATGAGAGGATCAGATTCGCACCCCATACCGTTGCATTTACCCCGCTTCCGACTTCGTAACCAGGCGAGAAGAAGGACTGTGTGGCACCGGTCTGGGTAAAATTAGTCTGGCATACTCGCAAATAGTGGCCACCTGCACCACCTTGGGTCTGGTACGAGTAGTAGACGTTGCTGTTGAATTCGACCACTCCTAGCACGGCGCCAACTTGCGGCATGTCTCCGGTTGGGTCGTTGTTGCACCATCCTCCGACAACAAAGGTAGATCCATTTGACGAAACATATGTGTCAATTGAAGTAAGGGTGCTCCTAAAGTTGTCCACGACGGCAACAGCCAATTGATTGTTCCCGACAAACGCCGTCGGAGACGAACTAACGTATTGGCTGCTGGTAGTTAATTGAATGGGTGCATGTTGGGGGCCAATGGCAGGATTTGTTGCATAGGTCAAATATAACGCGCCGAGCGGACCATCAGAGCCGTCTGCAAGATACGCCACCCATAGCTCGTTGTTCCAAACAACGAGCGAAGGGGAGGACCCAGATTCGGCACCGGTCCATACGACGGGTGTACTCCAGGTTGACCCGTTACTTGAGCCAGTAACATAGAGTGCACATGAGGTACCAGAACAACCGTTGTTCGCTACATATGCGATATACATTACGCCGTTGTATACCGCCATCGAAGGGCTCCTGTTAAAGGCTTGAGTGTTGTACGAAGTTGGGTAGGCGAGATTTGGAGGAAAAGTCTGTGCACTTGATGAAAGTGACCCGATCACGAACAGCATTGCGACGATAACCGCATAGGACGTGAATTTGCGCTTCATCTCTCTTATCATTTGTTGCTCCTTTGGGGTAAGGTGCTGGTTGGATTGAGTCTGCCGCTAGCTTTGAGATTTGAAGCACATGCTTATAGCTCGAAGGTGCACGGCTGATGACTCGGCACAATGTTAGCACGGAATGTGTGCTTGGGTCATGGAATTTTGAACATCTGGATTTCTTTGCGATTGAGTGGGCAGGGTATAAAATGTGAGTTTGTGGATCGTGGGCCGAGTTGCGTTTTTTGGAGTCAAGGGTTTGTCGAAGATTCAAGCAAGTACGGGAGCGCGTTTTCCGTGGCTCCTCCTTACCGTCCAGTCGCTGCTGGTTCTGGTCGTCAATGGCTACCACTTGGGAGTGGAAGACGCTGAGATATACCTTCCCGCAGCCAAGCGCCTACGGGACGCGCGTCTATATCCCTATGCCTCAGAGTTTTTTTTGGCGCATGGACATCTTTCGCTTTTCAGCCCGCTGCTGGCGCTGAGTTCGTGGATGACACATTTGTCGATGGATTGGACGGTGTTGCTGTGGTACCTGGTGACGCTGTTTGGAACGGTGAGCGGCTGCTGGGCATTGGCGGCGGCGTGCTTTACTTCGGATACTGCACGTTGGACGGCAGTTTTTGTTGCCTCGTCTGTGCTAGCGATGCCAGCTACGAATACTGGATTGTTACTGTTTGATCCTTACCTGACTGCGCGATCGTTTTCGACTCCGCTGGCGTTGATTGCGCTTTCGTGTTTCCTGAAACGGCGCTTTGCCTTTGCGCTGATTTTGACGCTGCTGACGGCGAGCTTTCATCCACAAATGGTGTTGTACCTTGTTTTTCTGTTTGCGGTGATCTTTGCTGCCGAGCGCGTTAAACCGGCGGTAGCGGAACCGGTGCCGGTGATGGCCTCCGTGGGAGTCTTGCCGGGTGGGTTCCATTTTGCGCCAGCGACGGGGCCGTATCGTGAGGCGTTGTACTCGCGGGACTACTTTTTTGCGTACAACTGGGAGTGGTTCCACTGGGTCGGGGTATTTGCACCACTCGGGATCCTTGCGTGGTTCTGGTATCGGCCGTTTCGGGGGACGACTCCGGCATTCCGGCGGGTTTGCCTGGCGTTGATACCGTTTGGCCTGGTTTCCGTTGTAGTGGCCATGGTACTGGCGAGCAGTACAAGCTTTGACATGTTTGAGCGGTTGCAGCCGATGCGGACCTTTCACCTGATTACGCTGATCTTCATGCTGCTGCTAGGCGGGTTTCTTGGGGAGTACCTGGTGCGCGGTCGGGCGTGGGTTGGCGCGGTGTTGTTGGTGGCCATCAGCGCGGGGATGTTTACGGTGGCGCGGCAGACGTATCCGAACAGCACGCAGATTGAACTTCCGGGGATGAAGAGCCCGAACCCCTGGGTGAGTACGTTGTTGTGGATTCGCGGCAACGTGCCGAGCGATGCCGTTTTTGCCGTCGATGCGGGATACCTGAAGGACGATATTACGGATACGCATGGTTTTCGCGCGATCTCTGAACGGTCTTCCCTGGCCGACACGTACAAGGACAGCGGGGTGGTTTCACTGTTTCCGGATTTGGCCGATGAGTGGAAGCGGATGAGCACGGCAACGACCGGGGTGAACCACTTTACGCAGGCGGATTTTGCGAGGCTGCGAGGGCAATATCCGCAGGTGTCGTGGACGGTGATTCACGGCAAGGCACCGGGCGGGTTGAGTTGCCCGTACGCGCAGCAGGGCTTTGTGGTTTGCCAGATGCCGATTGCTTGGAATTGAGTACTTGCGTTGG